>ENA-UOOE01002799-UOOE01002799.1-fermentation-metagenome-genome-assembly--contig:-NODE-2799-length-11958-cov-28.703352_pt1 | contig 11958 bp, 8 predicted proteins | sample MGYA00245776_ERZ724021 | MGnify/ENA primary metagenome ERZ724021 (study PRJEB28704, sample SAMN03018321) | fermentation metagenome | biome: anthropogenic terrestrial biome; feature: soil; material...
GAACATTTAAAAAGGAATTTGGAATCACCCCTTCCAAATATCAGCGCATGCCCCATATTTCCAATTCCTGATCTGTTCAATAGACTTCGCTCTTTTTACGTAACCTTTGCTTGGATTTTTTAACAGCATCAACCGTAATACCTAAAATCCTCGCTGTTTCTGCATTATTAAGCCCTAAAGCTTGAATAAGTTCTATTCGAAGCGCTGACTCCGTTATGCCAGGGAACTGTTCCAAAAGATTTTTATAAGTAGGGTAATCTTCCCGGATAAAAGCATTTTTAAACGTGAACCAATTATCATCGGTCATCAGGTGCGACTCCAAAAGACTCTTTAAACTCCGGTGATTTTTTTCTAAATTGAAAGATGAAGAACTTGCAATCATTTTGATTTCATTCTCTAAACTGCTGATTTGTTCATTTTTTTCCAATAAATACGTTTGATAAGCGATCAAAGAATTGTGGGTCTCCATCAATTTTTTTTCAGAATTCGACTTATCCAATTGTAACGAAATCACCTTTTTTTGATATTCTGACTCCCTAAATTTTAGCTTTCGCTTCTGAGCAATATACGATAAAATTAATCCAAGCACCGATAAAACCGCAACGATACCAAATGTAATTTTTTTCAAGGTTTCCTGTTGCAGTTTGGATTTTTCTAATTGAAGCTGATAATCAAATCTCTCTCTTTGTGCTTGCATGTTAACTCGCCTGACGGCAACATCCCCATCTGTATTCATTAAGATTGCTTCTAAGTCTTTCAGTTTTCGCCATAAATCCAGCTCACGCATACTGTCGTTTTCTAATTGTGCAATCTGCAGCAAGACTTCAGCAATCTGAAATTCATAACTTTTTAAATAAGATTTACTTTCGGCAAAGGCATTGGCTTCATTCAGCGTTTTTTTCGCACTTGTAATGTTGTTCTGGAGAAGATATAACTTGCCCAAAAGAATCTGAGCAAACATCGTGTTTCGCTCGTCGCGGTGCCTTTTAGAGATAGCTATGTCTTCTTCCAACAGCTTTTCGGCTTCGTCGTATTCTTTCCGGACTTTATGAATTTGAGCGATTTCTCCAAGTGCTTTTGCATATCGAACTGAATCGTTTATACTCAGTGCAGAAGATATTGATTTTTGATGATATTCCATTGCGTCGTCAAATAAACCCTGACGAAAATAATGCATTCCCATAGCGGTCAGGATTGTTCCGTAATTTTTTGATGTTTTAGGTGTGTAATCCAATGCAGTTTGTAAATAAGGAATTACCTGAACATCATCATTAATCGTACTTGCAAAAAATGCATTTTTCATATATGTTTCACCAATTAGAGACAGGTTGCTTTTATCTTTTGGAAAATTGTCCATGATTCTTCTAGCTTTAACAAAATAAGGCAACGCCTGGTCGTAGTGACTGAACGAATAAAAATAAAACCCTGCTTGGGTTTGCAGCCATGCCTGAACACCTTTGTCACCCTCCTGGGGATAATCTTCATTGGCTTCTTTCATCAATACAGTGCTTAGGGGATCTGTTTGTCCAGTGTTTTGAGCATTCAACTGCGCAATACGCACTTTATGGACTCTTTTTAATAAATCTTTCTGAAAATTCGGCAGTATCTTGATTTGTTGATCAAAGAATGCCCGCAATTGGCTGGTGTCGGATAAGTGTTCACTCTCCAAAATAACTTGCTCAATTTTCTTTTTATCCGATGACTGAGCTATTGTGAAAAAAGGAAAAACAGTCAAAAAAAAATAACAAAGGAAAAGGCGCATCATTTTCAATTTTTTTACATATTAGGTTCCAGCTACAAAAGTAACTATTAATGGACACCTATAAAAAAACTGGCATCATTTTTCAATTTTTAATCTGAACAAAATATCTCAGTGACTTTTATCTAGCTTAGAATTCTGAAAATTAGGGATTCCATAATTTGTCCACCCCTTTGTCCACCCCTTTTTATGTAGCAAACTGTCCTTTTTATATAATTTTGTCCGAAAAAAATTATTTAGAATGTTTCTAAAAAACCATAAACGGGTGAATAGCACAAAATTTTTGTTAGTAATGAGTTTGATTAAGAAATCATTATTTAGATTAACAGTACAGATTTCTGTTGTTTTTTTATTTTGCTTTTCGATATCTTTTTTTTCTTGCAAACCTAGTATTAAGGACAATCCTGACCGTCAAAAAAACTTTTCGACCCTCCTGGATTCAATAGAAGAGATTCGGGTTACGTTAAATAAACTTGAAAACGACACCACAATACTTCAGAAACTTTTGGATGGAAAGAGGGCTGAAAACAACAAAATAGTTCAGTTAGTACTTTATGAAAGACTGGGTAATGTCCATTTATCAAATTATGATTTCAAAAATGCCATTGCAAACCACAAGAAATTTCTCGAGGTCTCCGAAAGTATCAATGACTCATTACAGATATTAAAAGCACTGAATACATTAGCTGCCGATTATTTGCAATCCAGGCAAATAAACAATGCCATAACTTATTATTTCGAAGCGTATAAACTATTTTCAGATGTAAAGACCAATCATTTTGCCCTATTAAAAGAAAAAGCGGCCACGTTGCAGGGAATAGGGAACTTATATGCCATGCAAGGTTATCCCCATAATGCGTTGATTTACTTCAAAGAATCGCAACACTATAATGAAAAAACAGACGACAAAAGCGCTTTAAGCAATAACCTGGTGGGAATAGGCAGAGCTTATCAGGCACGAGGAATGTATGACTCTGCACGGGTTAGTTTTGATAAGGCAATTGCCTTAAACATAGAACTCAATTCGAGAACGGGACTAGCCATATCTTTTTTATGCATGGGAGAACTGAGCGCAAGCCAGGCAAATTATCAGGAAGCCGACATTCACTTAAACAGCGCATATGAAACACTGAAAAACAGTTCCGATAAATTAAACCGGATGAATATATGCTTTGCATCAGGTTATAACGATATTCAACTAAACAACTATGACGATGCAGAGATGAAATTGCTTGAAGGATTAGGGTTAGCTAAGGAGATCAATATCCCCTTTTATCTTGAAATTTCTTATGCACGATTGTCGGAGTTGTACGGACTTCAAAATAGAACAGGGTTTGAGCAATATTACGATGGCCTGAGACAACGTTTCACCAAAACGATAAACAAAGAGAGAATTACCAACGACTTATTAAACGCTCAAATCAAGTTTGACAAAGAAAAAGGCATGAAAGAAGTAACCCGCCTAAAAACTGAATTTACAGCACAAAATCATCGACAGAGGCAATTCATTTTCACAACAGTATCTTTTTTCATAGCGTTGTTCGTTCTATTTCTTATTCAATTTCATCTTTTTATGATACGGAAAAGAAAAAATGAATCTTCAACTCAATTGGAAAAAATGAAATCTGAATTTTACATGAATATTACGCATGAGTTCAGAACACCAATCACTATCATCAGAGGTTTATCCGAAAAATTAAGAAATACGATTAAGGAAGATCAAAAAATTAAAAACATTATTGATCTGGAAATCATTTCACGACAATCGGAAAACTTGTTGTTTCTTGTAAATGAAATCCTTTCAGTATCCAAAATAAAATCTCAACAGAAAGTGCTCTGGATCAACGATAATGTTGTTGATTATTTAAAACATCTACACCATTCTTTTGCCGATCTGGCACAATCTAAAAAGATATCTTACTTCTTTCATAACCAAACAGACACCCTGTTCATGGATTATTCAAAAGAGCATATATTGCTTATAATCAATAATTTATTATCTAACTCTATTAAGAACTGTACAGAAGGAAACAACATATTGCTCATAGTCAGGGAAGATAAAGTACAAAAGAAGTGTATAATAGAAGTTATCGACAATGGTGAAGGAATTGGTGAAAAAGATCTTCCGCATATTTTTGATTCTTTGTATCAAGGAGAATCGGCTAAAGAGCAACTCTCGGGTTTTGGAATCGGGCTTGCCTTCACAAAACAGCTTGTCGAGGGCTTGAATGGGACAATAAAAGCCAGAAGCATACCCCTAAAAGAGACTGTTTTCACGGTTGAATTACCTATAAGAAATGAGTATCGAACGCTTGAGTACAACCCTACAGAAGAAATTTCTTTTCTGCCTGCAGGTAATGTCAACGTTGAAGAGCTAGATAAAGAAAACCCCAATAACCCTTTAATTTTAATTGCTGAAGACAACAGGGATATGAGTTTTTATTTGGTTTCGATGTTGCGTAACGATTTCAATTTAATTGTTTCGCATGACGGGAAAGATGCCCTCTCGATTGCCACTGAAAAAATACCCGACCTGATTATTTCTGATTTGATGATGCCAGAAACGAATGGGAAACAGTTCTGCTCGCAAGTCAAAAGCTCCGTCGTAACGAACCATATTCCATTTATCATGCTAACTGCAAATACATTGCATTCAGAACGAATTGAAACAATTAATGCGGGTGCCGATGCGTTTTTGACAAAACCTTTCTTTGAGGAAGAGCTGAAAGCAAAAATTAACCAACTCTTAAAAAATAGGAAAGAGTTAAGGGAAAAATACGGCCAGGTAGTTTTAGACAGTCAAAACACCTCACCTGAGCTGACGAATGATTCCAACTTCGAATTTCTGCAAAAGGTTACCGATCTTATTTACCGGGAGATGAAAAACATCGACTTCTTCCCGCAGGAGCTGGCTTCAGAGATGTGTGTGAGTCCCTCTCAGCTAAACCGGAAAATCAAATCCATATCGGGATTGAACGCGACGAATTACATTTTGAAAGTACGACTGAACCGTGCCAAGAAACTGCTGACCACTTTCCAGAAACCTATCGGAGAAATTGCTATGGATTGCGGATTCAATGATTTCGCCTATTTCTCACGGACATTTAAGAAGGAATTTGGTATTACACCTTCCAAATTTCAGCGGATGCCTCACCTACAGAACTGATTTCGAGACACAATTCTTAAAATAAATCAACCGGACTCATTAAATACCTATCCTTATTATTTGTTTATTAAGACACTAAATATGTGATGGTTATAATTTACAAATGTCCGTAGGGTCATAATTCAAAGATGTTAATGTTCCTATTGTCCAAAAAATTGTCCGTTTAGTTATAACCAAAAAAACGAATCCAGTTTATTTTTGATAACGAAAGAGATTTTTTTCTTTTTTAATGTTTAATCATTTTAAAATTATTATTTATGAGAAAAATTGTTTTGTTTTTCGCCGTTATTGCCGTGTCGGCAATTGCCATCACTTACTCTTCCTGTTCCAATGACTTGAATCTTGCTGAGGAAGAAAGCGTTGTTGCCGTTACTGCCGGAACCCGCGCAGTAGAAGTTCCCGCGTGCGTAGATCCCTGTCGTGATGTACAAGAAGTTCGCCTCATGGCCGGACAGCATTACGAAGCCGGAAAAGTTTATGTAGTTAACAACAAAGAAAAATTGTACGTTGCTTACGAAACTACCGGGGAATGGAAAATGAAAGCAATCCATCTTTTTGTGGGCGCTTGCGACAAGTTACCCGTGAACAAACAGGGAAACCTTGTTCCGGGACAATTCCCCTATAAAGTTGAATTTAACGGATTGCAAACCTTCTATTATGTTGAAATTCCGCTGGACACACTGCCCGAAGGCTGTGTATGTGTTGCCGCTCATGCCGAAGTGGTAAAAGTGGTTGACGGCGAAATTGTCCAGAGTGAAACGGCTTTTGGCGAAGGCGAAAAAGTGGGTAAAAACTGGTTTATGAAATTTGAATATTGCATAGCTGTTTGTGAAGATGAACCGCCGGTAGAGATGTGTTATCAGGACGAAACAGCCTGGGCAGCAGGTTCCCGTTACGTAACTCAAGGCAATTGGGCTACCTATACTCCTTATGTAGCCAATACTCCCGTTAATGTTTTTGCCGGTCAGAACTACCTGGTTGGAACCGTAACTTTTTCCGAAGTGGTGGATGGTAAAGTAACCATCACTCTTGCCGCACTTAACGGAGCCCGGTTGCAGAGTGTTGCCGAGTCGGTAAAAATTCAAGGATATGAAACGGCTCCCAGCGGTAACCCTGCACCCGGCCAGTTTACGACGTATAAAGGCAACGAAACAACCGTAACAGTTGATGCATACGCGTACTACGGAATTCATTTAGACGTACAGCGTGTTGTTGATTGCCCGGAGTAATAATAATTGTATTTAACAAAAAAGGCGGCCTTGTTCCGCCTTTTTTGTTCATTAGCCATTCACGGCAAAAACATTACATCTGTGTTGTTTATAAACACCTGGAGAAATGCCTTTTTTATTTTTAAATACCCGATAGAAGGAACTTTCACTTGAAAATCCCGACATCTCCGCAATTTCCGCGATCGAAAGTGAATTGGCTTGTTCCGGCGAACAAAGCAATTCTTCGGCATAATTGACCCGGTAACTGTTCACCAAATCACAAAAGTTGGTATTGAGTTCTTCATTGACTACCTTTGAGACGTAAGTACGGTTAGTTTTTAACAACAAAGAAACATCGGAAATCTTTAGTTCGGGATTTTTAAAAATTTCCATTTTCTCCAACAGATAGATCAACCGCTCCCGCAATGACTTCAGGTTATCTATACCGGGGATATGGTAACGGACAACGTTTTTTTTACCTTTAAAGGCTTTTTTTAGTTCATACTCCCGCACATTTTGGGTAAAATGCTCAATGGTAAACCGTTGCATATATGCCACATAAGCACTGAAAAAAATACAACCCGAATAAATGACAGAAGGTATAAAAAGAAGCCAGGGATGTGCAATGAAGTAGCTTTTCCCGATACTGCTCGCCACCACCGAGACCATCGATGCTAACAGTAATGCCGTAACTGCCCATTTTAGGGGAGTTAAGTCTTTTCCTCCCAGGTTTGAGTAAAACGCCTTTACTTTTTTGTTGTACTTGTTAATAAGCCTAAAACCAAAATAAACCGATAAAATGACCTGAACCGAAAACAGGACTTTAAACAGGTGTTCACGCAGAATCTGCAAACGAACCAACCGGGAGTAAGGTTCGTATCCGCTTTTTTGATACATAACACCCTGTATAAATGATTCCACTTCTATCGGTGTCATCAACAGGTAGATCACAGCACTGTAGATGGCCAGCAGCAAGGACGGTAAAGAAAGCCAGACCCACTTGTACTGTACGGAAATATCCATTGTCAACAACCTTATATAATAATAGTAAAGTGGGAAACTCATCAACGAAGTAAACACCCATACGCTGTCCAGAACAGTATACAATCCATATTCGTGATTGAAATAGGCAGCGTGCGCAAAATAATTAATCAACAGAAAAGTCAAAAAAAGAATAAAAAACTTTTTTGATCTGTTTTTGTGTTTATCAATGAGTAGCATGAGTATCCAAAAAAGCGACACAATCATGGGCAACACAGAAAAAATCCGGTATAACATGGCAACAAGTTTAGGACAAAAATAAAAAAAGAATCTGTTTTCTGCAAATTCCAGCTCCGTTTACTCTTTTATTTTTTACGGATTGAGAGTTTTTTTGACGATATGGGAAATTTTTATGAAATAAGAAAAAAAAGTTGCCTTCAAAAAAAGTAGTCAATTATGCAAAAAAAATCAGTAATAAGCTACTATACAACCTTTTGCAATTTATTGACCATTTTTCCCGATTTTTCCGAACGTGTCCTTTTTATTAAATTTTTTGACTTTTTTTCGTTATTGGATTTGTATAAAAAGTGAATATTTAACCTTATTATTATCAAACGAATGATTTTTTATTTTTGCTCGTTTAGTACAAATTTAACTGTTTGAGGTGTCTCAAAAGTACAAATAAAAGTCGTTTTAGTTATAACTTTTTTTTGGGGGCCTCCCTACTTTTGCATCAACAAAAATGTTGGTGTATGAAAAAAATTACCCTTACAACTTTAACCGTACTCTTTTTTACTTTTTCTTCTATAGCGCAGGACATAGGTATTAAAACAAACGTTGCATACTGGGCTACGACAACCCCCAATTTGGGATTGGAGATCGGATTAGGTAAAAGAAGCACTTTTGAATTAGCCGGCGGCTTCAATCCGTTCAAGTTTGCCGATAGCAAAAGGGTCAAACATTGGCTGATCCAGCCGGAGTTCAGGTACTGGACCTGTGAACGTTTCAACGGACACTTTTTCGGACTTCATGGACACGGATCGCAATTCAATGTCGGAGGCTGGGATATTCCCGTTGGCCGGTTAGATGCATTCAAAGAACGCCGTTATCAAGGCCATCTTTATGGAGGAGGACTCAGCTATGGTTACCAATGGGTGATGAGCCCGCGCTGGAATTTTGAGTTAAGTCTCGGAGCCGGTTATGCCCGTATCCATTATGAAGAATACCCGTGTCAGAATTGCGGGACCATGCTCGATGAAGGCGATTACGATTATTTTGGCGTTACCAAGGCTGCCGTTTCACTCATTTATTTTATTAAATAAGCAACCATGAAGAAGAAAAATATTTATATCGTTATACTGGCTTTTATTTCACTGAGCTTTACCCTCAATGCACAAAGCAGATACCTCGATCTGATTAAGGTTGAAAACCAGGCAGCTGTCAACGAAAATAACATGCTGCTCGTTTATATGGATTTGGTGCTGGATCAGGTTCAACTCAACACCAATGAAATGATCACCCTTACACCGGTAGTGACTGCCAACGGCGATACACAAAGCATAGCGCTTGCCCCGATGATTATCAACGGCAACCGCCGGCAAAAAATGGTTGAACGGGGGTTAGTGCTGAACAATAAAAACCTGTTTAAGCAAACACCACAATCCATTATTCAACGGGCCAACGGTATGCCTCAGGTGCTTCACTACAGTGCAACCGTACCCTTCGAAAGCTGGATGAGCGATGCCTCGTTAAGCCTGCAGGAATCCGTAACCGGCTGTGCCGAATGCGACCTGGGAGAGGGGGCAGAGTTGGTTGCCCAGCGTATTCTTCCACCGGCGTATGTACCTGTGTATAAACTCACATACATCGTTCCCGACGTTGAACCGGTAAAACAACGCGAAGACACCTATTCTGCCACGCTGAACTTCCGGGTTGACAAGCATAACCTCGACCGCAACTACATGAACAATGCCGCCATACTGGCTGATGTGGACAAGGTGGTTAACGGGTTAATGACCAACAAGGACCTCACGGTATCCGATTTCCGAATCGAAGGATTTGCATCTCCCGAAGCCAGTGTAGCTTATAACAAAGCGTTAGCTGAACGGCGTGCCGACTCGTTTGCCGATTACCTCAGCAAGAAATTCAATGTTGATAAAAACCGTATGAAAGTGAGCGGCTTCGGCGAAGACTGGAACAAAACACGCGAAGTGATCGCCGCATCGGGCATAGCCGATAAAGCCGAAATTCTGCGGATCATCGAAAACGTATCGAACCCCGACGCACGGGATGCCGAACTGATGAAGTTGTCGGGGGGTGCCACCTACCAGGCCATGCTGCGGGAATACTATCCGAAAGTGCGCCGCACCGAATATACCGTCTCTTACGTCGCCCGCGCTTTCAGCGTGGAAGAAGGACGTGAAGTGATAAAAACCAACCCGAAGCTGCTCAGCCTGAACGAGATGTACCTGGTAGGCCAGTCTTATCCGGCAGACAGCAAGGAGTTCAAAGAGGTGTTCGATATCGCTACCCGCCTCTACCCCAACGAACCCATCGCCATCATAAATTCTGCAGCGGCAGATATTGAAGGAGGAAACAACCAGGCAGCCATAGACCGTATGCAACGCATCGAAAATGACCCGCGCACCTGGAATAACCTGGGAGTAGCGTATGCCCGCCTGGGCGACTTCGAAAAGGCAAAGGAATATTTCGACAAGGCCGTTGCCCGAAACGACAACGATGCTGTAGCAAATACGGAAGAACTACAAAAAGTAGCCAAATAACCAACGAATGCGCAAATAAACAATATAAGCAGAGATTAATAAACAATTACTAATTTTTTAAATTTAAAAGGTATGAAACTAAACAAATTATTCTTAATCGGAGCCATTGCTTTTGGGCTGGTGGCTTGCAACGCTGACGATCAGCCGGAGGTGCCACAGCACGAGACCGACTCCTTTGCCAGCATCACCGTGAAATTCCCCGGTACGGTAGGTACCAGAGCGCTACCGGACGATTGGAACAAACAAAACACCTGGACCGGTCGTGACAGTCTGAATACAGTGACCGTGTTCCTGGTAAACCTGGATCGGGCAACGGTTGATTATACAACCTTCACGAAAGCTGCATTTAATGCAATTGATGCGGACGGTGTACTGCAACCGAACCTTGCTATGAAGGCAACTGCAGGTGATATGATTCGTGCGTATGTGGTGATCAATGGTCAAGCAGATATCCTGGGTGAACTTCAAGGTGCCGGCGCAGCCGGTTTCGCGGCAAAATTTGCCGGACTACAGGCCAAGATTGCCTCACAACTGGCCAGTTATGATTCAACGGCCAACAAGGAAACCATCATGATGACCAACGATGCAGATGCGTATTCTTTCCGGGTGCTTCCGGGGATTTCCGAGTCAGATGCCAAAACAGGTACCAACAACGTGCAGGTAAAAGTGGAAAGGGTGGTATCACGCGCCTTTATGACAGTAGCCCCGGAAGAAACAGAAGGTGGTTGGACTGTAAAAGCGATCATCGTTGGAAACACCGCTGTTCCTATTGCCAAAGTAACCGGTGTTGAATATGCCGTGGGGCAGAGCAACACGAAATTCTACCTGATGAAACAGGCAGATTATGCCACTCCGGATCCGGTTTATAACTTTACTCCGACTGATTATACTCATTGGTTTGAGAACAAAGCAAATTTTGACTATGAAGGCCTGGGTCATTTTACACCGATTACACAATGGGCATACAGCGCCACTGGTGTAGACACACAACTTGGTTTAGAAAAAACCAGCAAGTTTGTCCTTCCGGTAAACCACATGGTAAATTTGACTGATCCTGTAGCCGGCAGACCATACTACAAAAAAGGGAACACCACCTATTTCGAGATTCGTGCCACTTTCTTGCCGCTCGAAGTTGATGGAGTTGCTTTTACTGGAACAACGGCTCCGGCATCACTTTTCTGGGGAGAAGTAGACAGAAAATTCTACACCGTCCGCGACTCTGCAGAAGCTAGTGGACAGAAGGCCACTGAATTCAAGAATGGAATCATGAAGTATGTACTCTGGCTCAATCCCAACAGCTTGGTATCGACAATTGATATGCCGAACCCGATGGTATCTCCTACCGTGCGTAACCAGGTGTATCATGCCCATATCAACGCATTCGAACGGATGGGATTGCCCAACAATCCGCTGGATCCGACCGATCCGGATAACACGCTGAATCCGGACAACCCGATCAACGTGGAAGATCCGCTGAAGACCGACTTTACCTATCTCTCCGTAAAGGTTGAAGTATTGCCCTGGACCATCCACACCTACAGCTACAACCTGACCGATCCCGGAACAATGTATTGATAAACATTAATCCACACAAGCGGAGAGGAAGTTTGTTCTTCCTCTCCGAACAAAGAAAAAACAATTTATTACCACTTAAAAAAATACGAAGATGAATGTAAGAGGCAAGATAATCGGTATCCTTTTGATCGTATCAGGAGCATTTATGTTGGGAGGTTGCGAGGCAGTTATCTTTGAAGATATGCTCGATTGTCCCCAGGGCGTCTATATTAAGTTTTATTCCAAGACTCCCTGCGACGCAGATTCTCTTTATCCTGCCGACATCAAGAACCTGCATGTTTATGTGTTCGATGCCAACGACAAGTACGTGAATGTGTACACGGCAGATGATGTAACCCTGTCGAAAGACTATGAGTTCCTTGTACCTATTTACCCGCACGGAAAATATTCTTTCGTCGCATGGTCAGGGATTGACAGTCATTACACGTTACAAAACCTTCAGGCGGGCGTTACCACAAAAGATGCGCTGCTGCTTCAACTAAAACG
>ENA-UOOE01002807-UOOE01002807.1-fermentation-metagenome-genome-assembly--contig:-NODE-2807-length-11935-cov-3.949747_pt1 | contig 11935 bp, 13 predicted proteins | sample MGYA00245776_ERZ724021 | MGnify/ENA primary metagenome ERZ724021 (study PRJEB28704, sample SAMN03018321) | fermentation metagenome | biome: anthropogenic terrestrial biome; feature: soil; material...
GAGAGCCAGCCTGCTGCATCTGAAGCATTTGCTGTATCTGCTGCATTTGAAGCTGCTGAGCCTCCATCTGACGCTGCATCAAATTCATCATATCGTTAGCAGACTCCGTATTCTTTAGCTCCTCCGCAGGCATCTCGCCGGATATATCCGGGGATGATATTTCTGATTCCTGTGTCTGTTCTTGTTCCTGCACCGGCACATTTGCAGATTCTTCCTTGTCCGGCTCCTGAACTGGAATGTCTGCCGGGGACTCTATATCCGGCTCGTCCACTACATCAGGAACCCCATCGGCAAAAAATCCGGCAACAAGCTCACGGGCAAGCCCTATCGGCATAAGATTCATAAACTCACTTTTCAGCCTGTCTGCTATCTGAATGGTGAATCCAATCACGGTCATAACACCGTCATCCTGAAAGTACTTATCCTTAAACTGTTTTGGACTTGTGATTTCAAAGGACTCCGGAGTCGAAATATTCACCGTTCTTCCCAGCAGTTCTGAAAGCGCGGTCGCCGAAGCTCCCATCATCTGATTCATAACCTCACAGATGGCACTTATATTCATTTCATCTAATTCAAAGTCTTCCTCTGCTATCTCAGTGCCCATCAGCATTTCAACAATAACCCGCACATCGCTGCGCTTCAGCAGCATAATATTACTGCCTGTAAGTCCTTCTACATAAACAATCTCCACTCCTACGGCTGGCTCCAGATGATTGAACTTAAATTCATCCTTTGTCTGGATCTGGACAACCGGAGTTGTAATATCTACCCGCGCATCCAGCATTGAAGAAATAGCGGTTGCCGAAGCGCCGAGGCTGATATTAAGTATTTCTCCTATGGCATCTATTTCCATTGAACTTAGTTTCTTATTGTCCATTTGTTAACTCTCTTTCCGGCAATGCAAAGCCACTCTTTATTTTCCTATTTCCAGCGCCTTTTGCGCCATCTGCTTCACTGCATTAAATGCAGTAATGTTGGCTTCATATGAGCGCGTGGCCGCCATTGCATCTGTTGTTTCCTGTACCACATCCACATTGGGCATCATAACATACCCCTTAGCATCCGCATCCGGATGGCTGGGATTATACACTGCCTTTAATTGTGTACCATCCTCTACAATTGCAGTTGCCTCGACGCCGCCCCCCGCAGTCTGCTTATGCCTTGCCCTGGCAAGAGCTGTGCGGAAATCATTTTTTGATTCCAGAACTACCAGCTTTCTGCGGTATGGACTCCCGTCCCCGGTCCTGGTTGTCTCAACATTTGCAATATTTTCCGCTGCAACATCCAGACGAAGCCGCTGAGCGGTCATGCCGGTTGCACTGATATTCAGAGAACTTAAAAAAGACATATTGTCCCCTCCCGCCTATTGCTCAATTATTTTTGATACTGTATCTAAAATACGGTTTGGTTTAAAAGGCTTTACAATAAAGTCTTTTGCCCCTGACTTGATAGCTTCAATAACCATGGTCTCCTGCCCCATTGCAGAACACATTACAACCGTGGCGTCTGCATCATATGCCTTAATTGCCTTCAGGGCCTCGAGTCCATCCATATTTGGCATGGTGATATCCAGCAGCACAAGCTCCGGTTTAACGTCTTTATACATCTGTACTGCTTCTACACCGTCGCCGGCCTCACATATGTCGGTATATCCTCCCTTTGAGAGTGTGTCCTTCACCATCATGCGCATAAATGCTGCATCGTCTACTACCATAATCTTCGCCATTTGTTTTTACCTCTTTCTTTGATTAGTTCATCTATTAACTCAGCCGTTCCTCTATCCTAACTGCAGCATTTTTCTTATGTGCCCCAAGAGTACCCTTTAACCAGGGCTGTTCCTGCACATACAATGTGATATCCGTGTCTTTTCCTTGATTCAGATCTATCACATCCCCCACCCGGAGGCTGCATACATCGTATAAACTCAGTTTCGCCTGGCTGAGTTCCGCTTTCATTTCAAGAGAGCCATTTTTCAGGTTGTCCAGAATAATCTCCGGAGCATCTACAATACCCTCGTCATAAAGCCCCGCTACATGCTTCCGCTTGTCAATAATCGAGAAAATATTTGTCAGTAAATTCCCGGGAATGCAAATTGTTATATTTCCCTCTATCTCATTCATTTTCACATTAATCAGAATAATTGCTACCGGCTCCTCCATGCTGATTTCCTGATACAGTCCCGGGTTCGTCTCCATGGTGAGCTTTCCCATCCCAACCTGAATGTAATTGTTCCATGCGTCCTTTGTTACTCCGAGAAGATATTCCATCATTTTTTCATACAGAGCACTTTCAATTTCTGTGTAACTGTAAGAAGAATCCACGGTATCATCATCTCCGCTTCCTCCCAGCATCCGGTCAATCATATTAATCATCAGCTTTTGGCTTATATGCACTAAAACAGGAGGGGCCTTTGAGTCATCCGGAAGCTTCAGAGGCATCAGGGTCATTACATCACTGTCACTTAAAGCATTGTTAAACTCATGATAACGCTGCTCCTCCACCGTTATGACCTCCATCTCACAATTTGCCCTGAGAATCCCATTCACTCTGGATGAGGCAAGCCGGGTATAATTATCATAAATTCCCTTAATTAGTTTTAACTTATCTTTCGTAAATTTCTTAGGGCTGGAAAAATCATACTTTTTCCAAGATTTTTCCAGCTCCTTCTGAGATTCAGGGACGCTTTCTGTGTTATCCTTCAACATAGAATTCAGCAGTGCGTCTATCTGATTCTGAGATAATACTTCTGCCATAATTTTACTCCTGTATAGTTACCTTTATTTTTGTGCACCATCCTGATATACCTGTTCATAATATTCATCAAGGCTTTGCTCTATAGCTCCTGACTGGGTAATCAAAATTTCCACTCTGCGGTTCTGACTTCTGCCTTCCTCTGTTTCAAAGGTATCTATGGGACGAAACTGCCCATACCCGGCACTCACCAGCTTTTTAGGCTCAACTACATTTTTAGCCTGGATATAGGCAACCACCACAGCAGAACGGTTGGCGGAGAGAATTCTGTCACTGACCAGCTCGTTTTGGATATTCGGATCCGCCTGGCTAGTGTGTCCCAGCACTTGTATTTCCTTCACGGAATCTGCAGCTGGAGCTATTGCTGCCGAAAATGACTCCAGCACTTTCTTGCCTTCCTCCTTGAGTACATAACTGTCTCCATCAAAGAAAACCCTGTCTCTAAAGGTGATGAACTGATAACCGTCTCCCCGGGCAATCTGAATATCCATAGATTCGCCGGCAGAATTCTTTATTTTCACCAGGTTATCATACAGCTCTTCAAATTTCATATCTGAATCTGACTTGCTGCCCTCAGGGCTGCTTTCTGCCTTATCTGCCTTATCCTGGACTGCCTCTACCGCATCCGGATTCATACTTTTCACAAGATTTCTCCATTTTATCTGATCCACAGAAGATATGGAATAGAGCAATACAAAAAAACAAAGCAGCAGTGTAACCATGTCGCCATATGTATCCATCCAGCTTCCGCTTTCTTCCTTTTTTTCTCTTCGCTTCACTGTGCTCTCCTTCCCCGCAATTTCTTACACTCATTTTTTAATCCGGCTATTTTCTATTTTTCTTTCTTTTGCTTTTTGTCTTTTCTCCTGCCAGGCTGCTATTACTATTTCCTTCTGAGAGCAGCCTCTGCTGTTGCTTCTGTCTAAGCAGAGATGTCAGTTTTTCTCTTATTATCTTGGGATTTTCTCCTGCCTGAATGCTCATGACCCCTTCGATGATAATCTGTCTGTAAATTACTTCTTCTTCATTTCGTATCCTGAGCTTCTTTGCAATAGGCATGAAAACAAGATTTGCCAAAATACATCCGTAAAACGTTGTAATCAAAGCTGTTGCCATACTGGCCCCCAGGCTGTCGGATGCCCCGTCGGACAAATCCATGCTTTTCAGCATATTAATCAGACCTACAAGAGTACCTATCATACCAAATGCCGGAGCATACTGGGAAGCCTTATCATAAATTGCAACCTCTTCCTCATGCCTGGCCGACATATTGTCTACCTCCATCTCCAGCAATTCTCTGACCTTATCCGCCTCCATAGCATCTACCACAAGCAGTATCCCTTGCTTAAAAAAAGAATCCTCCAGCGTGTTTGCTTTATCTTCCAGTGCCAGAAGCCCATTTCTTCTGGCAATCTGGGCAAATTCAACAAGTGTATTTATTACCGGTTCCGGGGCATATTGTTTGGCGGACATCAGTTTCTTCATATGTATTCCTACATTCTTAAGCATACTGAATGGGAAACTTGCAATAACAGAACACACCACGCCCCCCATTACTATAGCCACACTGGGCATATCCATGAAGTTGCCAATATCCCCGCCGTCCATAATCGCACTTATAATAAAGAAAAATCCTCCCACGATACCGATAATTGTAGTAAAATCCATGAATTTAGTCCTCCCTGTTCTGTATGTTGTGGATAGCCTTGTTGAACCTGATGATGCGTGCAATAATCTCATCTTTATGTTCACTTACAATGTGATATTTTCCATTCATCATAATAATCTTGGATTCCGGTATCAGTTCTATGTATTCAATTTGCTTCGGATTAATTAAAATAGGCTCGCCGTTTAACTTGGTTAACTCTATCACGGCATCTTCCGCCTCCCTTCCCTCAATGCAGAAACAGTTTCCGGCATTTATTCCGGTTTTAACGTTTCATATTAACTAACTGTTCCAGCATTTCATCTGTTACTGTAATAACCTTTGTATTCGCCTGGTAACCCCTCTGGGTCGTAATCATATTAGACATTTCCGTTGCCAAATCAACATTGGACATCTCCAGATAACCGCTTAAAATGGTACCTGTTGTTGTCCCCATCGTCTGTACCGCCAAAACATTTCCTGCATTCTCGCCGATAGTGTATAGATACCCTGCTGTCTGCTCCAGTCCGCCGGGATTCTCCACTGTAGCCACAGCGATCTGGCCTATAGTGATTTTCTTACTGTCCACTGTAATACCTGTGATAACACCGTCCGTACCAATCTTATAGGTCGATACATTGTAACGTTCTCCTGCTGAGTCTGGGTCCACAGGTATCCTTATGGGCTGGAGCGTATCTGTATCCCATGTACCGTCTGCATCCTGTTCTGTAAAACCATAAATATAATTTCCGCTGTTGTCTACCAGATAACCGTTATTGTCCACACTGAATATCCCAACTCTGGAGAGGTTCATATTGTTTTCTGCAAGCGCATCGGCAGGGACGCTGTCCTGCATCGGACCTACGATGAAGAAACCTGTCCCGTCAAGCATACAATTCATTGAATCACCGGTATATCCCCAGCTTCCTGTAGTAAAGTTTGTCGAGATAGAGCCCATATTCACTCCGTAGCCGAGCTGGGAGCTGTTTACACCGCCGTTTCCACCCTCAGCTGTATTTCCCCCGGTGCTGTTCGTCAGATTTTGATACATAGCATCCTGAAAGTTTGCAGTCCTGCTCTTAAATCCCCAAGTATTTACATTCGCAATATTGTTACTGATTACATCCATCTTACTTTGGTGTGAACGCAGCCCGGCAATAGCTGCATACATTGATTTAACCATATTATGTACCTTCTTTCTTTTGTTTTATCCCTCTGTTACTGTGCCCTCATCATCGGGGCCTGCTTCCTCATTTTCCTTATCGTCAGATATGACAGACTCCGGCACCTCACCTACTGTCATAATCTGTGCCATATGATAGGCTTTATCACCTATATAAAGAATTGGATTGTCTCCCATCAGTATCCCCGACACAGTCCCTGTGGTGTGTTCTCCTGTAAATTTCCCCTGGGAGTCAATCTCTGCCATTGTAACTTCTTTTCCAACCATGGAAGAAGCGTAGGTAATTGTGTTAATCGTAGACATATTGGTGATGGCCTCAATCATATGTGTCTGTACCATCTGCGCCATCATCTCACTTGTGTCCATAGGATTATCTGCATCCTGATACTGCATCTGGGCCGCAAGCAGCTTGTAAAAATCATTGATGCTCAAGCCCGATGTGCCTGATGCAGAACTGCTTCCTGCCGCAGCTGTATTGCTGCTGTTATTGCTTAATGCCTGAATTCCATCCATAGTTTTTCTCCCTTTACATCCTTATGCTAAACCCAGTCTCAGCTGCTGCAGGAAATCTTCTGTGTCTTCCCCGACTGCTTTTCCTTTTTCCTTCTGCTGCTGATTCTGTCCCTGCTCCCGGCTGTCTGGCTGTCCACTCTGCTGTTCCAGGTAATCGGCGTGAGGCGTTTCCACTACCACCTCGGTCGGCCCCCCCAATCTTGACTGGATCAGGCTTCCCAGCTCTTCTGCACTCTGCACCATTGCATGCATTGTCTTAGACTCCATACATACAATAGAAATTACTGCTTTTCCATTTTCATAGGATGCCTTCACAAGCACCATTCCCAGGTTTTCCGGTTTCAGCTGAACCTGAAATTCTTTTTTCCCTGTGCTCATCTGATCTATAATCTTGCTTCTAAGATCCTGCATATCCGGCTCCATACTTTTCGGCGTGCCTGGGGCAGCTTTTTCCTTTGTCCAGGCTTCACGCACATACCCCGTGTGGCCATCAAAGCCTTGAACAACCTGCATTTTTCTGCCATTGTCTTCTGCAGATACCGGCCTCTCCTCCATAGCTTTCGCTATACTGCTCTTCTTTTCTGTGCCGGCAGTCAGCATTTCCTTTCCTGCTGTTCCCACAGACGAATTTGTCTCCAAAGAATCTGTCGCCTGGTTTTTAATATACTGCGATTGTATTGTTTCTGTATTATTTTCCTGAACTGTCTGCACTATCTGACGGGCTGCATTCGATAAGCCTTTCGTTTGGCCCAATGCATTTTCCGGAGCAGTATTTTGCACCGCCTCCCGTCCTTCTTTTGGTTGTCCGTTTATTCCCAGGTCATTCGGATTTTGCTGCAAGGCAGGCATCTCTTCCTGTATTTGAGAAACAGAAGATAATTCTCCCAAACCATTCTGAATCTCCACTTTTTTCCCGGGCGCTTCCTGGAAAAACAAGGCCTGCATCTGGGGACACACAATTTCCCCGCCGACTCCTATAAATGCTGCCGGCACATCTGTTTCCTTCCGGCCCTTTAAAATATCTTCAAAACTCTTTTTAGGATTTTCTTTGTTCTTTTTCATTTCTATGCCCGAAGCATTCCATTTCTCCTGCCGGGGCAAAGCCTCCGTGATTTGATTCATCCCTCTCCTCCTTCCTCCTTAATATAATCTATAGCAATCTGCATGTGCAGCGTCACTATCCTGCAATAGCACTGCCCGACATAGTATTGGAGACAAACTCCTCTATCAGTCGTTCATCGTCTTTTAGTACCTCTCTATCATATTCCTGTCTTCTTTTTGTCTTCAGCATATCAATAGAAGCCGTGTCCTGTTTCGCAGTGATTACTTCCAATCTCTTCTTTTCTTCTAAAACTTTAAGCTGTGCCAGATTTTGTTTCTCTGCATTTATTTCGTCTGACAGGGATTGGAGATAATCCTCAAAAGCCCGCAGCCTGTTCACCATGGCACCCTGCTGCTTCACCTGGTCATATTCAACAGCGCACGTTTGGTGCTTCTGCTCCAGGGCCCCAATCTGCCCTTCCTTTCTTATAACCTTCTGCATAATCTGTGCATGTTCATTTCTCAAACTTCTTTCAATCTGAGTTTTATAGTTCAGAACCCTGTCTAATGTAAATGAAAACCGTCTCAATTGTCTTCCTCCACTCTTACTTCAAAATGTCCTTCATCATATGCAAAGTTTCTTCTTCACTGTAGCTGTTCTCTACCTCCTGCATTAAAAAGGCATTAATCTGATCAATTTTTGAAATTGCATAATCCAGTTTAGGGTTTGTCCCCGTTTTATATGCTCCGATAGATATCAAATCTTCATTCTGTTCATACAGACTGAGGATATCCCGGATCCTTGATGCCAAATCCTTATGTTCAGGTGTAACAATATCGCTCATCAGCCTCGAAATACTGGCATTTACGTCAATAGCAGGAAAATGCCCTCTGTTTGCCAGTTTTCTGGTAAGTACAATATGTCCGTCAAGAATTCCCCGGACTGTATCGGCTACCGGTTCATTTGTATCGTCGCCTTCCACAAGCACAGTATAGACACCGGTGATAGAACCCTTTTCGAATCTCCCGCTTCTCTCCAGAAGCTTGGGAAACTCTGCATAAATAGAAGGGGTGTATCCCCTGGCCACAGGAGGTTCTCCCGTAGCAAGCCCAATTTCTCTCTGGGCCATGGCAAAACGTGTCAGTGAATCCATCATCAGAAGTACATCTTTTCCCTGATCTTTGAAATACTCTGCAATAGTAGTTGCCACCATAGGACATTTCATTCTCAGCATTGCCGGTTGGTCAGAGGTGGCAACCACCAGCACAGAACGCTTCATGCCCTCAGGCCCTAAGTCCTTCTCCACAAATTCCCGAACCTCACGCCCCCGCTCTCCGACCAGCGCAATCACATTGATATCTGCTTTTACATTTCTGGCAATCATGCCAAGTAAAGTACTTTTTCCCACACCGCTTCCGGCAAAAATCCCGATACGCTGACCTTTGCCTATCGTATTCAAACCGTCGATAGCCCTGATCCCAAATTCAAGTTCCTCGGTAATAGGCGGTCTTTCAAGGGGGTTGATTTTGGGGTTTTCTACATAATAATACCTGTCGGAGGTAAACTCTCCCTTATCATCTAAAGGATTCCCCAGTGCATCTATGACTCTGCCTCTTAAAAATTCGCCCACGAGAATTTTCAATCGTTTCTTTGTATTCCTGACAAAACTCTCTGTACCAATACCATGCATATTTTCATATGCCATCAGCTGTATCTTATCATCCCGAAAACCTACTACCTCAGCGGGTATCTGTTTTTTCTGCTCATCATTATAAATCAGAACGATATCTCCGATATTTGCGCCTCCGCCAGATGCTTCCATGGCCATCCCGGTAATATTTTCAATTTTTCCGATGTGGCTGATCGTCTCAGATTTCATAATCAGACCGGGTAAACTTTCAAGCATCTGTGTCCCTCCGTTTTCGTTTGTTTATTCCCGCGAGCAACGAGCCAAGCGGAAATGCTTGCATTTCCATTTGGCGGCTGCCGCGAGGGTCAAATACCCCGCAGCTTGCTGCGCTGCAAGTTTGATGCCCCGTCAGCTTGCTGCGGGGTCTTTGACTTGCCAGCACTTACAGGCGCGCGTTATTGAGAATCTCTTTTATATTCTCAAGCTGAGTTTTCACACTCATATCAATAACCTCATCAGGCAACTCTACAATACAGGTTCCTGCGTCCTCTTCCTCAAGCATAATAATTTTCACATTATCCGACAGCTTGGAAAGCTCCTGCAAAAACTTTACGTCTCCCCGGACATCAATAGTCTCCTGGCCTTTCCCAATATAAATCTTGGCCCATGCCGATTTTTTAATTCTGCCGGTAGCGGACAGGATCATGCGCTCCACGACCTCACTGCTGGATTTTAAGCTGGTTTGTACAATCTTTTCACCAATTGCCAGCGCTATATTCTTCAAATCATCAATATACTGCTCCAACAGCTTCTCTTTTGCATTCTCCACCTCTTTTATATCTTCCGCGAGCTGCTTCTGAAGAGCCTTAAACTCTGCCTCAAATCGGAGATTATACACCTTCCGGGCCTGTCCGGCCCCCTGCCTGTACCCCTCCTCATTTCCGGCGCTAAAGCCGGTCTGATAAGCCTCCGTCTTGATATCCTCCGCTTCCTTTTTGGCAGCATCCAGAATTGACTTTGCCTGAGCATATACTGCCTCCATAATGTCCTGAGTTTCATTTTCTTCTGACTCTTCTTCCTCATGGAGTGTTTCTTTTCTTTCTCCCGCGGTAAATTCCGGATATAGTACATCTTTCCCCAGGCTCTGCACAACCTCTGGCTTACTTTTCATCACCCTATACAATGATTTCATCCTTTCCGCCTTTGCCAATCACGAGCTCGCCTTCCTCATCAAGCTTTCTGATAATTTCGACAATCCGCTGCTGTGCTTCTTCTACGTCACGCAGACGTACATTGACCGTAACCTCCAAATCAGACCGCACTGTGTCTGCCATACGGCTTGACATATTAGAATAAAACAGGCTGAGCATCTCTTCACTGGCATTCTTCAGGGCATATACAATATCCTTCATATCGCATTCACGCATAAACCGCTGGATTGCGCGGTCATCCATAGTGAGAATATCCTCGAATACAAACATCTTTTTGCGGATTGTCTCGGCCAGTTCCGGATCGTCTTTTCCCATCTCGTCAAAAATATATTTTTCATTGCTTCTGTCCATACGGTTCATGACATCTGCAATATAGTCCACACCACCGATGCTGGTAAAGTCTGTTGTGAGAATATTGTCAAATTTCTTGGCCAGCTGTGTCTCTACAATCTTAATTGCCTCAGGCGAGGCGCTTTCCATTCTGGCAATGCTCTCTACTACCTTCAGTCTCATATCCTCAGAAAGCTCTGCAATTAGTTCAGCTGCCTGTGAAGAATCCAAGTAGGACAGTACCAGTGCAATGGTCTGAGGCCTTTCATGCTGAAGCAGAGAAAATAAATTCTTCGTATCTGTCTTTGAAATGAAGTCAAAAGGACGGTTCTTCATATATTTAGTGACTTTCCGAAGAAGTTCGTTGGCCACAGACTCTCCATAGGTTTTTTCAAGTACAGCTCTTGCATATTCCAGTCCGCCGTCCGTCACAACCTTCTGAGTCAGACAGGTCTTATAAAAATCATCTAAAATACTCTCGGTCTGTTCCGCTTCCAGATGGCCCAGCTTTGCCACCTCTAAAGTAAGCTGCTCCACTTCTTCTTCCGTCAGATACTTATATACCTTGGATGCTTTGTCTGCCCCCAGGGCTGCTATAACTGCCGCCGCCTTCTGCCCGGGTGTCAATTTCGGAGTTTTACTCAGCCGACTTACTTCCATCTTGATTTCCTCCATTCAACCAGGTTCTAATCATTTGTGCAGAAATCTCCGGATTATTATCTGCAAATTCCCTCACGTTTTCTCTCAGTTCTCTGTTCTTTTCACCTTGTGCGTGCAGAACCTCCGGCTTTACAGTTTCTTCAGGAATAAGAAACTCTTCGAGTTCTTCTTCCTCTTGCTCAGAATCTTTCTTCTTTCTCCTTCTTCTCAGTAAAATTGTAGTAATCAAGATAATAACAACTGCAATAAGTGCTGCCACTGCGATAATCGGAAGGTACTCTGTCATTGCATCTGTAATATCTGTCATGGCTGTCTCATGGGCATCTGCTTTTTTGGGCTCATAGAACGGAGAATTCACAATTGTAATCTTTTCTTTTCGGTCTGCCGCCGCAATTCCCGTTGCATTCCCTACAAGATCTATCAGCTGATTCATGCTGATATTGCTGCGGGAATCGCCGTTAACAGCAACAGATACCGTCAGATCTTCCAAGACCCCCGGATCTAATGCACCCTGTTCTTTGATCTGATTCACAAGGTAATCCCTGGTTCTGCTCTCGTCAACCACATTGCCGCCTTCTGTACCCTCATTCGCATTGTACTCAGTGACATCAGAATTAGTCTCTGTCCCCGCTGTACCTCCGGTGGTTCCTCCTGTATCCGTTGTACTTGTATCGGAACTTTCACTCGATACAATACCTGTCTTGTCCTTTTCATCTATCTTCTCCGGAGTATTATAAGTGGTTGTCTCACGGACTACTTTCTCCATATTAACCTTGCCGCGGGCTGAGACCCGTATATTATTATTTCCAAAAAAAGGACCCAGAACATTGATAACCTTTTTCGAAATCTGCGTCTCAATTAACTGGGCGATTTCCTCCCCCGCATCACCGGAGGTTCCTGTCTTATCGGAGTCCACTGAGATCTCGATTCCATTTCCGTCAAAGACAGATACATTTTCCATCTGCATACC
>ENA-UOOE01002808-UOOE01002808.1-fermentation-metagenome-genome-assembly--contig:-NODE-2808-length-11935-cov-3.735269_pt1 | contig 11935 bp, 10 predicted proteins | sample MGYA00245776_ERZ724021 | MGnify/ENA primary metagenome ERZ724021 (study PRJEB28704, sample SAMN03018321) | fermentation metagenome | biome: anthropogenic terrestrial biome; feature: soil; material...
TAAGATATGTAGAAGATGAGAAAAATAAGGAAAGGTTCTTAGATATCATTAATGATGAGGCTGAAAGACTTACTAGACTTATAGATGATATACTGGTGCTTTCTGATATAGAAAACAACAAAGAGAAAAATGAAGAAAGTGTAGATATAAATAGATTAATTGAAGATATTTGCTACCTAGTAAAGAATTCAGCAGATGGTAAGGATATAAAAATAATTATTTCGGGGGAAAAAATACCTTGTGTTTTAGGTGATAAAGATAAATTTAAACAAATGTTAATAAATCTAGTGGACAATGCTATTAAATATACGGAAAGTGGAGGTAGTGTTACTATAGGTACAGAGCTTAAAGGAAACAAGTATATCATTTGGGTTCAGGATACTGGAGTGGGAATACCTAAGGAGCACATTGACAGACTATTTGAAAGATTTTACAGAGTGGATAAAGCAAGAAGCAGAGCTCAGGGTGGAACAGGGCTAGGTCTTGCCATAGTAAAACATATAGTTTTAGGTCTTAATGGAACTATAAATGTAGAAAGTGAAGTAGGAAAAGGAAGTAAGTTTATAGTAACAATACCCATGAAAGGGATGGATTAGTTATCCATCCTTTTTCCTTTTAAAATACAAGTATAGAATTGTGTGGCTATGAAGATAATAAAATATAGGAAACTATGTTAATTTTAATTAACATATCTATAATAATGCCTTAACCTTAGTGTATTATCATAATAACTGTAGATAACAATTAAAGAAAGTTCATAAATTAACTAGGAGGTTAGTGTAAATGAAAACTAAAAGTTTAAAGGCTATTATAGCTGCATTAACGATAACTGTTTTCACAGGTGTATTAACTGGATGTGGTAGTACAACCGAGAAGAGTGATGAAAACAAACCAAGTTCGAATACTGGAACAATAACAGCAGTTGGATCTACAGCATTACAACTACTTGTACAGGAAGCTGGAAAAAGCTATAGTACAAAGAATCCGGGAGCAAACATAAGCGTTCAAGGTGGAGGCAGCGGTACTGGTATAAACCAAGTAGTTGAAGGTGCAGTTCAAATTGGTAATTCCGATGTAACTGCAGAATCAAAATTAGGTAAAGATAAGGCTAAAGAGTTAGTAGATCATAAAGTTTGTGCTATAGGCTTTGCAATAGTTACAAATAAAGATGTAAAAGTAGATTCATTAACAAAGGCACAAATTGCAGATATATTTACAGGAAAAATAACTAACTGGAAACAAGTTGGAGGACAGGATTTAGCTATAAACGTAGTTAATAGACCTAAATCCTCAGGGACTAGAAGCACATTTATTGATACTATAATGGACGGAAAAACAGAGAAAGAAGGATTAGGAACTACTCAGGACTCCAGTGGAAGTGTTGAAAAAACAATTACATCCACTGAAGGATCTATTAGTTATCTGGCGCTATCATATTTAACTGGTGAAAAAAAAGCTAATTTAAAACTAATAAAAATTGATAATGTAGAAGCTACAAATGAAAATATAATAGCTAAAAAATATCCTTTCTGGTCATATGAACATATGTATACGAAGGGAGAACCAGCAGGATTAACAAAGTCCTTTATTGATTATATGATAAGTGATGAAAATAAGGCATTAGTAGAAAAGCTGGGATATATTCCAATGAGCAATTTAAAATAAGCATATAAGGCTGGTTGCAAGATGCAGCTGGCCTTATTGTGTTAAATTTTTATTAGAGGTAGGTAATTATGAAAAAAAAGAAGTTTTTAAATCAAGTAAAAAATGAATACATTGGAAAAGGTTATGCTATATTTTGCGGAATATTAATAGTATTTTTAACTTTAACTATAATATTTTTTATAGCTTCAAAGGGTTTAAATACTTTTACAAAAGATAAATATTCAATTTTTCAGTTTTTATTTTCTACAAAATGGGTTCCAGAAGGAGAAGTACCACAGTTTGGTGCAGCTGTATTTATTGTAGGTTCCATGCTGGTATCATTAGGTGCGGTATTTATTAGTGCCCCTGTAAGTATAGCTTTAGCAATTTTTATAAATTATATATCCCCTAAATTAGGAGAAAAAGTATTACAACCGGCTTTAGAGTTATTCATAGGAATACCTTCAGTTGTATATGGCTGGATAGGTATAACGGTATTATTACCTTTTATAAAGAAGAATTTTGGTGGTCTTGGATTCAGCTTACTAGCAGGTATATTGGTTTTGAGTGTTATGATACTGCCCACCATATCTAGTATATCTGTGGATGCACTAAAGTCTGTTCCTAAGGATTATCTGGAGGCTTCCTATGGATTAGGTGGTACCAGATGGCAAACTATAAGCAGGGTTGTGCTGCCTTCTGCCAAGAGTGGAATACTAACAGCTATTGTTTTAGGACTTGCTAGAGCCTTTGGAGAGGCTTTGGCGGTACAAATGGTAATAGGAAATTCTATAAAGCTGCCAAACAGTCTTTTAAGTCCTACAACTACATTAACCTCCATATTAACTATGGATATGGCTAATACTGTTACGGGAACCATGTGGAATGATGCCCTTTGGAGTTTATCATTAATTCTTTTAGTGGTTTCATTTATATTCATATTAGTATTAAGAGCTATTGGCAGAAGAGGTGAAATTAAATAATGAATGCAAAGGTTAAAGATAAAATATTTACTGTGGTACTATATATTATATCTACGTTGGTTGTGCTATTACTGGCAGCTTTAATAGGATACATATTGATAAGAGGGGTAAGATATTTAACTCCTAGCTTCTTGTTTGGAAATCCAAAGGTAGGAGAAGCCGGAGGGGGTATAGGACCTCAGTTATTTAATTCTTTTTATATGCTTATTATTTCTTTAGCAATAACAATTCCTTTTGGCATAGGAGCAGGAATCTATCTTGCGGAATATGCAAAGGAAGGTAAAATATTAAATATTATAAGATTGTGTATAGAGACTATGGCTTCATTACCTTCCATAGTAGTAGGACTTTTTGGATTTTTAGTTTTCGTTAAGTCTACCCATTGGGGATTTACGCTTTTATCTGGTGCTTTAGCCATAGGGATACTTAATTTGCCATCTTTAACTAGAGTTAGTGAAAATGCCATAAGGGCAGTTCCATCAGGGGTAAAGGAGGCTAGTCTTGGATTAGGAGCCACCAAATGGCAGACTATAAGAAGGGTAATATTACCATCATCTATGCCCCAAATACTTACAGGTGTAATATTAGCTGGAGGAAGAATATTTGGTGAAGCAGCAGCTCTTCTATATACTTCAGGAATGAGTGCGCCATCTTTATCCTTTTCTATGAATAACCTTTTTACAAGCGGTTCTCCTTTTAATTTAATGAGACCTGCTGAAACCTTAGCTGTTTATATATGGCAGGTAAATTCAGAAGGAATGGTACCAGATGCAACTAGAATTGGAGATGGAGCTTCAGCGGTGCTGATAATTATGGTTTTATTATTTAATATATTAGCCAGAGTTATAGGTAATAGAATATATGAGCATTATACAGGTAAAAAATAGGGAGGAAAATTAATGAATATTATAGAGGTTAAGGACTTAGATTTATATTATGGCAGTATGCAGGCTTTGAAAAAAATAAATCTTAATATAGAGAAAAATGCAGTTACAGCGCTTATAGGACCTTCAGGCTGCGGTAAGTCAACCTTTTTAAGAACAGTAAATAGAATGAATGATCTTATTGAAGGAGTAAAAATTAAAGGAAATGTCTTCTTTGAAGGAAAGGATATATATAAAGATTTTGATGAAATAGAACTAAGAAAAAGAATAGGCATGGTGTTTCAAAGACCTAACCCTTTTCCTATGTCCATATATGATAATATAGCTTACGGGCCTAGAATACATGGCTTAACAAATAAAAGCAAGCTAGATGAAATAGTAGAAAAAAGTCTACAGGGGGCAGCCCTTTGGGATGAAGTAAAGGATAGATTAAAGAAAAATGCATTAGGACTTTCTGGTGGACAACAGCAAAGACTTTGTATAGCTAGAACCCTTGCAGTGGAGCCAGAGATACTTCTAATGGATGAACCTACTTCTGCCCTAGACCCTATATCCACTTCAAAGGTGGAAGAGCTTATGGATACATTAAAAGAAAAGTATACAGTTATAATTGTTACTCATAATATGCAGCAGGCAGGAAGAATATCAGATTATACTGCATTTTTCCTCAATGGTGAAGTTATTGAATTCGGGAAAACAGAGGATATATTCTATAAACCTAGAGATAAAAGAACGGAAGATTATATTACAGGAAGATTTGGTTAATGCTATAATAAATTTATAAAGGGTATTATAAATAATAAAAGAGGTGATTTTTATGTCAAGAAGTACTTTCGATTTACATCTAGAGGCATTGCACAACTATGTACTAAGAATGGGAAGTATTGTAGAAAAACAAATTCACGATTCAACAGAAGCTCTCATCACACATAATGTAAAATTAGCCCAAAAGGTAATAAAAGATGATGATTTAGTGGATAATTTGGAAAAGGAAATAGAGGATAGATGTATAAAACTTATTGCTACAGAGCAGCCTTTAGCCAAGGATTTAAGAATGATATTTACTGCCACTAAAATTATAACAGATTTGGAGAGAATGGCAGACCATGCTGTGGATATTGCTAAAATTGGTATAATGCTAAAGGATGAAAAGTTTATTAAACCATTGATAGATATACCTAAAATGTCAGGCTTGGTAAAGGACATGATAAGAGAAGGTTTAGATGCATATGTAGAGGGTAATGTGGATAAGGCATATTCAGTATGCAAAAAAGATGATGAAATAGATGCTATATATCGTGGGGTTTTCAAGGAAATGCTGCCTATTATGGCCAATGACCAAAGCACAATTAATCAAGCAACTCAATTTTTATTTATCTGCAAATACTTAGAAAGAGTGGCAGACCATGTAACCAATATATGTGAGTGGACAATTTATTTAGTTACAGGAGAGATTATGGATTTGAATGAATAGAAGCTTAATTAACAATTGAAAATTAAAATTAAATTTTATGGGATAAAATGCAATATAAAGGCTTATATCTTATTTAGGATATAGACCTCATTTTATTTCATGACCTATAAGTATAATGTATATAATAAGATATAATAATCAAAACTTAGACATTTTATACTATAATTTTATGTTCAAAATTGTCGTAATATATGATATACTTTTAAAGGTAATAAAAAATCTATGCTTTAGGAGGAATAAAATGTTTAAAAAGCCCCAAAAGGAAGATAAATTTTTTGAATTATTTGATAAGGTTGCAGAAACATCTTTAAAGGCAGCAACTATGTTAGATGAACTTTTAAATGATTTAAGCCATAGTGAGGAAAAACTTAAGGAGCTAAAGGATGTGGAGCATGAAGGAGATAATCTTCAGCATCAAATACTTGAGCAACTAAACCAAACTTTTTTAACTCCATTTGATAGAGAAGACATATACACAATAGCTAAATATATGGATGATATTATTGATTATATAGAATCAACAGCAAGCCGATTTGTTATGTTTAATGTAAATTATTCTACGGATGAGGCTAAAAGCTTAGGAAAGATGATTTTAGGATGCTGCAAAGAATTAATAGCATTAATGAAAGAATTTAGAAACATGAAAGAGAATAAAGATCTTAAAAAATCAATAATTGAAATAAATAGACTTGAAACTGAAGGAGATAAGGTTTCTAGGGGCGCAATTAGAAACATATTTAATGGCAACATAGAAGTCCTTGAGGTTATAAAGTGGAGAGAGATATACCAATTCTTAGAAGATACATTAGATGTTTGCGAAGATGTAGCAAATGTTGTTGAAGGGGTAGTTATGAAAAATGCTTAATGGTAGTTTAGAATTAACAATAGCAATAGTTATTATAGCTTTAATTTTTGATTTTTTTAATGGATTCCATGACAGTGCTAATGCTATAGCTACATCTGTATCTACAAGAGTTCTTACAATGAAAGAAGCAGTTTTAATGTCTGCATTTTTTAATTTTCTAGGAGCCTTTATGAATGTTAAAGTTGCAGAGACCATAGGCAAAGGTTTAATAGCCCCTACTAGCATTACTCAATACGTAGTTATAGCAGGACTATTAGCAGCAGTTATATGGAATATAATAACTTGGTATTATGGAATTCCCAGCAGTTCCTCCCATGCATTAATAGGTGGACTTATAGGAGCGGCAATTACTTTTTCTAAAAGTATTTCAGTAATATACTGGGCGAACTTTTTTTGGAAAGTAGTATTATGGTTATTCTTATCCCCAATTATAGGATTTATTATGGGTTATATTTTTATGAAGATATTAAATTATCTATTGAAAGATAAAAAACCATCTTGGGTAACTAGATTTTTCTCTAAGGCTCAAATAGCCTCAGCTATGCTTATGGCATTGAACCATGGTGGAAACGATGCGCAAAAATCCATGGGAGTTATAACCATGGCTCTTGTCAGTGCAGGAGTTATATCACAGTTTAGTATACCTCTATGGGTAAAAATTGGCTGTGCAACGGCTATGGCTATAGGAACTATGACAGGTGGTAAAAAGATTATAAAGACTATGGGACATAATATGGCAAAACTTGCACCGGTAAATGGTTTTGCAGCAGAAACAGGAGCGGCACTTGTAATATTTATAGCTACAATGTTTAAAGCACCAGTAAGCACTACCCATATTATTTCAACTTCAATTATGGGTGTAGCGGCATCTAATAGAATGTCCTCAGTAAGATGGATATTAGCAAAGAATATTGTACAAGCTTGGGTTATAACTATTCCAGTTTGTGCGGTGATTGCAGCTATTGTAGCTTCTATAATTAGGATAGCTTAAAAAACAACTCCTTTTAGGGAGTGTTTTTTTTTATAGAGAATAGATTACAGAACATAGTACTTTTTTCTAAGTAATTGACTAAATAATAAGATTAATGTAATATAACTAAAGGCAGATATTGAATTTTTTAGTTATAAAGTATAAGGTAGGAGTTGAATATATGAAAAATATAATATCTAAAGTACTACCTAATGGCTTAGGAGAAGAGGTAGGCATAGAAGTAGGGGATATACTTCTTACTATTAATGGAGAAGAAATAAAGGATATATTAGACTATAAATTTCTAATGGCAGATGAATATATAAATATTGAAATACAAAAAACTGATGGTGAGATATGGGAAATAGAGATTGAAAAGGATTATGAAGAGGGCTTAGGAGTGGAATTTCAAAAATCCATCATGGATGAGGCTAAAAGTTGTCATAATAAATGTATATTTTGCTTTATAGATCAACTTCCAAAAGGTATGAGAGAATCCTTATATTTTAAGGATGATGATTCAAGATTATCCTTTTTACAAGGAAACTTTGTAACCTTAACTAATATGAAGGATGAAGATATAGATAGAATAATTAAATATAGAATAAGTCCAATAAATGTATCTGTTCATACTACAAATCCAGAACTAAGAAAACAAATGCTAAATAACAGATTTGCAGGAGATATATATGAAAGATTAATAAAGCTTAGTAAAGCTTCTATAAGCATTAACTGTCAAGTGGTATTATGCCCTGGAATAAATGATGGTGAGGAACTTATAAAAACTGTAGAGGATTTATATAAACTTTATCCTAGTATTGAAAATGTAGCCGTAGTTCCTGTAGGAATTACTAAATACAGAGAAGGACTTTTCAATTTTAAGCTCTTTGACAAAGAAAGTGCATCCAGAGAAATAGAAAATATAAAGGCTCTCCAAGATAAATATATTAAAGAAATAGGAATTCCTTTTGTAAGACTTTCCGATGAATTTTATGTTACTGCAGGAGCTAAAATACCTGCAAGTGAATTTTATGAGGATTTCAATCAGTTAGAAGATGGAGTAGGCATGATAAGAATTTTTAGAGACAATATAGATAAAGATTTGGAAAGACTTGCAAGAAATAAAAGAGGTAAATTTACCATGATCACTGGTAAAAGTGCCTATGAAGAAGTATTTGCTGCGTCTAAAAAAATAGAAAATGTGAATAATAAAATAGAAATATATGTAGCAAAAATTATAAATAACTTTTTTGGGGACACTATCACTGTAGCAGGATTAATAACTGGTAAAGACATTATGGAACAGTTAGAAAAACACCAGGTGGGAGATTATATTATTATACCTAAAAATATGTTAAGATCAGGTGATACAGTATTTTTAGATGATATTACTATAGAAGATTTAGAAAAGCATTATGATAAAAAAATTATTGTCTGTGAATATACAGGTGAAGATCTTATTGAACTAATAAATAAGTATAGTAAGGAGGAATAACAAATGGCAAAACCAATAGTAGCAATTGTAGGAAGACCTAATGTAGGTAAATCCACATTATTTAATAAATTAGCTGGGAAAAGAATTTCCATAGTAGAAGATACACCGGGGGTAACAAGGGATAGGATATATGCTGAGGCAGAATGGTTAAAGTATAACTTTACTATAATAGATACAGGTGGTATTGAACCAGAAAGTGATGATATAATAGTATCCCAAATGAGAAGGCAGGCACAGATTGCCATAGAAACTGCAGATGTTATTTTATTCTTAGTTGATGGTAAAGATGGAATAACTCCAGCGGATAGTGAAGTTGCTTTAATGCTTAGAAAGAGTAAAAAACCAGTGGTTTTAGTAGTAAATAAAGTAGATAGACTTAATGAAGAAGACAATGCTTATGAATTCTATAACTTAGGTATTGGAGATCCTGTTGCCATATCAGCTACACAGGCTTTAGGACTTGGAGACATGCTTGATAGATTAGTAGAACATTTTGATGAAGTTATGCTAGGTGAAGAAGATGATGAATATATTAGAATAGCTTTTGTAGGAAGACCAAATGTAGGAAAGTCCTCCTTAATAAATAAGCTTTTAGGAGAAGAAAGAAATATAGTAAGCGATATTCCTGGAACTACAAGAGATGCAGTAGACAGTTACCTGGAAACAGAGGAAGGTAAATTTATATTAGTAGATACAGCGGGTATAAGAAGAAAAGCAAAAATTAAAGATGAAATAGAAAGATATAGTGTGGTTAGAACTTATGCAGCCATCGAAAGAGCTGATTTATGTATACTAATTATAGATGCTAAATCAGGTATTAGTGAGCAGGATAAAAAGATCATAGGCTATGCTCACGAAATGAGTAAAGCTATAATGGTTGTAGTTAATAAGTGGGACTTAATTGAAAAAGAAACAAATACCATGAATAAATTTAAAAAGGATTTACAATGTGAATTAAGCTTTATGTCCTATGCTCCATATCTATTTATATCAGCTAAAACTGGTCAAAGGATACATAAAGTATTGGAATTAGCTAAACAGTGCTATGATAATTACAATAAGCGTATAAAAACTGGAGTATTAAATGATGTTATCAGTAAAGCTGTTATGATGAAAGAACCACCAGTAGTGGCTTTAACAAGACTTAAAATATACTATGTAACTCAAATTGGAACTAAGCCTCCAACTTTTGTGTTCTTTGTAAATAATCCAGAGGCTCTGCACTTTTCTTATGAAAGATATTTGGAAAATCAATTAAGAGAAAGCTTCGATTTCTCAGGTACAGGTATTAAGATGGAATTTAGGGAAAGGAAGGATAGGTAATGGAGGAGAAAATCACCTTCATTGGTGGGGGAAGCTTTGGAACAGCATTAGGAATAATGCTTGGTAAAAAAGGATTTAAGATAAGCATTTGGGACAGAAGCACATCTGTAGTAGAAGATATCAATGTAAAGCGTGAAAATATAAAATATGTACCTAATGTAGTGATTCCAGCTAATATAACTGCATTTAATGATATAAAAGAGGCCATAGGGGATAATAGATATGTAGTACTTTCTGTACCTTCCCATGTTATAAGGAAAATATGTAAGAATATAAAACCTTTTATACATAAGGATACAGTAATAGTAACCATAGCAAAGGGTATAGAAGAGGAAACAGGGGAAAGACTTTCACAGGTTATTAAGGAGGAATTGCCCAATAATCCAGTGGTAGTCCTCTCAGGGCCTAGTCATGCAGAGGAAGTTGCTCAGGATATGCCAACTACCGTGGTGGTAAGTTCTGAAAAAATGGAATATGCCGAGGAAATACAAGAATTATTCATGACCAGTAAATTTAGAGTATATACCAATGATGATATTATTGGAGTAGAAATAGGTGGCGCGGTGAAAAACATAATTGCACTGGCTGCAGGAATATCTGATGGTATTGGCTACGGTGATAATGCAAAAGCAGCATTAATGACTAGAGGAATGAGGGAAATTATAAGAATTGGTGAAGCTATGGGGGGTAAAAAAGAGACTTTTTCAGGGCTCACAGGTATGGGGGATTTAATAGTTACCTGTACTAGTATGCATAGCAGAAACAGGAGAGCTGGTATTTTAATAGGCAAAGGAGCCTCCAGCGAAGAAGCTATAAAAGAAATTGGTATGGTGGTAGAGGGAATAAGAGCTTGCAAGGCTTTCTATGAATTAAAAGAAAAATTACAAGTATCCATGCCTATAACAGATGTTTTATATAAGGTACTCTTTGAAGGAAAAGATCCTAAATATGGAGTATATGAGTTGATGACAAGAGATAAAAAGAGCGAAATACACTAGTAAAAAAGCGAGTATGAATTGTTATAATTTATACTCGCTTTTTTCAGAGTATAAAGTACAGATTTATTCTTTATTCTTTGTCATTTATTATTTAAAAAAGTTGTGTGACAACTTTTTATTAGTAATATTTCAAAGGATTTAAAAATATATATATAGTGTTAATATTAGAATTATGGGAGGATATATTATCTTGGAAAATTTTGATATATACAAGGATATAGCAGAAAGAACACAAGGGGATATTTATGTTGGTGTTGTAGGACCAGTTAGAACAGGTAAGTCTACCTTTATTAAAAAATTCATGGAACTTATGGTAATTCCTAATATTGATAATGATTTTAAGAAAAAAAGAGCTCAAGACGAATTACCACAAAGCTCCTCCGGAAAATCAATTCATACCACGGAACCTAAATTTGTGCCTAATGAAGCTGTAGAAATTATGTTAAAAGAGGGAGCAAAGTTTAAGGTTAGAATGGTAGATTGTGTAGGCTATATAGTAAAAAGTGCTTCAGGATACATGGATGGAGAAAAAGCTAAAATGGTTACAACTCCATGGTATGATTATGAAATCCCCTTTGAAGAAGCAGCTGAAATAGGAACAAAAAAAGTTATAAATGAACACTCCACCATAGGTTTACTTGTAACAACAGATGGAACTATTACAGATATACCTAGAGAAGACTATGTAGAAACAGAGGAAAGAGTAGTAAATGAGCTGAAGGATATAAACAAGCCTTTTATCATTATATTAAATTCTAGAAATGCTTATGATCCTAAAACCATAGAATTAAGAAAAGAATTAGAAGAAAAGTATGATGTTCCAGTACAGGCAATTGATGTACTTAATATGAAAGAAGAAGATATAACAAATGTGTTTAATAGAGTACTTAAAGAATTCCCAGTTAAAGAAATTAACATAGATATGCCTGAGTGGATAGAAAAATTGAGCGGAGATCATTGGCTAAAGATAAATTTTTTAAATTTGGTAAAAGAAATGTGCAAAAACATATACAAGGTAAGAGATATAAATAAGACTTTAGATAGTTTCAAGGAATTCGAATTCCTAGGACCCACCACACTAAATGAAATGAACATGGGAGAGGGAACTGCAAGGGTAAATTTACTGCCTAAATCAGGTTTATTCTATAAGATTTTAGGAGAAATCTGCAATAGGGAAATAAAAGACGAAAATGAGCTTATGGCTATAATGGAAGACATGAATACTGCAAAAGTGGAATATGATAAGGTAGCCCAGGCACTAAGAGATGTTAAAGAAACAGGCTACGGATTAGTACCTCC
>ENA-UOOE01002809-UOOE01002809.1-fermentation-metagenome-genome-assembly--contig:-NODE-2809-length-11933-cov-5.825055_pt1 | contig 11933 bp, 9 predicted proteins | sample MGYA00245776_ERZ724021 | MGnify/ENA primary metagenome ERZ724021 (study PRJEB28704, sample SAMN03018321) | fermentation metagenome | biome: anthropogenic terrestrial biome; feature: soil; material...
ATCGGTCCCTTTGCCTGCTCCGGAATGCAAAGGATCTGTACCCGGATCAAATCACCAAATCCGGCATTATGGTGGGATTGGGAGAGAAGGAACAGGAAGTGGCGGAGGTGATGGGGGACTTAAGGGAAGTGGGATGCGATATCCTGACAGTGGGTCAGTACCTGGCGCCCTCCAGGCAGCACCATCCTGTGACGGAATATGTCCGGCCGGAAGTTTTTGACCGGTACCGGGAGATCGGCAGGGAACTGGGATTCCGGTATGTGGCTTCCGCTCCCCTTGTCCGGAGTTCCTATCATGCGGAGGAAGCCCTGCGGGCTTGACAGGCATGATGGACTTTATTTGCACTGGCCTGCCGGTCCATGGAGGAGGGTTTATACCATAAAAAAGAAACGAATAAATTACAGAGATTTCCTTTTTGGATTTCTGATTCTGTCGCTCCTTTTTTCAGGCGTTTGTACGCAGAAGGCACAGGCAGATGACAAGAATTATTCCGTCCGGCGATATGACGTGAATGTGGAGGTACAGTCCAACGGGGATGCTGTTGTCCGGGAACAGATCACCTATCAGTTTTCAGGGAAGTTCAATGGTATTTTAAGGGATATTGATACGGATCAGACCGATGGGATGGAGGACATCCGGGTATTTGTGGAAAAAGGTGACAAATCCAGGGCATTTCATCAGGCAAAAAAGAAGGGCAGAAATGCCTATGAAATGACCCGGGAGGACGGTCTTGTCAAATTAAAGGTCTACGAAACGTCCAAAGATGAGGAAAAGACCTTCCGATATGAATACCGGATGCGGAATGTGGCGGAAAAGTATCAGGATATTGGAGTTTATAACCGAAAGGTGATCGATAGAAACTGGGATGCCCCATTGAATAACATTACGATTACCATACGGATTCCGGAAGGCGCGTCAAAAGAGGATCTGAAGATTTTTGCCCATGGCCCTCTGACAGGAGAGTCCAGGATTGCGGATGAGCGGACCTTTGTCTTTCATGTACCGGAAGTATCTCCCGGAACCTTTGTGGAGACACTGGCGGTGTTCCCTCCGGGGCTGATCCCGGGTGCCGGCCGGGTGCATGACGAAACAAAGCTTCCTGCCATTCTGAGCAATGAGCAGAAGCTGGCAGAGGAAGCCAATACTGCCAGGGAGGAAGCCAGGCAAAGGCAGAAGAAATGGGAAAAAGAGCAGACGGAACTGCGCAAAAAGCGTGCAGGGCAAAAGAAAATCCGGGACGGACTGCTGCCTGTCTTTGTTGCTGCAATTCTGGCCGGAGCCTTATCGCTGATGGATTTTTTTGCGAAATATGCCCGTGGACCCAGACCGGAGTTTCAGGGGGATTACTGCAGAGAACTGCCCGGGGATTATCCTCCTGCCGTCATGAGCTATCTCATGAATACGAAATATATATACTCCAGGGACATCATGGCCACTCTCCTGGATCTGGTGAGGGAAAAGCAGATTACCATCCGCGGGAGCAAGGCGGAGAGCGGGCATCTCCTGAAGAAATCCCATGTGGATTATGAGATTTCCCGCGTCGAAGGAGCCGGTACAGAGCATCTCCTTGCCCATGAGGAGTTTCTGTTGTCCTGGTTTATCGACAGGCTTGGAAGGAATGGCGCGTTGGTTCTGGGGGATCTGAAGAAGATTACCGGCAAAAGGTCCAGGGCATTGGAGTTCAACAAGGATTTTGAAAAGTTTCAATCCATGGTACAGGCGGAAGGAAAAGCTCAGGGATTCTTCAGCCGGAACAGCTGGAGGGAAAATCTGAACGGCAGTGGGAGATACGCGCTGATTGCCACAGCGCTGTTGGTGGCTGGATCTGTGGCGGCAATACAGCTGAGCTCGGGATGGGGCGGGGCCGTCGCTGCAGTAGGCGGGATAACCCTGCTCTCCATGCTGTTGGTTTCCGTTATGCCAAAGAAAACCCAATATGGGGCGGAACAGGCTGCAAAATGGTCAGCCTTTAAGAGATTCCTGCTTCATTTCTCCGAGATGGAGAGGGCAGAGATTCCGTCCATTGTAATCTGGGAGCACTATCTGGTATATGCTGTTTCCCTTGGCATCGCCAAAGAGGTCATCGAACAGATGCCGAAAGTCTTCAGCGATGGGGAGATTCAGGATCCTGGCCTGACCTATATGGGATACTATGGATCCCTGCAGAATCTTGCGCTGATGAGCAGTATGTTCGATAGTACAATGGATTCCATTGATAATGCTGTCAATACTGCTGCCACAGCGGCATCTCCTGATTCATCCGGAAGCGGAGGCGGCGGGGGATTCAGCGGTGGCAGCTCCGGAGGAGGCGGGGGCGGAGGAGGCGGAGGCGCTTTCTGACAGCATGCCCCTGAAAGAGAATCCCTTCGAAATGGGGAGGTCAGATGGGTTTCCCCGGGGACAGAGAGAGAAATTTAAATGACGAATTGAGGGAGGAAAAAGATGATAGGTTATATGATTGCGGGGATTGTTGTTCTGGTCGTTCTGTATCTGATATTTGCTTATAACGGATTTGTGGAACTGCGCAACAGGGTACGCAATGCGTGGGCCCAGATTGAGGTTCAGCTGAAGAAACGGGCCGATCTGATTCCCAATCTGGTGGAGACGGTGAAAGGGTATGCCGGTCATGAAAAGGAAACCTTTGACCGAATTGTGAAAGCCAGAACCGGAGTCCTGAATGCCAACACCCCGGAGGAAAGCATGAAAGCCAACGGCGCACTGACCGACGCTCTTCGCAGACTGATGGTGGTGGTGGAGGCCTATCCGGATCTGAAGGCCAATTCCAATTTTCTGAGTCTTCAGGAGGATCTGAAGGATGTGGAGGAAAAGATACGGTATTCCCGTCAGTTCTATAATGACACCGTTTTGAAATACAATAACAGGATCCAGACATTTCCGAACAATGTCGTAGCCGGCATGTTTGGATTTCAGGGAGAGGTGTTTTTCCAGGTTGAGGAAGGGGATCGGGAGGTTCCGAACGTTCAGTTTTGAATTGTTCCATTGTTTGAATGGTTTGGAAGGAAGCTGGTTTCCTGAGCCGGCGGATTCCTATCGTGCAGGAGGGATTTTATGGCTGCTTTGAGAAGGCGTCATCGTTTTCAGATTGCCGACAGGAAGCGATTCCTGCCGTTTTTGACTGTTCTGTTGCTCCTGGTTGCTGTATTGGTTCTGCTGTGCCTGAACTTTAACGTGCCCATGAGGCAATACACGGCAGATCAATTTTTGCCGGAGCATCTGACGATGTATTTTTCGGTGGGGGAGGATGCCGGAGTGCCCTGGTATTATCTGGCTGCTGTGGATCAGGCGGAAAACATTCCAAAGAAAAAAATCAGTCAAAAGCGGACTTCCTCCATAGCCCTGCATCTTACCGGGATCCGGAATCCGGACGAACTTCCGCAGTATCTTGCCGGCTATAAAAAGAGTAAATCCCTTCTCCGCAGGGTGAAGGGACAGATCGGACGCTTTGACGATCTGCGGGCCATCCACGATGACAAGGTGTTTCCCTTATCCCCGGAGGCAGAGTATGTCTATGAGAACGGATATGGCGATACCCGCACCTATGGCGGGGAACGCACCCATGAAGGCATTGACATCATGACGGAAAAAGGAGTTCCGATCCGGTCTGTCTGCGACGGCGTCATTGAGCAGGTCGGATGGAATGAACTGGGCGGTTATCGAATCGGTGTTCGGGGAGAGGATCATGTCTACTATTATTATGCGCACCTGTCCCGCTATGAAGGGAAACCAAAAAAGGGAGATAAGGTGAAACGGGAACAGCAGATCGGATACAGCGGGGATACCGGGTACGGCCCGGAAGGGACCTCCGGGAAATTTGAACCCCACCTGCATTTTGGGATGTATTACTGTAAGGGGGAGGATCTTGAGGCATTCAATCCCTGGCCATTTCTCAGGGCCTGGGAAGGTGGGCATCCGGCGGCCGGTCAGCAGCAGTGAAAGCGGCGGGAGAAGAAAAAGGCGGGAGGTCTGACTGCAGGGGCAGGAGGTTTTTTTTGCCTGATTGTATAATGATTGTATAAACATGAATATTATGATTCTTGAATTGCAGCCGGATGAAAATTTATTCGGCATATCCCCTTGTCACTTCATTTCAAAAATGCTATAATCTATAATTGTAATTTTAAATGAATGATTTCTTATGCGGGAATTCAAAAATGGAATATATATAAATATCCGTTTTTGAATGTTTTTTTATTACAAGGTGGAGGTTTTTTATGCTGTGGTATGTGGTCAAGCGGGTTTTGTTGGCTGCGATGACGATTTTTCTGGTTGCGACTATCACATTTTTTTTAATGAGAATGGTACCGGGCGGCCCGTTCATTGCGGAGAAATCCATTAGTGAGCAGGCACAGGCTGCTTTGAATGCAAAATTCGGCCTGGATAAACCGGTGTATGTTCAATATAAAAACTATATGACAGGAGCACTTCATGGTGATTTCAGTCTGAGCCTGAAGCAGAGAGGGCGGACGGTTTCTGAAATTATCTCCAGTAAATTTCCGATTTCTGCAAAGCTGGGCGGGGTTTCCGTTCTGATTGCCCTGGCCGTGGGGATTCCCCTCGGAAGCATTGCTGCCCTGAACCGGGGCAAATGGCTGGATCAGGTGATTATGGTGATTGCCACCTGCGGGATTGCGTTTCCCAGCTTTGTGATCTGTACGGTGGGGATGTATGTGTTTGGAGTTCGGCTGAAGTGGCTGCCTACCTTTGGACTGACGTCTCCCCTTCATTATATTCTTCCGGTATTTTCCCTGGCCTTTTATCCAACAGCCTATATTACCCGGCTGATGCGGTCTTCCATGCTGGATGTTCTCGACCAGGATTATATGAGGACGGCCAGAGCCAAGGGCCTGTCCTGGAACAGAAGCCTGTTCAAACATGCACTGCGCAATGCTGTTCTGCCGGTAGTGACCTATGTCGGTCCCATGCTGGCTTACACCCTGACCGGCAGTTTTGTTGTGGAGAAGATTTTTGTGATACCCGGTCTGGGAGGCCAGTTTGTCAGTTCCATAATGACCCGTGATTATACCGTAATTATGGGCACGACGATTTTTCTGGCAACGCTTCTCATCCTGATGAATGTTGTGGTGGACATTGTCTACAAGATTATTGATCCCCGCATTCAGTTGAAATAAGGAGGCAGGTTAAATGACAAGTAAAAACCCATTGAGTTTTCAATTGAATACCGATGATTTTCTGCCTGCCAGCGATGAGGAAAAGCAAAATCTGATAAAGATGCGGCCAAGCATCAGCTTCTGGAAAGACGCCATGCGCCGGTTGTGCAAAAATAAAGTAGCAATGATCAGCCTTGCAGTGATCCTGGTCGTTATGATTTTTTCCTTTATTGTGCCGGCTTTCTATCCCTATCGGTATGCGCAGCAGATCAAAGGCTCGGAGTATCTGCACCCCATGACATATTCGGAACAGGAACAGGCCCGCATGGATGAGGGGGAGAAGGTATTTCCCCATATTCTCGGTACGGACAATCTGGGACGCGATTATGCGGTGCGTGTGATGGTGGGCAGTCGGATTTCCCTGCTGGTTGGCCTGGTGGCATCCGCCATTGTTTTGATTATCGGATCCATATATGGTGCCGTGTCCGGTTTTTTCGGCGGCTGGGTGGATACCATAATGATGCGGATTGTGGATATTATTTATACCATTCCCGATATTTTGCTGATTGTCCTGCTTTCCTTTGCCCTGAAGGCGCCCATAGCAAAGCTGGCTGTACGGAAGGGTTTTGGATGGATCCAGGTAATGGGGCCCAACCTGATCAGTATTTTTATTGTATTTGCCCTGCTTTATTGGGTGGGGATGGCCCGGATTGTCCGGGGACAGATCCTGACACTCAAGCAGAATGAATATGTCACTGCGGCCAAAGCGCTGGGCGCTTCCAATGCCCGCATAATACGCAAGCATTTGCTGACCAATTGTATCGGCACTCTGATTGTTACCACCACGCTGCAGATTCCATCTTCCATTTTTACGGAGAGTTTTCTCAGCTTTCTTGGTATGGGTGTGGCAGTTCCGCTTCCATCCCTGGGTTCTTTGGCCAGTGACTCTTTGAACGGACTGACCAGTTATCCCTATTTGTTGATGGCTCCGGCCCTTTTGATCAGTCTGATTATCTTAAGCTTCAATCTGTTCGGCGATGGGCTGCGGGATGCTTTTGATCCCAAGATGAAGAGCTGAGGAAGGAGGAAAGAATATGAGTGAAAACTTAGTTGACATCCATAATGAGAAGCTTTCTTTTTTTACCCCTGCCGGGGAAGTGAAAGCCCTCAATGATGTGTCGTTATATGTCCGTCCGGGTGAAATCCTGGGGATCGTTGGCGAGAGCGGCTCCGGAAAGTCCGTTACCGCATACAGTCTCATGGGCCTGACCGCTCATCCCGGACGGCTGACAGGCGGGGATATTTACTTTAACAGTCATCATATCAACAGGATGACGGAAAAGGAGATGCGCCGGATCCGGGGGAATGAGGTTTCCATTATCTTTCAAGATCCGATGACCAGCCTGAACCCGGTTTATACCATTGGCAATCAGATCCGGGAGGTCATTCTCCTGCATACCAAACGAACCAAAAAGCAAGCCAATGAACGCGCCTGCGAGCTGCTGCGCCTGGTAGGCATCAATGAACCGGAAAAGCGGATGAAGCAGTATCCTCATGAATTTTCCGGCGGGATGCGGCAGAGGGTCATGATCGCAATTGCCCTGGCCTGCGAACCGAAGCTTCTGATTGCCGACGAACCGACCACAGCTCTGGATGTGACCATTCAGGCACAGATCCTTGAATTGATGATGAGCCTGAAGGAAAAGCTGGATATGTCCATTATTATCATCACCCATGATCTGGGCGTTGTGGCAGGCATGTGTGACCGGATTGCCGTAATGTATGCCGGCAAGGTGGTGGAATGCGGGACAACAGATGAGATTTTTTATCAGCCTTCCCATGAATACACCAAAGGGCTGCTGCGGAGTATTCCCAACCTGTATGAAAGAGAGCACAAAAAACTGGTTCCCATTCAGGGGCTGCCGGTGGATCTGCTCGATCTTCCGGAAGGCTGTCCTTTTGCAACCCGCTGTCCAAACTGCATGAAGGTTTGCATGAAGCACATGCCGGAATACACTTATTTGAACGACAGTCACTACAGTGCATGCTGGCTGCTGGATAAAGAGAAATTTATGAAAAAACAAAGGGGTGCTTTGACATAATGGAAGACAAAAAACTGGTCGAAGTGCAGCACCTGAAAGAATACTTTCCCGTAAAGGGGGAGAGGCCATTTGAGCGAAAATATGTCAAGGCTGTGGATGACATCAGTTTTTACATCCGAAAGGGCGAAACATTCGGTCTTGTGGGAGAGTCCGGCTGCGGAAAGACCACTGCAGGCCGTACCATATTACGGCTGTACGAGCCTACCAGCGGGAAAATATTCTATGACGGGAAGGATATTACGCATGTCAATATGCTCCCTTACCGCCGGAAAATGCAGATCGTCTTCCAGGATCCCTATGCCAGCCTGGATCCCCGGATGACCGTGGGCGATATTATCGGGGAAGCCATTGATATCCATCATCTGGCAACCAATGCGAAAGAACGGCGGGATCGTATTGTGGAGCTGTTGAGCCTGGTCGGCCTGAATACAGAGCATGCCAATCGTTATCCCCACGAATTTTCCGGAGGCCAGCGCCAGCGTGTGGGCATTGCCCGTGCCCTGGCGGTGGATCCGGAGTTTATCGTGTGTGATGAGCCTGTTTCGGCTCTGGATGTTTCCATCCAGGCTCAGGTAGTCAACATGTTCGAGGAGCTTCAGGAACGGCTGGGGCTGACCTACCTGTTCATTGCCCATAACCTGAGCGTCGTGAAACACATTTCCAGCCGGATTGGCGTCATGTACCTGGGCAAGATGATGGAGCTGGCGGACAGCTATGAGCTGACCTTTCACAGCGTGCACCCGTATACGCGGAGTCTGATCTCCGCCATTCCCATAGCCGATCCGAAGGCTGCCCGGGCCGCTCACCGCATTGTACTGAAAGGCGATGTACCCAGTCCGGTGGATCCTCCTTCGGGATGCCGGTTCCGTACCAGGTGCCCGTATGCGGATGAGCTGTGTGCGGCGGAGGAGCCGGATTGGCGGGAGGTGTCTCCAGGTCACTTTGCTGCCTGCCATCACCTGGATCGGGTGAAGGATGAAAAACCGGTAACCGATTGAAGCATGCACGGTACGGTGTGGAGGAACAATGGATCCGGATAGACGGTATGCCATGGAAGAATACAAATGACAATTGGTTTCCTGAAGGTGTCCGTATTGGACATATGGAAGGATCAAAGTAAGAATAAAAGGAGGACAAATTTATGAGAAGAAAGATTGCATTGGTGCTGGCACTTACCGTGCTCCTGTCTTTCAGCGTTTACGGCTGCGGCAGTTCCGATAATAAATCAAAAGGCGGTTCCAATAAAACCAGCGAAGCACCCGGCAAAGAGGGAAAAGGCGGAAAACAGCTGGTGGCAGAGATCGGTCCCAATCCCGAGACCATTGATCCTGCCCTGAACAGTACCGTGGACGGAGGCAATATGCTTCTGTTTGCCTTTGACTGTCTGCTGAACATTGACCAGAAGAATAAGGTGACCAGCGGTGCGGCGGAGAAGTATGACATAAGTCCGGACGGACTGACCTGGACATTTCATTTGCACAAAGATCTGAAATGGTCGGATGGTTCGGATCTTACCGCAGAGGACTTTGTATACAGCTGGAAGCGCATGGTGGATCCGGATACCGCTGCGCCTTATGCCAAAACTGCCCTGGGTATGGTAAAGGGATTTGACGAAGCGGAAAATGGTGATCCGGATAAGCTGGCGGTTTCTGCTCCTGATAAGAGCACATTTGTGGTGGAACTGTCTCATCCCTGTGTGTATTTTGACAAGATGGCTGCCTTTGCACCATTGAGTCCGGTCAATAAGAAAACCATTGAAGAAAACGGAGACGCCTGGGCGACCAAGCCGGAAACCTATATCTGCAACGGTCCATTCTATATCAGCGAATGGGTGCCCAATTCCTATATCATGTTCAAAAAGAATCCCTATTTCCGGGATTCGGATAAAGTCAAGCTGGATTCGATTAAATTACTGTTGATCGAAGATGCGAACTCCGCCTATGCTGCCTATCAGACCGGTGAGACCATGATGATCAAGGATGTCCCGACTGCAGAAATCAAAGCTCTGCGGGATAATAAGGAGTTTCATATTGAACCCAGTCTGGGCACCTATTATGTCAGCCTGAATGATTCCCTGCCCCAGTTTCAGGATCCCCGTGTCCGCAAGGCACTGAGTCTGGCACTGGATCGGAAATATATGTCGGAGACCCTGGCAGAAGGAGTGTATACTCCTGCAGGCAATTTCCTGGGAACCGGTTTAACCGATTGGGATGACAGTTCCTTTATGGACAATGCCAATGGCGGGAAACCGTATATTGACACGGACGACTACGAAGGCAATCTGAAGGAAGCAAAGAAATTGATGGCGGAAGCCGGTTATCCGGATGGCAAAGGGTTCCCCACCATCACGTATTCCACCAATGATGCCAGCTGGCATAAGGTGTTTGCGCAGTACATGCAGGAAGCATGGAAGAAGCTGGGGGTTACGGTAAACGTGGATGTTGTCGAATGGGCATCCTTTACTCCCATGCGCCGTGCAGGAGACTATGAAGCCAGTCGGAACGGCTGGGTCATGGACTATAATGATCCTTCCAATATGCTGGAGCTTTTTTACAGCGACAATGGAAACAATGACAGCAAATACAACAACCCTGAGTTTGATGCCATGATGGATAAGGCCGCCATGGAAGCAGATGCGAAAACACGTTCCGGTTATCTGCATCAGGCAGAAGACATCCTGATGGAGGATGCCGGTGCGATACCCATTGCCTACTACAATGACTTTTATCTGCAGAGCAGCAAAATCAAAGGTGCCTGGCACTCTCCCTATGGATATTGGTATTTCCAGTATGCGGATATTGAAGATTAAAGGAAGCGTGCAGACTCGAAGTCTTATAGATAAAGTTTTTTAAATGGAATCTTATAAACTGAGAGAGGAATGCGCAGAAAAAAAAAGTGCGCATGGAAAAAGGTCCATCAATCCGATGGACCTTTTCTTTTAAACTTTTTTGCTTTTTTATCATTCCCGTATCTTATTGCTTTTTCAGTTTTCCTGCTGCAGCGTGATCCACAATTACGGTGATATTGGGATGCAGCTGAAGGATAGACGCCGGAACATTGGGGGTAATTGGACCCTGCAGGGCTTTTTGTACTGCATCCGCCTTGTCTTCCCCTTTGGCGATCAAAAGAATTTTTCTTGCGTGCATAATGGTTTTGATCCCCATGGAAAGCGCCCGGCGGGGAACCTGATCCGCATTGTCAAAAAACCTGGCATTTGCATCAATGGTACTTTGCGTCAACGGCACCACATGGGTAACGGCGTTGAAGGGCGTTCCGGGTTCATTGAATCCGATATGTCCGTTGCGGCCGATTCCCAGTACCTGCAGATCAATGCCTCCTGCTGCTTCCAGTTTCTTTTCATAGTTCATGCATTCCTCTTCCGGATCGGCAGCGGTTCCGTCCGGAAGGGAGGAAGCTTCAGGATCCAGATCCACTGCCTTGAAAAGATGCTTCTGCATAAAATAATAGTAGCTGCAGGGATGATCCTTTGGAAGGCCGACATATTCATCCAGATTAAAGGTCCGGACATGATCGAAATGGATTTCCCCGTCCTGGTATTTCTTAACGAGCCTTTGATACATGCCAATGGGGGTGGAACCTGTGGCAAGTCCCAGTATGGTATCGGGTTTGCTTTTGACTTGATTTACAATCTCCAAAGCGGCCTTTTCATCACAGGCCTCCTCTGTATCGATAAATAACTGCATATTTCTGACCTCCTGATAACTATTTCCTGATTGGATTGTCTCCATTATAACACAACATCACAATAAATTTAAAATATATTGAATGGCATACTATCCGGGAAGGCTCTTTATGGTATACTGATAAAGAAACAAGAGAAGTTTCCAGGGGAGGAGTGGTCTTTATCCTGAGCAAGAGGCAAAGGAATATGATATTCCGGATTTTTATCATACTGTTGGGCAGCTTTATCTATTCCGTGGCGATCAATGCCCTGTTTCTTCCTCATCATCTGCTGAGCGGGGGACTGACCGGCGTGGCCATGATGCTGGAATATTTGCTGCATCTGCCAACCGGTTTGTCTGTGGCTGTTTTAAACATTCCCCTGTTTTTTGGAAGCTATCGGGTGATCGGCAAACGGTTTACCTGGCTGAGCGTCCTTGGCATCCTGAGTTCTTCCCTGTTCTTATCCCTGACAAGGGGATGGGTGATTCCGGTGAAGGATTCCATGGTGGCGGCCATTTTCGGCGGATTGATTTCCGGCATCGGCACGGGCATCGTGATCAAGAACCGGGGATCTCTGGGCGGGACGGATATTATAGCCGTTATCATCAATAAATATTTTTCCTTCAGCATTGGCGGCATCGGCCTGGCGATCAACGGCATCATTCTGACAATTGCCGCGTTTCTGTTTGATGTGGAAATGGCCATGCTGACCCTGGTTTCCATCTTTGTCGGCAACAAGGTGATTGATTCCATTCAGGAAGGATTCAATCACAGCAAGACCATTATCATTGTTTCCGATTCCTGTCAGGAAATTGCGGATGAGCTGTTTCGAAAAGTGAAACGGGGCATTACCTTTATTGAAGCAGAAGGTGCTTATACAAAAAAGCAACGGAAGTTGATCTATATGGTTGTTCGGGTGATGGAGCTTGCCCGGGTGCGGGATATTGTCAAACGGATTGATCCTGATGCCTTCCTGTCCATTATTGATACCCGTGAGGTGGAGGGAAAAGGATTTTTA
>ENA-UOOE01002811-UOOE01002811.1-fermentation-metagenome-genome-assembly--contig:-NODE-2811-length-11921-cov-4.761082_pt1 | contig 11921 bp, 8 predicted proteins | sample MGYA00245776_ERZ724021 | MGnify/ENA primary metagenome ERZ724021 (study PRJEB28704, sample SAMN03018321) | fermentation metagenome | biome: anthropogenic terrestrial biome; feature: soil; material...
GTCCAGCATATTCATATGGTAACTTATTTCCTTCAAAAGCAGACTTGTGTTATAACCCGAGTTTTACAGAACAACAGTTCTAATTTCAAAAATAATCACTTGAAAACTGCGGAAATCCGCAGTTTTTTAGTTGCTTTTCCATGGATATATATGGTATAATAAAGTAGTCATATACAATATAAGGAGGGGTCATATGTTCATAGAACTCATCAACAATAACGGAACAGACTATCTCCGGGTCATGGAATCATACAGTGTAAAGGAAGGTGGTTCTACCAAACGGCGTCGCCGCCTCGTCCGGAATATAGGGCCCCTGTCACGTTACGATGACGGAAAGCCAGACTATCTTGAGCGACTGAGACAGTCATTCAGGGATGGTGATCCCATAATAGTAAGTCTTGCGGACCTGACCAGCGGCAGGCCTTTACGCCGGCGTGTAAAAGTCGAATACGATCTTGACAACGATGGTGACTGTTTCAGCAACCCAAAAAACATAGGATACTTCCTGCTTGACGCACTTTATGACACTCTTGGAATTTATGATGTTCTCAATAAGCATAAATCAATGACGAAAATAAAGTATGATCTCAATGGTCTCACGAAATTGTTGGTGTTCGGGCGGATATTAAATCCGGCCTCTAAGGCCGAAACGTTCAGATGCCGCGACAAATATGCTTTTGACATCACATCGTCAAAAAGATTGGCAGAGGTCTACCGGGCGTTGGATCCCTTGAACAGGAAGTCCGACACGATACAGACGCGAATGAACTACAGGATCAAAGGCACAGTGGGACGGAATACGGAAGTCTGTTTTTATGACGTGACCAACTACTACTTTGAGATAGGGGAAAATGATGAGGATGTACTGAACGGAACTGGCACTGTCATCCATGAAGGTTTCCGCAAAAGGGGACCTTCCAAGGAGAAAAGGTCGGAACCGATTGTGCAGATGGGGCTTTTCATAGACGATAACGGTATACCCATCGCACACCATCTGTTCCCCGGAAATCACATAGACCAGACGACACTGCGGCCTGCATTGAAAAAAAGCATCGACAGGCTGAAATTGGGAAGGGTCATCGTCGTTGCGGACGGTGGGCTCAACAGTGACAAAAACATCGCCCATATACTTTCCGAAGGGAACGGCTACATCCTCTCAAAGAGCACGAAGAAGAGTGCGAAGGCTGTAAAGAAGTGGATGCTTGAGGAGGACGGCTACGAATGGAATGAAAGCCGGACATTTAAGGTGAAGTCACAAATCAGGAAGCGCACCATAAAGGACGAGAGCGGCGGGAAGGTTGATATCACGGAGAAACTTATCTGCTACTGGAGCAAGAAGCACTATGATCGGGAAGTCAGGGAGAATGCCAAATTCATAGAGTATCTGGAGTCGGTGGTCAAATTTCCCGACAAGCTGAAGGACAAACCCAGGAAGATAGAAAAGTTCCTTAAAAAGAGAGAGGTGGACGAGGCGACCGGCGAAATTATGGATACAAAGACGGTGCTTTCTGTCGATATGGACAAGATACAGGAATACATGAACCTACTGGGGTACTACACCATCATGACATCCGAAACGAATAAAAATGACCGGGAGATCATCAGCAAGTATCACGGACTGTCCAGGATAGAGGATTCATTCCGAATTACCAAGAGCGATCTTGAAGGCAGACCAGTCTATGTCAGCAGCGAGGATCATATCAATGCTCACTTTCTGGTATGCTTCATTGCTTTGACAATGATCCGGCTGATACAGTACAGAGTCTTAAAATATCAGGGAAAAAGTACTTTGAATGAAGACGGATGGGAAGCAGGGATCACAGCGGACAGGATCAGGAAGGCGCTTGCCAGCTTCCAGTCCGACCTTCAGCCCGGGGGACTGTGTCGACTAACTCAGCCAACTGATGATATGAAGTTGATTCTTGAGTCATTCGGTATTCATGCCGACTTGCGCTTGCCGACCATCAGCGACCTGCATAAGTTAAAATATGCTTTTGACCGGGCTGGAATTGTGTAAGGGCGAATGTCGCTACAGCGCTGATACATATCAATCCCATGGACAAGGACAACATCCTGGCTTTTATATGGCTACAATTTTATACCTGACTCTATTGCCTGAAACCCTTGAGTTACATGGCCTTTAGAGTATTTTCATTAAAACATCTGTAAAACTCGGGGAACTTTCCACTGTCCAGCATATTCATATGGTAACTTATTTCCTTCAAAAGCAGACTTGTGTTATAATTTTATACAGCATGAATATCCGATCATGGTTTGTTTTGGAAATTTGATCACCACAAATAATAGGCGTTTCATGCTATATTTCTGACGGGATCATTATATTTTTAAGGCTTATTGCTTTTTTAACTTTGAGAAGTTTGAGTTACTGGGTGTAACAAAAGAAGGGGTGAGAGCATGAATATGAGCTTGTACGTAATAGACGATGAATATCTGGTGCGGCTTGGAATCCGTGAGACCATCGAGTGGGAGAAATATGGGTTTTCCGTCGTCGGGGAAGCATCGGACGGAAAGCATGCATTGGATGAAGTGCTCAGGCTGAAGCCGGATGTCATACTGACGGATATCCGTATGCCGTTTATGGATGGACTGGAGTTTATGCGGCTGATCCGGGAAAAGGGTCTGGACTCTAAGGTCGTTGTCCTGTCAGGGTATGCAGAATTTGAATATGCAAAATCCGCTCTGGACAACGGAGCCTCTTCTTATCTCCTGAAACCCATCGATAATGACAAGCTGATTCGGATTGTCACCCGGCTGGGGAAGGAGATCACGCAGCAGCGGAAAAAGCAGGAGCAATATGATGGGCTGAAAGAAGGAATCCCCGTGCTTCGTGAGAAGTTCTTTCAGGACCTGCTGGGCGGTAAATATGAAGATCAAGATGTGATTCAGGGAAAAAGCAGATTGCTTGGCATTACCCATGAGGGGAATCATCTGGTCATTCTGATCCGGATGGATCATGAAGCAGGACTATCAGATGCAGTTCCCCGGGATCCAAGGGTTCCGGGAAGTCCCACTGGCGGAGAAGACTCATTTGTGGAAAATCTTCTGACCCGTCAGGTGCCAGACATCTGGAGCAGGGATGGGATGTTGATTCCCTGGAAACCGGGCCAATGGATGATTCTTTTATCTGTTTCCAATCCTTCTGATTCGACGATTTCCCATGTGAAGAAAAAGTGTCTGGAAATGATTGGCGAACTGGAGAATGCCTGCAATACTTCTTTTTCTGTCGGGATCAGCGGCATATGCCGGGCGTGGACGGATCTTCCCCTCGGAAGCCGCCAGGCGAATGAAGCTTCAGAGGTGAAATGGATGCCGGGTATCAACAGCGTCGTATCCTATGAGGAAATGGACGATACAGATTCCCGGGGAGATCGGAGCGGCTGCCACCGAGAGATACGAAGCGCTCTGGAGTATATCAGGGACCATTATTCCGAGGATATTACCATAGAGGACACAGCGGAGGCGGTTTATCTCAGCCCAAATTATCTGATGCATCTTTTCCGTTCGGAACTGGGCAGGACTTTTAATCAGTGTCTGACCGGATACCGCATGGAAATGGCGAGGAAGCTCCTGAAGAACCCAAAATACCGGATCAATCAGGTTTCCGGAATGGTTGGATATCAGGATGCAAAATATTTCAGTCAGCTGTTCCGGAAAGCAACGGGAATGCTACCGAAGGACTATATGCGGCAAAAGTGAGGCAATCAAATGACGGAATTTTTCAGGCGTTTTCGGATCCGGAACCGAATCGGGGCAGTCTTGCTTGTTGGCCTTCTTTTGTTTTCCATGATGATCTTTCAGACGGCCAAATTCGCTTCCCAAAAAATTATATATGACTACATGCACGGATATATTGTTGTGACCCATACGGAAATGATGGAAGGAATCGAAATTCTGATGGATGAGGCCAATATGTTTGCCGTCCGGCTGCTGGCCAGTCCGGAAATATATAATCTGTTCAATGATCCGCTGTCCTTTTCGGAGCGGCAGGGGAAACTGTCAACAATTCTGGGCCGGCTTTTGATCCATGATGATACTGTCGGCGGAATTGACATTATCGGCGAAGACGGGGAGCAGCATGGTTATTTTCCCGATGGCAATTCTATCTCGGGTCCGGATGAGGAATACCTCCAGAGGATACGGAAATCCCGTTCTCCGGTGGTGGGTTCTGTGAAAAAGGATGCAGAAGGAAATTCCTTTATCCAGCTGGGGCGCAGGTATCGAAACTTTTATACCGGACAGGAGATTGGATATCTGATTCTTCTGATACGGGAGTCCGCTATTCGGGATATTTATGGAGAAGCCATGAAGGAATGGGGATATTCCTTTCTCATTTCAGACAGCGGGGAGATCCTGTCTCATCCGGATCAAAGTAAAACAGGCAAAATACTGTTAAGCGAAGGGCTTTTCGGATCCGATGAGCTTTCCGGATCGGATCATCCCTTTGATCACCAGGTGATCCGGGACGTCGGAAAATCCACGATTCTGGCAGTCTACCCTTTTGAAGGAAAACTGAAAAAGATGGGAATGAACTGGACCATCGTCAGCTTCATTTCCAAAGAGATCCTTGCGGATGTCATCAATGAAATCAATAAATATATCTTTCTGTCGGAAATCGCAATTATGTTGGCGGTTGTCTTTCTCGCTGTGCAGCTCTCTTCCGGGATCACGAGACCCATTACGGATCTTCGGGATGATGTCATCGCATTGGGATCCGGCAATATGAATGTGAAATATGAGGGAAATTCCGGAGATGAAATCTGGGAGCTGGAAAAAAGTTTCAATGAAATGACACAAAAGATCCGCAATCTGATCCGCCGCAACAATGAAGAAAAGGAAAAACAAAGGGAAATGGAGCTGACCGCTCTGCAGGCGCAGATCAATCCTCATTTTGTTTACAACACTCTGGACGCCATCGGATGGATGGCAAAATTAAAAAAGCAGCCGGAAATTGAACGGATGATTATGGCTTTGTCCACTTTTTTTCGTATCAGTCTGCATAAGGGCGAGAAATACATCACGGTGCGGGATGAGCTGGACCACGTCCGAAGCTATGTAACCATTGAGGAAATGCGGTTTCCGGACATGTTTGATATCCAATACCATGTCAGCAGTGAAATGCAGGAAGGCAGGATGATCAAAATCATTCTGCAGCCTCTGGTGGAGAATGCCATCAGGCATGGGATCAGCGAAAAGGAAGGAAAAGGCCATATTGTCGTAAATGGCAGGCAGGATGCGAACGACCTGCTGTTTGAAGTGATCGACGACGGAGTCGGTTTTGATACCAGCAGCAAGGACTTTCAACTCACTTATTTTCGCGAAAAGCACAAAGGATACGGGCTGCGCAATGTGGATGAGCGCATTCGTCTGGAATATGGGCCGGAATATGGCCTGACCATAGAAAGTGAAAAAGGCAAAGGAACCAGGGTATCGGTTCGGTTGAAGGTAAGATGAAGACTATCCCATTTATAAATCGGTATCCGGGAGAGGAGATTTCATTTTCCGATACAGATGGTTCAATGGATTGATGATGCTTTCTGTCAGCGCTCCGGATATTCCAATGGAGAAAAGGATCAGAAGAACAGATAACAGGATCAGCCAGGTTCTCAACCCGGACAATTTGCTGTTTAATGGATCCATAAGGACATGAACAACAATATTCCCGCTGGAAGACGGTATGGAACTGACTGCGATGAGATCCTTTCCATTCTGCTGGAAAATCCGGATGCCACTGTTTCCTTTATTCCCATCGTCGGATTTTTTGTTGTCACTGTTCATTGTAAGTCTTTTCACCTTTTTCCGTTCCGATTTGGACGGCGTCTGTTTTGCCAGAGCTCTTCCACTTTCCGTGATGAGATAGGATCCATGCAGATCAAAATATTCACTGAGTTCATTTTGGTAAAAACGGTTCAGGGCATCCACATCGGTGTCTACAATCATGATTCCGATGAGATTTCCATTGAAGTCCATAATTTTGTGGAGGAGGGACAGTACACCGGTTTTTCCTTTTTTATAACTGAAGTAATAGGACTGATCCATGAACTTGTATCGCAGCATCCAACCGGACTGCTGGTTGGGATCCTTTATAAAATCGGGAGGAATCTCGTTATCGAGGATCCATTGCAGGGGTGGGGCATTTGATACATTGTTGGAAGTATAGGCCATGTTATTTTGGCTATATACGGATACACCCAATATATTCAGATTCATATTCTTCAGGCCATCCAGTATCGCAATAATCCGGCTGTCAAATTTTCCTTGCTTCAGAAAATGGACCAGACTGGAATCCGCCGCAAAATAATTGGTCTCCTCCTCGATAAGATACATATAAAGGCGGGCATTCTTATTGGACTGTTCGATGCATTGTGTCACCAGCAGTTTATAGTGGTTGTATATGATGCTTTTCAGCATGGTATAGGCAAGTATGGAGGTAGACAATATAACAAGGGACAAAGCAATACTGATAATGAGATTGATCTTTCGCTTCAGCCTTTGGAACATATGATCCCTCCTAAATTCCTTCTCCCTTCTTCTTCACACTATTTTTTATGATACCAATCTTCTCCATAATTATAATATAAACTCTGTTTTAAATCAATGCTTTATGTAATTATATGTAAGTGGCTTTGCAAACCTTTTGGTAGTTTTGTCACCATTTTTAATCCGCTATTTTATGCTAAACTAATAGTACCGGTCCGGTATACTGATTTATAAGCAAAGATGAATAATAGGAGGAGGTTTTAAAATGCGCAAAAAGATATTTTCCATCTTACTGTGTCTCGTCCTGATGACAGGCATAATCACCGGCTGTTCCTCATCGGAGGAAAAAACTGATGGGGGAAAAACCAGTAAGGAGGACAAGGTTTCCCAGGATTCCTCCGATGAAAAAGCTCCATCTGAAAAGGAGCATGAGCCCATTACCATCACCATCGGGCCGTGGCCTGCCGAGGATGAAACAGAGAATCTGGCACGTGCAGAGGAACAATTAAAGGAAATGAAGGAAAAGTATCCGTGGATTACGACAAAGCCGGACAGGTTTCCTTATGATGTGAAATCTTTCCTGCCCAGAGCAGAAGCGGGTCAGCTTCCAACTCTGTATGATGCCCATATGACGGAGCCTCCAAAGATCATAGCCGGCGGCTATGCGGCGGACATTACCGATGTCATGAAAGAGTGGGGATATGACAAGTCGGTTAACAAACAGGTGCTGGATGTTGCAACAAAAGATGGCCGGTACTATGGACTGCCGTATAGTGTATATACCATGGGCCTGAATTACAATATCAACATGATGAAAGAGGCCGGACTGGTGGATGAGGATGGCAAACCGCAGATCGCAAAGACATGGGATGACGTTGTGGAGTTCGCGAAAAAGATCAAGGATGCCACCGGGCAGGCTGGATTCACCATACCCAGTCTGAATAATATGGGCGGTTGGCAGTTCCTCAACATTGCCTGGGGATTTGGCGCCGATTTTGAAGAACAGGGAGAAGACGGCAATTGGACCGCCATATTCAACAGCCCGGAAGCAGTGGAGGCTATGCAGTGGGTAAAGGATCTGAAATGGGAACACGATGTCATTCCTGCAAATCCGCTATTGGAAGGAGAAGATGTGGATCAGTTTTTTGCCAGCGATCAGCTGGGCATGAAACTACGGGATTTTGGAAATTTTGCTTCATTGGTCCGGGACTTCGGTATGCAAAAGGATAATATTGCTATATCCAGAATGCCGGGCGGAAAAGCCGGGGACTACGCACAGCTTGGCGGTTCATTGCATATGTTCGCTCCTGATGCTACAAAGGAAGAAATCGATGCAGGATTTAAATGGTTGGAGATCACTGGATTCTCGGATAAGACTGATAAAGAATCACTGGATATTTTCCGGAAGCAACAGGAAACGGATGCGGCGGATGGTCTGATTATAGGGCCGTATGGCGTTCCCGAAATCTGGCCAAATTCGGAGCGGTCCAATGAAGAAATGAAAATTCGAAAAGAGCTTGCCAACGTTGACTTGTCTTTATATGAAGACTATCTGAATGCCGGTGATGAGATCACGATTTATCCGGAGCCTGCTGTAAATGCTCAGGAATTGTACAAACTGCTTGACAATGTCGTTCAGGCGGTCTGGACGGATAAGAATGCGGATCCCAAGACATTGCTGGATAAAGCCACAGAGGACTTTCAGAGGGATTACCTGGATCCCTTTAACGAATCGGGCGGCGCTTCAGAAGGTCAGGAATAATGACTGTTGTATGACTGCCTGAATTTTGACTGGCAACCATACATAAGCAATGAGTACGTAACAGGATAGGGCGGGCTGTATTACTGCAGTCCACTCTATCATAAATTAAGGTGGTGAAAATATGTCTGCGAAAAAGAACATCACTTCTTATGGGCAGGTTTCCAGCGGAGTCAGGAGATCTTCCTTTTTGAGTACATTGAAGCGGGACTACAAGGCTTGGCTTTTGATGTTGCCCAGTCTGATTCTGTTTGCTGTTTTCTCCTGGCAGCCATTGATTTCCGGGGTTTATTTGTCTTTTTTTAAAACAAAGGGATACAATGCAGTTCGTTTTGTGGGGTTGGACAACTATAAAGCGGTTATTTCCGATGCGGCATTTACGTCGGCGTTGGGCAACTCCTTCAAATATATTTTCTGGTCTCTGCTTATTGGCTATTTGCTTCCGATTATAGCAGCGATTTTGATTAATGAGATGGTTCATTTAAAACCATTTTTTCGTTTTTCGGTCTATTTTCCCGGCATGGTACCAGGAATCGCGGCAGCGATGATGTGGAAAATCTTTTTTGATCCGAATCCAACGGGACTGCTGAATGTGCTGCGAACGCACCTTGGCATGAACCCTTCCATGTGGCTCGCCAATCCTAAACTGACCATACCATTGATCGTGGTCACCATGACATGGAGCGGCTTTGGATCAACAACTATACTCTATCTTGCCAATCTGCAGGGAGTCAACCAGGAATTATATGAAGCGGCTGAAATTGACGGTGCCGGATTTTTCTCCCGTTTAAAAAGCATTACCATTCCCTCGATATCCAGTTTGTTGTATCTGTTTTTGGTTCTTCAGATTATTGGAGTTTTCCAGGTAATGGAGCAGCCTCTTGCCATGACGGAAGGCGGGCCCAATAACGCGTCACTTTCTTTGATGCTTCAGTCTTATTTCTATGCCTTCCGGTATTTCCGCGCAGATCGGGCCATGGCAGTGGGCACGATTACATTCCTTATTCTGATCGGGCTGACGGTCCTTTATTTTAAGGTCAATAAGAATTCCGATACGGATTGAAGGGGGGAATTTCAATGAGTCGATTTCAAAACAAAAGATCCGGAATCATTAATTCCATGGAACTGAAAAAGCCGCAGATACAGCTTGTATACTGGGTAATCTTTGTCCTTTTGATAGTATTGGCCCTGATATGTATTCTGCCGCCGCTATGGGTTATTATATCCAGCATGAAGGACCTGAAAGAGTTTCTGCAGGTGCCGCCGACTATTATTCCCAAAAGCTTTCACCCGGAAAAGCTGATGGATACGTGGGAAATGTTGAGTTTTGGAAAGTATTATTTAAATACATTTATACTGGCCATAGGTAATGTCATTTTTAACATTGTCCTGAACGGACTGATGGGCTATGTGCTGTCCCGGTTAAAACCAAAGGGAAGCAATGTCGTGTTCACGCTGATGCTCTGGACTATGATGCTTCCCAATGCGGTTGCGATGGTTCCTGTGTTCAAGAACATCATAGATGTTCCCCTGCTGCATATCAACCTGACCGACAGCTATGTTCCAATGTGGCTGATGGCAGGGGCCAATGCCTTCAATGTTATGGTGTTCAAAAGCTTTTTTGATGGGATTCCCAAAGATTTGATCGAGGCGGCAAGACTGGATGGATGCAGTGATCTGGGCATTTTTTTCCGGATCATAATTCCTCTCAGCGTGCCGGTTATAATGACCATGTTGATTCTTACTGTTGATGGTGCATGGAAGGATTTCTTCTGGCCTTATCTTACTATAAGAGATCAGAATCGATTCACGGTCATGGTAAAGATCTTTTCCATGGCAAACAAAACGGTCGATCTCCAAATGATATCCCTTACGTTTGCCATTATTCCACCAGTTGTTCTGTTTTTGATCTTCCAGAAATATATTATGCAAGGATTCACATTAAGTGGAATAAAGGGTTGATGAAAGCTGAATTAGAAAATAAACATATGGAATTCAAGTTAAAAAAAGAGTATAGGGGGAAACGGCTTTTATGGGCAAAGTGGCGCTTGTAACAGGGTCCGGCCGAGGGATCGGCCGGGGCATTGCCCTGGAGTTTGCCAGACAGGGATATGATGTGGCAATTCATCATCGCAGGGAGCTGGAAGGCTCAGAGCGGACAGCGCGGAAAATCCGGGATCTCGGCAGAAAGGCGGAGATCCTGACAGGGGATTTAAGCGATAGGGAGACCCCCTTTCGGATCATAAACGAGACCTGTGATCGGATGGGCAGACTGGATGTCCTGGTAAACAACGCCGGAATCACGATCCACAAGCCTTTTCTGGAAATGGGGCTGGAGGAGCTGGAACAATGCTGGAAAGTGGATTTTCTGGCTGCCTATCTCTGCGCACAGCAAGCTGCCCGGAAAATGGTGGAGGCCGGCATCAAAGGAGTGATCCTGAATATCACATCGGTACATCAGGAGCGGACAAATGACGGAGATACGGTTTATGGGCCCATGAAGGCTGCACTGGCCAGAACGACGGAAAGCATGGCCTATGAGCTGGCACCGTATGGAATCCGGGTGAATGCGGTGGCACCGGGAATGACGCTGCTGGAGGAAACCAAAGGGCTGCATTGGCGGCAGACTGCCGAATCGGTGCAAAGTGCCATTCCTCTGGGAAGAGCAGGAAGTGTGAAGGATATAGCCCAGTCTGTGGCTTTTCTGGCGTCGGATCAGGCACAGTATATTACCGGGATCACTCTGCGCGTGGACGGCGGCATGAATCTTCCCATGATGCGGGCTTTGGCAAACGGGCAGCAGGTCTTTATCTGAAGATTGATTTTTGCATATCCTGCAGGTAATTTGGAATATGGTCTGATATAAATCCTTTATCTGAACCCATAAACATGGATAACCTGCGGATAATTGCCGCGTTGGTCGTAAATCTATAGTAGAAAAGGAGAAAGCAGAAGGAATATGGGACAGCTGAAAATACGCGACGTAAGGACTATTCTGACCGCCCCGGAAGGGATTGCACTGGTGGTTGTAAAGGTGGAAACGACCGAACCGGGGCTGTATGGCCTGGGATGTGCGACCTATACGCAAAGGCCGCTGGCGGTTTACTCTGCAGTCCAGGATTATTTGAAACCATTTCTGATCGGGAAGGATCCCCGGCGTATCGAGGATATCTGGCAGTCGGCAATGGTCAGTGCCTATTGGCGGAACGGACCGGTGCTGAACAATGCACTTTCCGGTGTGGATATCGCTCTCTGGGATATCAAGGGCAAGCTGGCGGGAATGCCGGTATATGATTTATTGGGAGGAAAGTGCCGGGAAGGAGCGGCGGTTTATCGCCATGCAGACGGAAGAGACAAGGAAGAAGTGGAGGATCATGTTCGTGCTTACATGGAACAGGGATACCGGTTTATCAGATGCCAGATGGGCGGTTACGGAGGGAAGGAACAGACAATTCACAAAACCAGGAATGCTGTGGATGGAGCATATTTTGATCCTGCTTCCTATGCTGCCAGCGTACCGGCCTTATTTGAGCATTTGAGGAAAAAGCTTGGGTTTGGAGTCCAGTTGCTGCATGATGTTCATGAAAGGCTGGCGCCCATTGACGCCATTCAGTTGGCCAAACAACTGGAACCGTATCATCTGTACTTTCTGGAAGACCTGCTT
>ENA-UOOE01002812-UOOE01002812.1-fermentation-metagenome-genome-assembly--contig:-NODE-2812-length-11920-cov-39.641466_pt1 | contig 11920 bp, 7 predicted proteins | sample MGYA00245776_ERZ724021 | MGnify/ENA primary metagenome ERZ724021 (study PRJEB28704, sample SAMN03018321) | fermentation metagenome | biome: anthropogenic terrestrial biome; feature: soil; material...
ATCCGCACTTCGAAGCTCCGCAGTTGCGGCATTTGAGGCATCCCTCTTCAAAGACCAGCGATTCGAAGCCGCATACGGGGCATTTCTGGCCTTTCGCTTCGGTTTCGTTAGGTAGATAGCGCTTCAACGCCCGTTCAACGCCGTTCTTCCACGTGTTGATGGTTTCGCTGTCCAATTCCAATCCCGATACCAGCTTAATCACCTGATCGATAGGCATGCCGTAACGCAACACTCCCGAAATCAGTTTCGCGTAGTTCCAGAACTCCGGATTAAACTTCCCGTCCAACCCTTCAATAGTCACCTTGTACCCCCTCCTGTTCTGGAACTGGAAGTCGTAATGTTTGCGACCGTCGTTATCGTATGCTTTGATGATCTTCCCGGAGGTAACGTTTTTAGGCACCATGATACCATCGTCCTCATCGTTGATACCCGTAAAGATCTCGTAAGGCCTTCCGTTGAGCAACCCGATAAAAGCAATCCACTTCTCTTTGTTGTTCTGGAATTTAATCACATCGGCATCCAGTTCGGTAGGACGGGAAGTGACTACCTGCGGCAGTTCGTAACAATCCGCACTTGTCTTTTCTTCCTCCTTGTTGTCGTTTGTAATAAGCACACCCGAGCGTGATCCGTCGCGATACACCGTACAACCCTTACACCCGCTTCTCCAGGCTTCCATATAAAGCTCACCCACGAGTTCTTCGGTCACATCACCGGGTAGGTTGATGGTTACGCTGATGCTGTGGTCCACCCATTTTTGCACGCGCCCCTGCATACGCACCTTCATGAGCCAGTCCACGTCGTTGGAAGTAGCTTTGTAGTATGGCGATTTTGCCACCAGCTCGTCAATCTCTTCGTTCGAATACTTTTTTGCGGTAGGATAACCGTTTGCTTCCATCCAGTTCACAAATTTGTGGTGGAAGACCACGTATTCCTCCCACGAATCTCCGTTTTCATCCACAAAATCGATTTTCACGTCCTTATCGCTCGGATTGACCTTGCGGCGACGCTTGTAAACCGGCATAAAAACGGGTTCTATTCCCGATGTGGTCTGCGACATCAAACTGGTTGTCCCCGTAGGAGCAATGGTCAGGCAGGCAATGTTTCGACGGCCATGCTTCACCATGTCCTTGTAAAGCTGGGGGTCTTCTTTCTTAAGCCTGTTCACAAACGGGTTGTTCTTCTCCCTTTCGGTATCATATATTTCAAATGCTCCGCGTTCTTTCGCCATCTCCACCGAGGAAGCATAAGCGTTGAGCGCCACCATCTTGTGCACCCTCTCCGAGAAATCGTTTCCTTCTTCCGAACCGTAGCGGACCCCCAAAGCGGCGAGCATATCGCCTTCGGCAGTTATGCCTACCCCTGTGCGACGGCCTTCGAGTGTTTTCCGGCGGATTTTCTCCCACAAGTTACGTTCCGATGATTTCACCTCTTCCGATTCGGGATCGCTGTTGATCTTGTCGAGGATCTTATCAATCTTTTCCGACTCCAGATCAATAATATCGTCCATGATGCGCTGAGCCAGACGAACGTGTTTTCCGAAAAGCTCAAAATCGAAATAAGCGTTTTCCTTGAACGGGTTCATCACGTAAGAGTAGAGGTTAATTGCCAGCAGGCGGCAGCTGTCGTAAGGGCACAACGGAATTTCACCGCAAGGATTGGTTGAAACCGTCTGGAAACCCAGGTCGGCATAACAATCGGGAACCGATTCACGGATAATCGTGTCCCAGAACAACACTCCCGGCTCGGCCGAACGCCATGCATTATGCACAATTTTTTCCCAAAGCTCCTGCGCGTTTATCGTTTTTTCGTATTTCGGCGTGTCCGAATCAATGGGATACTTTTGAACGTACGGTTTTCCTTCGGATGCAGCCTTCATGAAATCATCATCGATTTTCACCGAAATATTGGCTCCGGTAACTTTTCCCTGCTCCAGTTTGGCGTCGATAAAATCCTCGGCATCCGGATGTTTGATGGAAACGCTCAGCATCAGCGCGCCCCGACGTCCGTCCTGCGCCACTTCGCGCGTGGAATTGGAATACCTTTCCATAAACGGAACCAGCCCCGTAGACGTGAGTGCGGAATTCTTAACGGGCGATCCCTTGGGACGGATGTGCGACAGGTCGTGCCCCACTCCGCCACGACGCTTCATCAGCTGCACCTGTTCTTCATCGATACGGATGATCGCCCCGTAAGAGTCGGCGCTGCCACCCATCCCGATCACAAAACAGTTGGACAACGATGCAACCTGAAAATCGTTTCCGATCCCCGTCATCGGGCTTCCCTGCGGAATGATGTATTTAAACTGGTCAAACAAATCGAACAATTCTTTTTCGCTCAACGGATTGGCGTATTTTTTCTCTATTCTTCCCACTTCGTTTGCCAGCCTCCAATGCATATCTTCAGGCGTCTTCTCGTAGATATTGCCTTCACTGTCCTTCAAAGCGTACTTGCTGACCCAAACCTTTGCAGCCAGTTCATCGCCTCTAAAATACTCCAACGATGCGTTGTAAGCCTCGTCGAAAGTATAAATTTCTTTTTTCATCAATTAATTTTTTTTTGACCGATTAATTCAACTATTTCCCAAATAACAAAACACAACGTTTCCCACAGTATGGTTATTTGGGATTACAAGTTTAAGAAATGTTTCAAAGTTAACAAAACGAATCAATAAAAAGTTTTCAACAAAGTGTAAAGTTTTCCAAATAAATTTTTAGTTATCTTATTTAAAGCATTTTAAGTTTTCAAGAAGCAAGAAAAGTTTTCTATTTTGTTCAACTCATAAGTTAATCAATCGTTTACATTAATAATTTTTCAGAGTTCAACTTTCCGTCCAAACTTAAACTAAAAAAACACCCAGCGGCTGTAAATCGCTGAGTGTTTTGACAATTGAATAAAAAATTATTGAAATATGAATAAATCGGATACCGGTTTATTAAATATCTTTCACCGCTCCCATAAACAAAACGGCACCGGTAGAGTTTTCCTGGATAAGATAAATAAAAGGTTTGTCTGCATTGAAAACTACTTTTTGCGGAATTGCGGGCATGGAGGTTAGTTCCATACCTACGGTCGTAACAGCAGCAGCTTCCGTTCCTTGCTCGTCTGTGCTGATGTAGGTATCTTGTTTTACAAAAGCAATCCGGGCCGGAAAAGCCGACATCCGGCTAAAATCGGCAGCATCGCTAAAAGCCAATCCCATCCCCATATTTGTAAGAACTTCGTTCAGTTTCTTGCTGTATTTGGTTTTGAATTTCGGAAGATATAATTCCACTTCGTATTCATGCAATGCAGCTCTTATTTCTCCCCAGTACTCCTTGTTTTGCAACGCAGACACCACATCGGCCTGTTTTTTATTGCTTTTAGGCAACAGAACCAACATGCTGAACGCCTGATTTCCGTAAGGCAACTGGATCACCTGCATGGTTTCATCTTCGGTGTAATTGAATTTTGTGGTTTGACACATCATGTCTACCGTTTGTTTTGTACCGTTTTCGGTTGTGAACGGTTTCTTCGATGTGTTTTTTGCATCAAATTTTGTTGTCCAGCTTCCTTTGAAGTAAATCGCATTCAACAGGTACATCAAGTCATAGGCATTGGTTTTATCAATGACCTCTTTAATCAGGTTATTGGTATTGTCCGCTGCCCATTGGTTAATGATATCTTTCGTTACCGGAAGTGAAAAATCCACCGGCTGCACCGTTGCGTCGTAATAATCGGTATTGGTTTTGATAAAACCGGGCTGGATGGTTACGAATTTATTTGTAAAAATGGCATTGGCAATTGATAATTGAGTTGATGGATCGGTTTTCAGTAACGCCTCTTTCAACTTTTTGTAGTAACCGTTGATGTCGTTGTCGGAATAACTTTCCATTTTCAGCGTTTTCTGCATCGTCGTTTTGGTTTCTCCCGCAGCACCGTTCCACGTCATTGCCAAAGCCATGCTCAAGCTAAAAGGCGAGACCATAAAACTTTGGTCTTCCTCTTTAGCCTCCTCGTCGAAAACGTTGGAAAAAAATTCGAAAGCAAACTGTTGATCAGTTTTAACCTGCTGAGCTTCCTCGGATCGAAGTTCAATTTTCACCGGGGCCGGAAGATTTTTCGTGACTGTTTCAACACCTGATTTTTCACAACCGGCAAAAAAGACGATGGGAAAAAGTAACGAAGCACTAACATTTTTCATTGAGTCCATATCCTTAAAATTTACAGGGTTTATTTTTAGATGGGATTTCGAATAAAAAGCTGCATGCGACATTGTTAAAAATACATAAAACAAAAGATTCCTTCTTTTTCAAAGGATGTTGTTACAAAATCCACCCGAAAAACAAATAAATTAATTACTTTTGCAGATTAAATTTATCCACTTTTTTAATTGACTGATAATGAGAAAATGGCGCATTGAGGATTCGGAGGAACTGTACAACATAGACGGTTGGGGAAACGGATACTTCTCTATAAACGAAAAGGGAAACGTACAAGTTTCGCCCCGTAAGAAACCAGGCGGATCCGTTGATTTGAACGAGTTGATGCGTGAGCTTTATCTCCGCGATGTTTCTGCTCCGGTTCTGGTAAGGTTCCCCCAAATTCTGGACAACCGGATCGAAAAAATATCGACCTGTTTTGAAATTGCAGCCAAGGAGTACGGTTACGCATCTCAAAATTACATTGTCTATCCCATTAAAGTCAATCAGATGCGCCAGGTAGTAGAGGAGATCGTGACTTACGGAAAACGATTCAACATCGGCCTTGAGGCAGGATCCAAACCCGAACTACACGCTGTTCTGGCCATTAATACCAGCGAGGATTCCATCATTATTTGCAACGGCTATAAAGACGAAAGTTATATAGAACTGGCTTTGCTGGCGAAAAAAATGGGAAAAGAAGTTTTCATCGTGATTGAAAAACTGAATGAACTTGAACTGACCATCGAAATTGCCAAGCGGCTGAAAGTGAAGCCAAATATCGGTATCCGCATTAAATTAGCCAGTTCGGGCAGCGGAAAATGGGAAGAATCGGGCGGTGACGGAAGTAAATTCGGGTTAAACTCCAGTGAATTGCTCGAGGCGCTCGACTTGCTTAAGAAACACAAAATGACCGACTGTTTCCGGTTGATTCATTTCCACATAGGCAGCCAGATTACAAAAATAAGGCGTGTGAAAACCGCTCTGCGTGAAGCATCTCAATTTTACGTCCAGCTTCATCTACTGGGATTCAACGTTGAATTTGTGGATATCGGCGGCGGACTGGGTGTGGATTACGACGGAACACGTTCATCGTACAGTGAAAACAGCATCAACTACTCCATTCAGGAATATGTGAACGACTCGGTATTCTCGTTCGTGGATGCAGCAAACAAAAACGAAATCCCCCACCCCAAGATCATCACCGAGTCGGGACGTGCCCTTACGGCACACCATTCGGTACTTATCTTTGAAGTGCTGGAAACGGCAACGTTACCCGAATGGGGAGAGGAGGTGGAAATTCAGGAAAACGATCATGAACTGGTAAAAGAGCTGTACAAGATCTGGGACAACCTGTCCCAGACGCGTATGCTGGAAGCGTGGCACGACGCGCAACAAATCAGGGAGGAGTCTCTCGACCTGTTCAGTCTGGGAATGCTTGAGCTAAAAACACGTGCTCAGGTGGAGCAGCTTTATTTTTCCATTATCCGGGAAATTAACTTTACGATCAACCGTACAAAGCACGCCCCGGAAGAGTTGCGCCAGCTCTCTTCGCTGCTGCCCGACAAGTATTTCTGCAACTTCTCGTTGTTCCAATCCCTGCCCGACTCGTGGGCCATAGACCAGGTATTTCCCATTATCCCCATCCATCGGCTGGATGAGAAACCGGAAAGAACGGCCACACTTCAAGACATCACCTGCGATTCCGACGGCAAAATTGCCAGCTACACAGCCCAGGGCGGTTTTCATCAATCGTTCATCCCGGTCCATTCACTGAAGAAAAATGAATCGTACTACATCGGGGTTTTCCTGGTGGGGGCTTACCAGGAAATCTTAGGCGACCTGCATAACCTTTTTGGAGACACCAACGTGGTACACGTTGCAACGACGGACGATAATACAGGATATAAAATAGAGCAGGTAATTGATGGGGAGACGGTTGCCGAAGTATTGGAGTATGCGCAGTATAACGCCAAGAAGTTGGTTCGTACGGTTGAAACCTGGGTAATGAGCTCGGTGAAAAAAGGACAAATTTCGGTGGAAGAAGGAAAAGAGTTTCTGTCGAATTACCGTTCCGGACTGTATGGATATACCTATCTGGAGTAAAATGAATAATCCCAATTAAAAAAGGCCGTTTTGCGGCCTTTTTTAATACCTTTAAATCGGTTTAGAACGAAAACTTTCCGTCGATTTTCATTGAAAACGTAACGGATGTTGTGATGTCATTTGTTGCCTTATATGATAAAACAACGGTAGAGATACCCTTATTGACAACCTCATCGAGCACTTTTTGCAAGAAATTTAACTGAGGCAACTCTTTAAATGAGGCATTGGCCGTAATCGTCGGCAAGTCCAGGCTTGTCTTGGAATTACTTTTCAACGATAACTTCACATTGGTTAACTCAACAACCTGACCCGAAGTAATTCCACTTACCGATATTACGGATGTTGTCTGTACCAATCCGCTCTCAACCCACTCCACGTATTTCGATAATGTTGAAAAATCACTTAATTTAAACGTTATTTCCGAGGAGGTTGTATTTCCGGCTGCAGCAATTATACTGGTTGACTTCGTGGCTGAAGCATTTTGCGAAACGGGTAAATCATCAGGTTTGCTGCTGCACGATGAAAATGCTACCATCAATGACAACACTACCCCTATCGATAAAATTTTTCTCATATGGTTCTGTTTTTGGGATGAATAATTCATGACAAAAATAACCAATAGGATGCAGGGTATCCTGGTTTTCTCCAGTTAAATGTGCTAAATGTGGATTATTTGTACAATTTGTTGGACAGGATGTAGTCGTAAACCCGGTTAGGCAAAAAAGCACGCACGTCCTTCCCCGCACGGATGCTTTCCCGGATAAATGTAGAGGAAATTTCCACGACGGGCGCGTCCACCAACCGGACATTTTCTGTATGCAGGCCATTTATCAGAACATCTTCTCCCAAGCGCGGGTAGACCAGAATTTTAAATTCTTTTGCCAAGCGTTCATTGTCTTTCCACCGCGGAAACTTTACCCAGTTGTCGCTACCGATAAGAAGCGTAAATTCCAAACCGGGATTTTCGGCTTTCAGCTTTGTCAATGTTTCTATCGTGTAAGAGGGTTTCGGCATGTCGAATTCGATATCCGAAACAAGCAGGCGGTCAAAATCCTTAACCGCCAGCCTCGTCATCTCTAACCGGATATTGTCCCCAAGCAGGCTCTCGGCCTCCTTTAACGGATTATGCGGCGTGACCAAAAACCAAACCTCATCGAGATAAGTGAATTCCAGCATATAGTTTGCCAGTATCAAATGCCCGATGTGAATCGGATTAAAGGAACCCGAAAAGATGCCGACTTGCTTTTTCCTCATCAACTCTATACTTCAACCGCCTATAGGCTACGCTCGCTTAAACAGGGATATGACCCAAAGCAGGAGAATGGCTCCCACCAACGCGGTAATCAGGCTTCCTATCAATCCGTCACCCGTACCTATTCCCAACAGATCGAAAACCCAGCCACCGATAAGCGCACCCACAACGCCAACAACGATATTCATCAGCAGTCCGAAACCACCGCCACGCATAATATTCCCCGCGAGCCATCCGGCCACTGCTCCAATAATGATAAACCACAACCAACCCATACCATTTATTTTTTTAAAAGTTTACTTATCAACAGATAAACAGAGAAAGGCGTTGATTTGTTTTCATTTTTTCGGTAAATCACCTAACTCATTCGGTTTTTATAGTCCTCGTAACCGAACTGCCTATACAGTTTGAACTCGCCGTCTTTTGTCCAAAGGCCGATAGAGGGATGCGAAACACCGTTGAACATGGTGGTTTTTACGGTGGTGTAGTGAATCATATCTTCAAAAACAACCTTATCGCCCACTTGCAACGGAGCCTCAAAAGACCATTCGCCCATAAAGTCACCGCTCAAACAACTGTTGCCTCCCATCCGGTAAGTGGGCTTCCCGGCCACAGGATCGTGATACGCACCACGGATCCGCGGTTTGTAGGGCATCTCTAAGCAGTCGGGCATATGACAGGAGAAAGAAACGTTAAGCATAGCGGTCAGGACACCTTCGTTTTCCACTATATCGGCAACGTCGGCCACCAAGACTCCCGTCTGCCACGCAAACGCGCTGCCGGGCTCCATAATGATCTCCAGGTTGGGATATTTTTTCTTAAAATGGATAAGCAACCCGATTAAATGTTCCACATCGTAATCTTCGTGTGTCATCAGATGGCCTCCGCCCAAGTTCAGCCACTCCACCTTTTTCAGAAAATGCCCAAACTTCCGTTCTACAGCCTCCAATGTTTTTTCCAGGTCGTATGAATTATTTTCACACAAGTTGTGCAGGTGTAGCCCGGAAACTCCTTCCGGCAGGGTATCACCCATATTTTTTGCCGTAACCCCCAACCGTGAACCCGGCATGCTGGGATTGTAGAGATCGGTCTCCACCACCGAAAATTCGGGATTGATGCGGATCCCGCATTTAATTGCACCGGCAGAAGCAACTACCTGCGGGTAAAACCGATGAAACTGAGACAATGAGTTGAAAGTGATGTGACTGCTATATTTCAGAAACAGCGGAAAATCACAATCGGTATACGACGGTGCATAAGTATGCGCAGGACTGCCCATTTCCTCGAAGGCCAGCCGTGCTTCGGCTATCGAGCTTGCTGTGGAATGGCCAATGTATTCCCGTACAATGGGAAATGCTTTCCACATGGCAAACGCTTTAAATGCCAATATAATATTAACTCCTGCCCTCTCTTCTACCGATTTTATCCGTTGCAAATTTTTGCGGAGCAACCGCTCTTCCATTACATAGCACGGAGAAGGAATTTTACTGAGGTCGATCATATTTATTTTTTTCGTAACGCAAAGCTACACAAAAAATCGATGAACAGGAGTCTGCATATAAAAAACAAACGATCAAAATTGAGATGGCAGCGGGCTAGTTCCTGAAATACACGTTTTCATCAATAGCGTCAACCACAATCGGCCTGGAGTTATCCACCTTACCGGAAAGGATATCTTTCGACAACTGATTGAGCACTTTACGCTGAATAACCCGTTTCACGGGACGCGCACCAAACTCGGGATCGTATCCCGCTTCCGATATGCTCCGTACTGCCTCGTCGGTATATTCCAGTGCGACACCGTTCTCCGCCAGCATTTTCTTTACGCTGTTCAGCTGAATACGTACGATTTGTGCTATTTCTTCCTGTTTGAGCGGGGCAAACATAATAATATCGTCTATACGGTTCAGGAATTCGGGGCGAATGGTTTGCTTCAGCATATTCATCACCAGGTTCTTGGTGTTTTCGACAATCTCTTCCCGATTACGTTCAGTGATTTTCTCAAAATTCTCCCGGATAACGTTCGACCCCATGTTGGAAGTCATGATGATGATCGTATTTTTGAAGTTCACCACCCTACCCTTGTTGTCAGTCAGCCGGCCATCGTCCAGCACCTGCAGCAGGATATTGAAAACATCGGGATGTGCTTTCTCAATTTCATCAAACAGCACCACGGAATAGGGTTTTCGGCGGATGGCTTCGGTCAACTGCCCCCCTTCATCGTAACCCACGTATCCTGGAGGCGCCCCGATCAGCCGTGTTGCGCTGAATTTCTCCTGATATTCGCTCATGTCGATGCGGGTCATCATGTTTTCATCGTCGAACAGATAATCGGCCAGGGCTTTTGCCAGCTCAGTTTTTCCCACTCCGGTCGTTCCCAGGAAGATAAACGAACCGATCGGGCGTTTCGGGTCGCTCAGTCCGGCACGATTACGGCGTACGGCATCAGCAACGGCGGTAATGGCTTCTTCTTGTCCGACAACACGTTTATGCAGCTCTTCCTCCAGGTGGAGCAGTTTCTCGCGTTCGCTTTGCAACATTTTGCTCACGGGAATTCCGGTCCACCGTGAAACCACGTCTGCAATATCTTCAGCATCCACTTCTTCTTTAATCATGGCGCTGCCACCCTGTGTTTCGTGCAACTGATTTTTCAGTTGCTCGATTTCCGCCTCCTTTTCCTTTATTTTCCCGTATCGCAATTCGGCCACTTTTCCGTAGTCACCTTCCCGTTCGGCTTTTTCTGCCTGGAATTTAGCATCTTCAATGTCAATCTTGTTCTGCTGTATCCGGTTGATCAGCTCCTTCTCCGATTGCCACCGCGCCTTCAGCACATTTTCCTCTTCGCGCAGGTTCTCGATCTGCCTGGTCAGCATTTCTTCCTTGGCTGTATCATTCTCGCGACGGATAGCTTCACGTTCAATTTCCAACTGCTTAACGCGACGCATAATCTCGTCCAGTTCATAAGGTACTGAATCCACCTCCATGCGTAATTTTGCCGCTGCCTCGTCCATCAGGTCAATGGCCTTGTCGGGCAGGAACCGGTCGGTGATGTATCTGTGCGACAGTTGCACGGCAGCAATGATCGCTTCGTCCTTGATACGCACCTTGTGGTGGTTTTCATACTTTTCTTTCAATCCCCGCAGGATGGAAATACTGTCCGATTCCGTGGGCTCATCCACCACAACCGTTTGGAAGCGTCGTTCTAGCGCCTTGTCCTTCTCAAAATACTTCTGATATTCATCCAGCGTGGTAGCACCGATAGCGCGCAACTCACCCCGTGCCAACGCAGGTTTCAGTATGTTTGCAGCATCCATGGCTCCATCGCTTTTTCCGGCACCCACAAGCGTGTGGATTTCATCGATAAAAAGAATAATCTCTCCCTCTGCCTTCACCACCTCGTTGACCACCGATTTCAACCGTTCCTCAAACTCTCCTTTATATTTTGCCCCGGCAATGAGCGCACCCATATCGAGGGAATAAATCTCTTTGCTCTTGAGGTTCTCGGGTACATCTCCACGAACGATACGGTGTGCGATTCCTTCGGCAATGGCTGTTTTTCCGGTTCCCGGCTCACCGATGAGAATGGGGTTATTTTTAGTACGCCTGCTCAGGATCTGGAGCACGCGGCGAATCTCCTCATCGCGGCCAATAACGGGGTCGAGCTTGCCGTTTCTGGCCCTGTCGTTCAGATTCACGGCATATTTTCCCAGCGATTGATAGGTATCTTCCGCAGATTGGCTGGTCACTTTTTCACCTTTGCGCAACTCGTTAATGGCCGATTGGAGCGTGTTCTGTGAAATTCCGGCATTTTTCATCAACTGCGAAGCAGTGTTCTTCTCGCTGATGATTGCCAGCAGTAAATGCTCGAGCGACACGAACTGGTCGCCCATTTTGTTCGCAAAATCGGTAGATTTCTGAAAAACCGCATTGGTTTCACGGCTCAGCATCGGATCTCCGCCTGAAACGCGTGGGTACGATTCAATCTCCTTATCCACAGTTGCCTCCAAGTTTCTCACATTCACTCCCAACTTCTGAAACAGAAAATGGGTAACGTTTTCGCCCACCAGCATCACACCTTTGAGCAGGTGAGCGGGCTCAATCATCTGCTGATTGCTTGCCTGCGTCAGATCAATGGCCTTCTGAACGGCTTCCTGGGCTTTGATTGTAAAATTGTTAAAGTTCATATGTTGTTTTTTTAGATTTTCAAACCTCGGCGCCAAGAATCAAGAAAGACGAAAAGAGACTGTCAGTCGGGTAGATCTTTTTGTTAAAAGTCTTGTTTCTTGCATCTTGGCGTTCTACTTTTCAGGTGCAATTTTCTTGCCAAAGAGAAATTTATGACGATTTGGCAGGGACTCACTTCTCCAACTGTTCCACGGCTTCT
>ENA-UOOE01002814-UOOE01002814.1-fermentation-metagenome-genome-assembly--contig:-NODE-2814-length-11903-cov-3.609808_pt1 | contig 11903 bp, 9 predicted proteins | sample MGYA00245776_ERZ724021 | MGnify/ENA primary metagenome ERZ724021 (study PRJEB28704, sample SAMN03018321) | fermentation metagenome | biome: anthropogenic terrestrial biome; feature: soil; material...
GACTTCTTAATTTATATAACACACTGGAAGAAGCGAGAAACATCTGAAAAATGTCAGAGTTTCCTAATAATGAAAAGGCCCTGGAATACATTTCCAAGGCCTTTAGATCTCTTGCTAAGCTGAAATAATACTTATTGTCAATTTACCGCTGAATAATAATCTCTATACTCTTTACATTGCATTCCTGTCAGTTCCTTAAATACCTTGCTGAAATAATAAGGACTTCCAAACCCTATTTCCTCCGCAATCTCATAAATTTTGAGATTTGTATCTGTCAGCAGCTTTTTCCCCTTTTCAATCCGATATTGATTCAAATAAGTTACAAAGTTAATTCCCGTTTCCTGCTTGAAAAGCATAGAGAGGTAACTCTTGCTGATTTCTCCATATTGCGCCACATCCTCCAATGTAATGTTGGACGTATAATGTTCCTCCACATAAGCAATTGCCTTTTTCACACTGGCACTATATCCGCTGATTCCTTCACTCATAAAACCTAAAATACCGTTAAAAATATCATGTATGTAAACTTCAGTTTCTCCTACAGAAGTAAGAATATTCCAGTTGTCATAATCCAGCTTGGCTGCAAAATTGTCCGTTATTGGTATATTTAACCTTTCCACGCTGGATTTGGCAATGGACAAGAAATCGATAAAGGTATGCTGCACTCCTGTATAGGCACCCTGTTCCTTTATACGGACAAAAATATCATGTATATAGGCAGCCAGCTCCTGGCTTCTGCCTTCTGTGAGATATTCAAGAATTTTAGAGCTGCTTACATGGGGCCTTACCTCCTTCTTCCTGGCTTCCCCGAATATTTTTTCATAAACAATAAAAGAATGCTCTACGGCAGAGCGTACACCACCGGGCGTTCCCTCCGCCCTGCTGCTGTCAAAGAAACACTGCTGCCTCGCCATTTCCGCTTGCCGCAGAAGACAGGGCAGATGTCCTGCTTTTTCTTTCCGGCTGATTCCGCCTTTTAAGGAAACAGAAAAATAGTATTTCATTTTTCTTCCGATAGAGATACTCTTTTCTATATAAATTTTCTCTGTATCTGCAAGAGGATTTACCGGACAAATCAAAGTTATGTAATAATGCATCTGGTATATAACCTCACTGTACACCACTCCCCAGAACTCATTCTCAACCAGAGAAACCATGGTCTTTGAAAGCATATCTATACTCTGCTCATTCAAAAGCCCAATACCGCAGAAATACTTAATAACCACATATTTATCTGCCCCGAAAAGCCCTTCGGGGGGAGCATCCATTCTATCTATAGGAATACAGGCGTTAATCTGGGCTTTAGATAAATTGTTGGTCAGATAAGCTTTTCTCGCCTGCTTGTCATCCTGCTGGGATACATGCCTGCTGGTTTGTTCTGCCTTCACTGACTCCAGTGCTGCCAGGAGAGTATCCTCGTTGATTTCACTTTTTAAGAGATACTGGGAGACTCCAAGCTTTATGGCATGTTTCGCATATTGAAAATTCTCATAGTTACTCAGAATAATAAACGAAATGGTTTCGTTTATTTTCTTTGCTTCTGTAATAAATTCCAACCCATCCATCAATGGCATTTTAATATCTACTAATACAATATCCGGCATAGAGGAGCGCACCATTTCCAATGCTTCTTTTCCATTGGAAGCCTCCCCAGCAACTTTATAGCCATTTGCTTCCCAGTCAATGGTTGTTTTTAATCCCAAACGTACCAGAAATTCATCATCAACTATTAAAACATGGTGCATACCCGTCCCCCACCGTTTCTCTCATATGACATTTGTCCATAAAACATTTTATAGAAACTATTAAAACACCAATGCTACTTTAAAATCTCCATGCTTTCCTGTCGCGTACTCAAAAGCCTTTTCCCATTCCTCAATTTTGAACTTCCTGGAAACAACGCCTTTTGTTCCTAATTTCTTATTTTCTATATTCTCAATGATAAATGGAAAAGCATATGGGCTCAAATGTGACCCCAGGATATCTAGCTCCTTTCTGTCACCGATAATAGACCAGTCAACTGTAGTAGGGGCGCCAAACACACTGAACTCTACAAAACGTCCCAATTTCCTTATCATGCTAAGTCCCTGGATTACACTGGAGGGATGCCCTGTTGCCTCGATATAAACGTCACATCCATAGCCTTCTGTTAATGTTTCAATTTCTTTTACCACATTAACCTTTCCCGGGTTCCATACAATATCGGCTCCGAATTCCTTTGCTTTTTCCAGGCGCTCATCCACCATATCCAGCACAATCAGTTTCTTTGGATTCTTCATTCTGGAGTAAGTTACCATGCCCAGACCCAATGTGCCTGCCCCTGAAATCACTACAACATCTTCATTGGTAATATTTCCTCTGTCCACGGCATGCTTGGAGCAGCCATAGGGCTCAATAAGCAGCGCATCCTCAATGGACATGGTGTCCGGAACACGGCTGATCACTGCGGTCTGCGGGTATCTTACATACTCAGCCATTCCACCGTTATTTTCTTTCTGAAATCCAAAGATATTGTGGGGCTGGCACATCCAGTAATGTCCATCTTTACAGAATCTGCACTTTCCACAGGGGACAATCTGATCCGCAATAATTCTATCCCCCAATTCATAACCCTCCACATTTTCTCCAATTTCTACAATATGGCCAAAGAATTCATGCCCCGGAATAAATGGCGGTTTCACCCATGAGGGCTGAACCTCATCTCCCCAGAACATTGCTGCACCATGGTTGCATTTTAAATCCCCCGCACAGATTCCGCAAGCCTCTGTTTTAATTATGATATCATCAGACCCACATTCCGGAGCCGGATACTCATGCTCAAATACATACCTATCTTTGTCATATGCCACCAGTGCCTTCATTGTTTTTGGCGTTTCTCCTTTATTTCTCATACTTACAACCATCCTTTCCTTTATTTAAATGCTATTACACTTTGATCCGCCCTCCTGTCTCAGGATCAAACAGATGTGTTCGTTCTTCGTGAAAAACCAGCTGTACATTCTGTCCTGTTTCATAATAGACATCTTCGGGGGTAGTCATACTCAGCAGCATTTCCCCTACTCTTACCGAAATCCTTCTCTCGTCTCCGAGATTTTCGTATACTGCAACAGGCACCGGCGTGGAGGATACTTCCTCCTCTGCAATCAGCACATCCACAGGACGTACCCCAAGTGTTACTTTCATTTTATCTTTAACTACCTTATTGTAGCGTTTTGGCACTTCCACCTGGAGTTCGCTGCCTTCAAATGTAAACATATACTTATCCCCCTGTTTTTCGATTACTGAGGGCATTAAGTTCATCGGAGGTTCCCCGATAAAACCAGCTACAAACTCATTTGCAGGATCATCGTATACCTCCAGAGGTGTACCAATCTGCTGTATCTCCCCCTCCTTCATAATAACAATGCGGTCAGCCAGAGACATTGCCTCCATCTGGTCATGGGTTACAATAATCGTGGTACACTTTATCTCATGGTGCATACGCTTGATTTCCTGTCGAAGCTGCTGGCGCATTTTGCCGTCCAGGTGGCTTAAAGGTTCATCCAGAAGTAAAAGACCCGGTCTTCTCACAATCGCTCTTGCAATATTGACTCTCTGCTTTTGCCCTCCGGACAATGCAGACGGCTTCATGTCCAGCAGGTCATCGATCTTCATAAGGGGGGCCACATACTCAATAGCTTTTTTTATTTCATCTTCCTTTTTCTTTTTTGCCCGCATATTAAAAGCCAGATTTTCATAAATGGATAAAGGAGGATATAGGGCATAATCCTCAAACGCCAGCCCTATATTCCTATCCTTTGGCTGTAAATCATTAATGAGCACATCACCTATGTATATCTCACCCGCAGTAATCTTCTCCAATCCTGCCACCATGCGGAGGGTTGTTGATTTTCCACAGCCTGAAGGTCCCAATATTCCGATAAACTCTCCATCTTGACATTCATATGAAACATCATTTACTGCAAAATCATTTTCCTTTTTCTTTTTCTTTTTAAACATCTTCTTTTTCTGTCCGTCATAACGTTTATACACATTTTTCAATATAAGCTGCGCCATGTTATCCCTCCCTTTTCTCAGCCATATAGCGGGACATGTTATTTCTTATGATAAATTTCTGTGTTTCACCATTAAAATAAATCGCATTCATCATATTGAATTTCACATAAACCTTCTGGTCCAACTCTGCCACAGTATCATTGGGGCAAGTGACAGCTAGTTTTGTATCTCCAATTAACACCGTCATGATTACCTTATTGCCAATCGGCTCATTTGCATATATGGTTCCTTCCAGCCACTCATCCCCGGGTTTTTCAAAAGCAAACTTGATATCATTTCCTCTCATTCCTATGTGTATATCATCCGTATCTGTCTCTTTCAACGCCTGTATAGTATCCTCAGAAGGATATAGTAAAACATCCTGCTCCAACACCTTGACATATACACTGTCTTCCCGGGCATATTTTTTTCCTTCCAGTATGTTAATTTCAGGTTCCCCGAATAAACGGGCCACAAATTCATTACAGGGGGTGTAATACATTTCCTGGGCAGTTCCTGTCTGAACAATTTCACCATGATTAAGAACCCCTATCCTGTCCGCCAGCGACATCGCTTCCATATAATCATGGGTTACATAAATGGTAGTGGAGTTGATGGAGGTCTGCATCTCCTTTAACTCTCCCCTCATGAAATGACGCAGTTTTGCGTCCAGATGAGCCAGCGGTTCATCCATCAGGAATACATTAGGTGTTCTCACCAGGCATCTCCCTAAAGCCACCCTCTGCCGCTGTCCATTGGATAGCTGGCTTGGCTTTCTTTCCAGAAGATGATTGATTTTCATCATCTTTGTTACCTTATCTACTGCTGTTTTTATATAATCTTCATCTTTCTTATATAGCTTGCTGCGCATTGGCGATGCAATATTATCATAAACCGACAGGTTAGGATACAAGGCATAATTCTCAAAAACCATGGATACATTTCTATCTTTAGATTCCACATGGTTTACAATATTGCCGCCAATTTTCACCAGACCTTTTTCGGGAAATTCGGCACCTGCAATCGTTTTTAACAGCGTTGTTTTTCCGGCACCTGCCGGTCCAAACAAGACAAAAAACTCATTGTCCCGGACCGTCAGGCTTACATTATCCAATGCTTTCACATCCCCGAATTGTTTCGTAATGTTTTCAAGTTCTATCTGAGCCATGGTTTTACCTCCGTTATCCCTTCACCGCGCCGAAACTTAAGCCGCGGACTAAGTGTTTCTGAATAAACAATGCCACAATCACTTCCGGAAGTACCGCAATAGTGGAGGCAACAGCCACCTGCCCGTAATGCACTGTATCAGAGGCGATATAGCGCAGGGCAGTGATGGTAATTGTTTGAATTTCAAAGCCGCTTAATATCAACGGGAATGTGAAGCTGTTCCATGCAAATATGAAAGCCAGCAGGGCAGAAGCAACCAGTCCGGGTTTGATCAAAGGCACCAGGGTCTTAAAAAACACCTCGTACCACGTATAACCATCCAGCTGCGCCGCCTGTTCCACTTCTATACTGATATCCTCAAAATACCCCCGTACCACCCAGATTAGAAGGGGCATGGTAATAAGCTGATATACCCAGATCAATCCGAAATAAGTATCATATAATCCTATTTTTTGAAAGATTAAGAAAATCGGAAGAATTACCAGGATTTCGGGCGCAAATTTAAAGGATAATATCTGAAATGCCACATCCTCTTTTTTCTTAAAATTATACCTTGCCAGCGCATATGCACAGGGCACCCCTGCAATTACGGTAATAATTACCGCTCCCCCTGCCACTACCAGGTTCTGAAAAAAAGCACGGAAATAGTCGGTTCCTACCAGCACCGCCCTGAAGTTTTCCAGAGTAGGATGGAAAATAAAAACGGTATTGTACATTTGAGCATCTGACTTAAAGGCGCAAACCACCATCCATACCAGCGGAAACAGGGCGAACATGGCAAACAGGGTCAAGCCCAGATTTCTTCCTATGGGTTCCAATATTTTAAATATTTTTTTATTTTTCGAGCTGTCCACCAGCTGTCCCTGATTCTCCATACACCCTCCTTTACTTTCCTGCAGCCTGCTGTGCCAGATGCCTCTGCCGTTTTACCAGGAACTGTGCTGTCTTATTAATGATAAACCACAGAATAAGAAGATAGGGCAAGGCAGCTGCCAGCTTCTGATAGGTAAACCCATTGATGTAACCTGTCAGCGATATATTCATCAAGGTATCTCCGGGTCCGCCCTTTGTCAGGGCATATATAATACCAAACTCCTGCAATGCGGCCATAAGCCTGAATAATAACGCAATATACATAAAAGGCTTTAACATGGGAAACGTCAAGGTCTTGAATGTAAACCAGGCTCCGGCCCCATCCACTGCTGCCGCCTCAAAGGGTGATTTCGGCAAGGACTGAATCCCTGCCAAAACCAACAAAAGCACAAATGGAGTGTTCACCCATGCATCAATCAAAATCGCTGTAAAGAGAGCTGTACTGTGAGATGCCGCCCAGGGGAAATTATAGATTCCAAAGATGTTCAGTACCTTTTCAAGAATCCCCACTGTATTCGACGTCATCAGCTGCCAAATCAGTACCGCAATTGCCGGTGCGACCATCAGTGGAAATGTAAAAAGCACCTTTAATATCCTACTGTATCTGGTATCCTTCCTGAGCAGAAGTGCCACCCCTGTCCCTAAAAGCATCTCGGCAGCTGTGGCAAAGATACCATACCTCAAGGTCACGCCGAGAGCATGATAAAACTCTTTGCCAGTAAACATGTTTATCCAGTTTTTCAGCCCTACAAACCCCCATTTCGGCAAGCGGAAGGAATAATTTGTAAAGGAGAGAAATATTGCAGTGATAAATGGAATCATAATGCCGATCAGTATCAGCAATCCCGGCGCGATAATATAGTACGGACGTCTGCGGATGCGCGCAGGAATCTCATTATAATTGATCCCCCCGCCCGTTTTCTTTGTACTGCTGCCAAACATCTTCCTACCTCCTGTCATAGATATCAATACTGTGACAAATCAATGTCTGAAACAGCTTTATCCATTTTTTCTTTTAGCTGATCCATCCCGTCCTGCACAGAATCATACTTACCTGCAACAATATCCTGGAGTGTAGCCGCCCATTCTGTTGTGGTCTCAAAGAAATAAGGCTGTGGTGTAAATAGAATTGTAGTGTTATCGATGGTTGCATTATATGAGTCAATATACCCTGGCTGCTCATCCATCATAGTCTTAAACTCTTCGGATTCCCATACAGATGTACGTACTGGATCCAGACTGTTCCCTTCGATGGTCGCATACTTTGCAAAATCTTTACCGGTGAAATACATGATGTAATACCATGCGGCACCTTTATTTTTAGATGCAGAGTTCATTGCAACAGACCAGGTCCAGTAGTTAGAAATCTGGGGGTCCCCCTCTTTTCCTACCGGCAGGGGTGCAAAGGCTATATTTCCGGCTTCTTCAGAGGCACCTTTCCAATTTTGATGTACCGGATTATTGTCCGCATCCAGTACCATAGCCGTATTTCCGGTTCCAAGGTCGACACCGCAGTCATACCAGGTGTACTTTGACCAGGAAGAACTTCCTCCGCGTTTGATCATGTCTACAAAAAACTCTGTCATTTCAACTGCCTCCGGAGAATTTACTTTAGAAACCAGCTTATCACCTTCGATTTCAAAGTCTTTTGCCCCAAATGCAGCAAACATACTCATATATGCCGGATGGATGGTTCCCCAGTCCCGTGCGCCTCTGACTGCCACAGCATAGGAATTCTCCCCATTCCAGCCCTGAAGCTTATCACAGACATCCAGGAGTTCGTCATATGTCTTCGGAATTTCCAGGCCCTTATCTTCAAATGCCTTCTTATTGTACGCCATTGTATATACCTCAAATGCAAGTGGAAGCGCCAGCTGCTGCCCTGTACCGACTGCCTCTCCCGGTACGCCTGACCATTTCAGCGCATTTACCGCACTCTGTACAAAATCGTCATAGTCATAATCGGGACTGACCATAGACGGATCCTCCAGATATGTATTCAAATCTTCCACATACCCCGCTGCGGAATAATCCCAAAGCTGATATGCCCCCGACATAAAGAGATCCGGGCTTCCTGACCCGCTGGCCAGTGAGGTGGATACCTTGTCAAAATAGTTGCTTTCCGGTGTAATAGAATACTCTACATGAATTCCGGTAAGATCTTCAAATTCTTCCAATTTATTTACCATTGCTTCCGAGGCCGTATGCTGCACCATCTGAATCTCAATGGTAGTACCTTCATATTTTTTCCAGTCAAATTCACCGCCTGTGTCCGCTGATTTTTCTTTGTCAGCCCCATCGTCCTTAGATGAGGCACCGCTGCCGCCGCAGCCTGCCAGCATACCTGCCGTCATTACAGTTGCCATTGCCACTGCGAACATACGCTTAAACCGTTTGTTTCTCATACTTCATAACCCTCCTTAACTCCTTCATAAAGTGACTTTTCCATATCAATGCATTGAACTCAAATTTATTATAGACATATTTTATACATATCTAAATGCAGGATTTATCTAAAATTAACAATTTATTATTACTTTGTTAATTTCTTTTGGAGGCTTTAAATAAATATTTCAAAAATTATAAAAATATTACGATTCTTCTTTTATAATGGGAAGAATAATTTCTGCTATGGTAGCCACATTGGGCTCACTGTCAAAGATCAGCTCCGCCTCCTCCCCGAAATATAGCTTTATCCGCTCTCTGATACTGGAAACCCCGATTTTACTGAACCGGGTACTTTTTTCCTGTCCTTTGTTTATTTTTTCCGTGCTGTCCGCATCCATCCCCATTCCGTTATCAATCACACGTATATGCAGCTTTCCATCAAAAATCACCGCTGCAATATGGACACGATAGTTCCCCCGTTCCCCATTAAAGCCGTGGATAATTGAGTTCTCCACCAGCGGCTGCAGAATAAATCTGGGTACTCTGCATTTTTCTGCTTCCTCGTCAATCATAGTCGTGAACTCAAACATGTCACTGTAACGGTACTTTTGTATAATAATATAGTTTCTGACACTCTCAATTTCATTGTGAAGAGTAGTCTCTCCCTCTACTTTGCCCAGATTATATTGGAGCAAATTAATCAATGCTGTACTCATCTCCGCAATATTGTCCACTCCCTGCATAACTGCCAGCCATTTCATGGAATCCAATGTATTATATAAAAAATGGGGATTTATCTGGGCCTGCAAGATCTGATATTCCATCTCTGCCTTTCGATTGCGGGACCGGCGTTCTTTGTCAAAAGAATCATTAATCTGATCAATCATACTGTTAAACGTATCTCCCAGCCGGCCAAACTCATCCTGGCGTTTCACCGCTGCATGAACCGTAAAATCCCCCTTCATCACCTTTTTGCACACCTGCATTAATTCCTTAATCGGGAGGGTGATGGAACGGGTCAGCCATATGGTATAGCAGATAGAAATTATGGTAGTAATCACCAAAACAATCTGAAACACTTTCAGTATCTCCCGAATACTCTCTGTTGCCGCATCCTTCTGCACAAATCTCACCAGACTCCAGTCTGCCAGATTAATTTTCTCGGATACAATGATTACATCTTTTTTATAAAGCTTTCCCTCAATCTGTGTGCTTTTCTTCAATACCTGGGGATAATTGTGCAGAGCCTCTGTATAGTCCGCCAGTAAGGGGTACTGCAGCAGAATAACTCCTTCACTGTTTACAATCACAGCCTTGTCCTTTAAACGGATAGACGAAGCCGTAAATAGTTTATGAATACTTTCATAGGAAACATCCAGCACTACAATCCCATACACCTCTTTGGTCTCACTGTTAAATACGGGACGGATATATGAGGTACTGCTCAGATAGTCATCCTCTTCTGTACTGTGAAAACCTGTCCATATTCCTTTGCGCTCTGTCCCTTCCACATATTCTTTCAGATACTGCCTGTAAAATCCCCGGCTGTCCTGCATATTTGTAGAGCACCAGAAATCATTGATACCCAGTATATGAACATGATTAATACTGTCATTCATACGTACCATATCATTGATATATGTACGGATCTGCTCAACATCCTGACCTGCGCCGCCATTTTCCAATGCCTCCTGAACCGCCCCATTACTGACGAGAGAATAGCTGTATGCGTCAATCATAGAGGTAAGCATATTAAACTGCTCCTTTGTCCCGTTTGTGACTTCCAAATGATAATTAATTTCCATCTCCTCCATACGTTTCCCATACAGAGTAGAAATAATTATAGAAAAAATGACCAGAATGAAAAGGAACAATAAGAATATTCCTAAAAATATACGCGTTGACATGGATTTCTCTCTCTTTTTCCCAATTCTCATAATTCTTCACCCCCGCACTCCAGGCTGATATCCATTTTCCTCCTGTTGTACAACCCTTCTTATCTACTCTACAATATGATTGATTATGCTAATTTATCCATAAGCATAAAATAGCAATGCAACCCTTATGCTTATTGTATTCATAATTATAGGTATATTCAAGTATGAAAAGATACATTGTACTGGCTGTATTGTGGTTGAATTTCCTATTAAATAAAAAAGCCCCGGAATGCATTTCCAAGGCTTTTGTTCTCCTGCTACGCTGAAAGAATACTTATACTCTTATACAGCCTGGCTAAAATATTCGTCTATGATTTCTTTCCAGTCTCCCTTACATATAATATGATGATTGCTGATCGGACGGTTGGAAAAGTATTCTGTTCCATCTTCAAGTGACAGTCTCAGCTGCGAACGGCACAGGTTACTCTTATGCATCGTTTCAATAAGGTTAGCTCTGCCTGCATAATATCTGGTAAATGTATCATCACATTTGAAAATTGTCATCGGCTGTGATTCAATATTGCAAGAGACAGCCACTCCAATTCCAGATTCAAAATGAGTGGTAAGGCTATAGCTGTCGGGCATATCAATCGGCAGTGTACAATGTGCAAATATAATTTCGCCGGATTCCGGATCCATGCAGCTTGGATTTGCCATGAACCCCGACTGACTGGTTAGTGTATGCAGTACCACCATACTTATTAGGCTCTTCTGGTCTCCCTCACAGGCTGCCGGAGTGCCTTCGGCATTGAGAAGAGCAAGTGCAAGACAGCCTGTCGTATGGACAAGGTTCAGAAGGTCGAAGCACTTCACCGTAATACCCTGAAGATCGTACTTATTAATCAGCCGCTTAAGTGCCCCATACACATTTAATGCTTTCTCCATCTCCTCCGGCTGAAATCCTTTGTCTTTTAATTCTCTTGTATATTCATTCTCAGGATACCCGCCTTTATTGTATTCTTCCTGCAATTCATCAAGGTCAAACAATATCATCTCTGCCCCACATGCTTTTTCCACCATATCAAAATCAGCGTCACTGGCAATCAGTCCTCCCGGGGTTCCAAAACACCCCAGCCGCATATGCCTTAAATTTTCTTTAGCTCGTGCCACCTGCATCAATGTTCTCAATCGTTTGGCAATTGTCCCTGCAGAACCATGGAGGATCTCACCCTTCAGCCCATGCTCCTGCAAAAATCCCATAATTTCCATAGCTGCCGCCAGCGAATTATATGCCGGAGTTGTCAGAAGTATATAGGGCTCTTTTGTCTGCTCACAAGCACTTTTAAATCCCAGCTCCGCTCCGCCGGAAGCAATGAAATATACCGGAAGCGGCTGTTCTTTTACTTCATCCAGTTCGGCACAAATAATTTCTTCGCCAAGTTCTTCCCCTAAGTCCTTAAGAAATTGATTACTGTACGCAGGGATATTCCTATCATTACACTCTGCCGGTCCCATCAAAAACTTTACCTTTAACGTTTCCATCTTCTTACTCCTCCTTCATCT
>ENA-UOOE01002815-UOOE01002815.1-fermentation-metagenome-genome-assembly--contig:-NODE-2815-length-11897-cov-4.194393_pt1 | contig 11897 bp, 8 predicted proteins | sample MGYA00245776_ERZ724021 | MGnify/ENA primary metagenome ERZ724021 (study PRJEB28704, sample SAMN03018321) | fermentation metagenome | biome: anthropogenic terrestrial biome; feature: soil; material...
CAGTTCAGTGTCGTTGTTTAGAAGGAACACGTAATCAGTTTTTGAAGCCCTGATCCCCTGGTTGACTGCAGCTGCAAATCCCAGATTTTCATCATTTGTTATTATATTAAATTCGGGGTAGTTATTTTTAATATAATTAACACTGTTGTCAGAGGAAGCATTATCAATTATTATAACTTGAAATTCACATTTTTGATTTTTCAAGGTTTTTAAACAATTTCTAAGGAAATTTTCCCCATTGTAATTGGGTATTATAACAGATACTTTCATATAAATCAGGATTAACTATTTATTGAGTTTTAGAGTGGAAATCAGGAAGTTCCATGTTTTATTAAATTTCTGACAAGATAATACAATTTAGGTGAAAGGGTGAATGATTTGATTTTTGCAGTGAAAACGTAATCTTTTCTACTTATGGGTTCAAAGGAATTTAACTCTTCAATAAGGTCGCGTCTTTTCAGTTCTTCAACCACTTCTTCACAGGGAATCTGTGAGTCAAATAGGAATATTGTGTTTCCCCAGATACTTTTAGGTATTCTGTAATCATTGATAAGCTTTAGAATATCCTCTTGAATGTTGTGAGATCTATAATATTCTTTTACATCTTTCAATGCAGTTACAAAATCGTATCTGTTGAACAATGCATTGCTGGTTGCAGAGTCATCCCTCTGGATATAGAATATCAAATTTTCAGGGGTGTATGCTATTCTGTTTGCATGTGCCAGGAACATCAATGCAAATTCTGTATCCTCTCCATATTTCATATGGGGGTTGAATAATAAATTATTTTCAATTAAAATGGATCTTTTATACATTAACTGACAAAAACTGAAGGTGATGGTCATTGTAGCTTCTAATTTCATTAAATATTCTGAAGAAGAGGTGGTAGGTAGATTAATTTGAGTGTTATAAATTTCTTCACCATCAATGGTTATCTTAGCATAGTTGGTGTAAGCAGCATCGCATTCATTAACGGTTAAAGCTGTGTAAAGCTTTTCTATACAATCCTCCTTTATGAAATCATCTCCATCGAGGAAGAAGATATAATCTCCCTTCGCAGATTCTATACCTTTATTTCTCGCGTTACTGACTCCTCCATTGGATTGGTTAATGATGTTGTAGTTAATACTAGAATTTACCAACGTATCTTCAATTATTTTAAGAGTTCTGTCCGTTGATCCGTCATTTACGACAATAAGCTCACAATTTTTGAAAGTTTGATTAATAATGGATGTTAAAGTCCTTTCAATGTAATTTTCAACGTTGTATGCAGGTACTATAATGCTGACCTTAATATTTTCCATTCTATGTCCCCAATTGGATTTAAATATATTTTTAGATTTTATTTATCCCAGAGCAGTATTATCTTACCAAAGTCAATACCGAGGTTTTTTTCAAAGGCATCCCCAATATCTTCTAGATTTCTTATTTTAACTTTTTCAACAACTAAATTCTCCAAATAAGAAACAATCTCTTTGTTCTTATTAAGAAGGCCTAAAGTTCTTTCAAAATCTATTTTTCCACTTCTACTATTTCCAAACAAAAAAATACCCTTTTCAAGTACCATACGCGTGTTGATGGGAATTGAATACTCCGAAACTCCTAGAAGAGAAATTGTACCCTCTGGATTTATATGATCAATTATCTGTTCAATAGCTGATTGGGATTTTATCCCACCTACGCACTCAAAAGCGTGATCAACTTTTAAATCATCGGGAATTTCATTGATAATACGAGTTTCATCAGCAAAGGTAAAATAACTTAATTTTTCAGGATTTCTACCAAAAACGATTACCTCAGTTTCAGGAAACCTCGCTTTCAAAAGGAGGGAAGTTATAAATCCCACATTTCCATCGCCCCACACACCAACAGTATCCCTTCTAGCATGTGCAAATTTGTCCATACGGCTTATGGCATGTAAACATACACTGATAAGTTCTGTAAATGCTGCAACGTAAGGATTTATGTCATCAATTTTGAGCACCCGATCAGCAGTTGTAACCACGTACTCCTGAAGAAATCCATCGAAATCACTGGATCTGAACTTGCTGGAATTCAAATAATTTTCAGATATAACTACATCATCTTCAAGGGGAACGTTAGGAATCATCACAACGGTGTCTCCCGATTTAAATTCACCGCTTCTATCATGAACGACTGTGCCGATCCCTTCGTGTATCAAAGCCATGGGCAGTTTTTCATCCAGAATATGGGGATCCCTGTTGCCTAAGTAGTACCTCTCATCAGCTTTGCAAATTGAGAGGTGGGTGGGCCTTACGATGACCTCACTGGTGTTGGGATCAACGTCCTGATAAACTGAATTAAATAGTTTAGGTGCAACAAGACGATAAACAGTATTTATCATATTTTATTTTCCTTTAACATGGTATCTGCAACTTTAAGGTCGTAGGGATATGTAATTTTGATGTTAGTAACATCACCATCTACCATGTAGACCTTTTCATGGTTTAAGGTAAATATTTTAGCTGCATCAGTCAGAATATCCCTTTCTTCTGTGCTTAAGTTGGAGTAAAATTCCTTTAATTTCAATATTTTAAATGATTGTGGGGTTTGTCCGTGAAATATCTCTGCACGGTTGGGTATTGATTCGATGAAGTCTCCGTCCTCACTTTGAACGATGGTATCAGTTGCTGGTACTACTGTATCACAGGCACCATATTCCAATGCATATTTGATGTTCTCTTCTATTATACGATGGGTTACGAAGGGACGTACTGAATCATGGGTCACAATTATGGAGCTTTCATCCACATCGTAGTTTGCTTCAACGTACTCAATGGAATTCATAATTGTTTCATTCCGCGTACTCCCTCCTTCAATAACAACAATCCGATGGTCTTCACCCATCTCTCGGGATATTAAATCCTTTGTGTGGTTGATCCATTTTTTAGGGCATAGAACCATTATCTTCTCGAACTTAGGGTTTACGTAAAATTTTTCGATGGTGTGGAGAACAATGGGTTTATCACCTAAAAACATGTACTGTTTAGGTTTTTCAAGGTTACCCATTCTGGAACCTATTCCTCCGGCTAAAATTGCTGCAAATATCATTTTTCTTCACTTCAATCTGTACTCAATATCGTTTCATTGATGGTTAGTTAAGATGTAATTAATAATCCTATTGGTGGACTTCCCATCCAAATAATCAAATTCCATCTTAGTAAACTCTTTAATCTTATCAAAATCGTAATCTTTTTCTTTAATGATTTTCACGATGTCCTGGGGGCTGTGTGCTATGGGTCCCGGAACTGTTTCCATGTAATCAAAATAGAACCCTCTTTCTTCCTTAACATAGTACTCGTAATCGTAGGGATAAAATATAATTGGCTTGTTTAAAAGAGCATATTCTACCATTATTGAAGAGTAATCCGTGATCAGAACATCTGCCAGAAGGAGTAAATCCTTTTCATCAGGGTAATCAGTAACATCTATAAATTCTTCATTACCCTGCAGGTCTCCCTGATTCATGAGGGGGTGTAGTCTGATCATCACACAGTATTCGCTTAACTCCTCCTTAAACAGGCCTGTATTGAAATTGCTTATTATTTCTCTGTCCACGGTGGGGTCGTCCCTGAAGGTGGGGGCGTAGAGTATGATCTTTTTATCCTTCAGCTGAGGGTAACTGTTTTCAAACTTATTTCTCAGGTTTTTGATGTTATCTTCATTGTTTTTCTCAAAGTAAAAGTCGGTTCTGGGAATTCCAAGAGCTAAAACTTTTTCCTCACTCACCCCAAAGGCTTCCTCATAAAATGGTGCCACATTTTTTGAACTCACAATCACATAATCCATCTTATCAATTATACCCTTTTCAAGTTCTTTTAATCCGTTATCAGTGACTGATGAGAATCCAAATTTCTTAAAAGCCCCTGAAGCATGCCATAATTGAGTTACGACTGTTTTTTGAGGGATGTTCATAAAGGCCATTGGTAGAAAGTTGTCACTGAGGAAGATGTACCTGGAAGTTGCCAGGTGATAGGATTTTAATAGGAACAGTCTGAACAAGCCGAGAATTTTTTTAAAAGCATCTACTGGAGATTTTACGCCAGATATCTTATATTCATCCTTATAAATGAAGTTGTAATTAAAATCTTCCCTTTTTTCAAATTCCCTGTGCACGTACCCAAGGTTTCCACTTAAATTAGATTCTCTCCATCCTATGAAGGATACTTTATGGTTTTTGACTTGGAATATCCTGAAGAAGTTGAAAAATGAAGCAAATATTTTGTACTTGTTCATGCGAAACCACTGTTAATTTTTATATGATCAACATTCTTTTAAAGTAATTTAAACACCTTAATTTTCATTTAAACAGAATTCACCTAAGTTTTTCACTTCTTCATTAATGTACTGTCCCATTTTAATGGATTTAATTTTGACCTTCGGAATTTTCACGATTGCAATGTTTTTATCATTGTGCCTGGATCTCTTATCCTCTGCAACTCTCAGGTCCTCAAAGAAGAAGTCCAGGTTCAGAAGGCCTGGAGCTTCATGAAAATCTTCAGAATCATGAGAAACCTCCAGGAAAAATTTATTTTTAACCCTTGTTATGGAATCTGAGACGTACATCATGTAATTACCATGGAGATAGATATCCAGTCTGTTGAAACTCAGCTTTTGCTTGTGATCTTTGAATATTCCATCAATGAGACTATCCACCACAATGTAATGCTGATCCAGCTTCATGATCTCATTGTATATCCTCTCACAGTTTCTATCATCCTTTAAAACAAAGAAATCATCGGTTCTTGTTCTGTACTCTGGATCCATTGAGAAATTGTTTTGAAAGGCAGATTCAAGGAAGTTGATTAAATCTTCTTCACTTTCTATAACAGGCCCGAAACCATGGTTTTCGTATGAGAAATACCCCTTCTTATAATGGTTTTTAAAGAAAAATTCTTTGTCAAATTGATAGTAAGCCAAAGGTTTGTTCATGTATGCAAAGTCAAAATATACGCTGGAAAAATCAGTTATTAATAATTTAGACTCTATTAATAATGTTTGTACGTCATATGAGTTGCAGTCTGCTATTATGATGTTAGGATTCTTACTAGTAAAATATTTTAAATACTGCTGAACTTCGTAATGTGGGTAAAAAATTAATTTAAATCCATTTTCATTTAAAATATTAATTAACTCTTTGTTATTAATAAGATTTTGATAAGTTATATAATACTCTGAGTTTAAAAAGTCTTCATCGTCTACGATTTTATGTTTTACCCATGAAGGTTGTACTATTCCTTTTCGCCATGTTGGCATTATCAATATTTGATTTTTAGTATTTGTATTGTGCAAATAATCAAATCTAGCAAAACCAGTATATACAACTTCACATGGTAAATATCCAAAGTTATTAGTAATAAAATCATATTCAGGTTTTGCGCCGCAAATAAATAAATCAAAGTGACTATTAGGATTTTTTTTTCCTAAGATATTACTAACATCGTCTTTTGTTATTCCATGTTGTAAAAATATGTATTTTTTTGCAGGAGTGATTTTATGGAAATATTTCTTGAAGTTTCCATAATTCCAAGGTTCAATGACATCTTTATGGGCAGCTACTAGTTTCTTAGATAGAATAAAATACAATTTATGTTTCAAACTTCCGTACTGCAGAGTGTTTCCAATTTTTTTAATCTTCCCATAATCCTTTTCATTACTTTCATCGATTAAATAATAAGAATTAATTTCAGGATGATTCTCATTTATGTATTGAAAGAATCTGTATCCATTGTCCTTGGCTTCAGATGGTCGTTCTGAAAAAATCCAGATATCCCTATTTTTGGGATTTAATCGGTAAAATAATGAAATAAATACCAACATTAAAATATCCAAGGTTTTCAGAATTCTTTGGTAGGACAATAATAATTTTCGTTTTATCTGAGGATATCTGAGTTTATATTTAAGGAAAAATCTCCAGTAAGATTTTGTTTTCACGTCATTTAACAATTCCCTTTGAAAAGAAGAGAATCTACTCAAGGTGTCTTCTGAAGCATCACTTAAGAAAAGTTTTGCTTTGTTAAAAAGGTTTTTTCTTTCTTTATGACTAAAATCGTTTCTTTTCACCATTTCATGTAAAAAAGAGAATGAGCTTCGTGCATTGAACCAGTTTATCAACTCTTTGTATTCAGGATACTCCTTTAAAAAATTGTAGATTTCAAGATCAATGAGTATGTGGTCGAAATAACTTTGTTTTTTTAATAAATAATTATCCATTGTTGATTTATTTTTTGTTTCTCTCTTCCTGTAATAATATTTAGCTTTGTTAGTTACAAATATCTTCTTTGCATGGAATAATGCACCTATAGCTACGATAACATCCTCAAAAATGGTATTTGTAAAATTTAAAAGTGGTATGAATTTTTTGGAGTAGACTCTGTTGCATGTAGAAGTAGAGAAAATTATCTCAGGATTTTTGGTAATATCTTCAATTAACTGGTCCTTAACGAAAAGTTTTTCTGAAGGGTTCCTAGGATATTTTTTTCCTGATTCACTATAATATTCATATTCATAAATAACAAAGTCACAATCATATTTTTTAAACTTTTCTAAACATACTTCATAAGTATTTTCTGAAATAAAATCATCTGAATCTACAAAAGTGATATGATCTGCAGTGGCATGTTTTAGTCCGGTGTTACGTGCCGCTCCCTGTCCTTGATTAATTTTATGTTCTACAATCTCTATTGAAGGATACTTCTCTGCGTACTTTTTTACAACTGCCATACTGTTGTCGGCTGTGCAGTCGTTAACGACTATAACCTGAATATTTTCTATACCCAAGGTCTGGTTTATGATGGAATCAAGACATTTTCCTATGTAATCTTCAACATTATAAACCGGAATGATAACGCTTATTTTATAATTATGATTCATATAAAACCTCTAAAATTAAGATTAGTATAAATATATGTTATTTTATCTGGTAATCCCCAAACTTTCCATGTACCTGTCACAAACTTCGTCAACATCGCCCTGCATAACTATCTCTCCCTTTTCAAGCCATATTGCCTTGTTGCACATATCTCTAACATCTTCTGCTGAGTGAGATACAAATAAAACAGTTATTCCTTTATCAAAGAGCGACATTATCCTTTCTTGGCTTTTTTTCTTGAACTTTGCATCGCCTACAGACAGAACCTCATCGAGAACGAGTATTTCAGGTTCTACTACAGTGGCTATGGAAAAACCAAGTCTTGCTTTCATACCTGAAGAGTAATTTTTCACTGGAACATCCATGAACTTCTCTATTTCCGCAAATTCCACTATTTCATCGTATTTTTCTTCTAAAAACTCTTTTGTGTATCCTAACATGGCACCGTTAAGAAAAACATTCTCCCTTCCAGTGTAATTTGAATCAAATCCAGCTCCTAACTCCAGAAGTGGTACGAGTTTGCCATTTATTTTGAGACTGCCTTCTGTAGGTTTCATAACTCCAGAGATTATTTTTAGGAGCGTACTTTTACCTGCTCCATTCAATCCAATGATTCCAACTTTATCACCTTTTTCAACTTCAAAGGAAATATTTTTGAGGGCCCAGAACTCCTGAAATAAAAGTTGTCTTTTTAAAAGTTTTATTACGTACTCTTTAATGTTGTCCACTTTTTCCTGGCTTAAATTGAACTCCATTCCTACATTCTCTACTTTAATAACTGTTTCTCCCAATACATCACCTCCTATTTCAGACTCCTTAAATATACAAAATGAATTTATCCTGATACTTGTAGAAGAGAACCACTCCCAGAACAAGGATCACCACTGAGCACACTGTTGCAAATAGGAGTGTTGTAGGATCAAAAGCTTTCCCGTAAAGGAAAGAATCCCTACACAGACTTATAATTGCATATACAGGGTTCAACTCCAGGAAAATCTGATACTTTTGGGGAATAATGCTTGCAGGATAAAAAATTGCACTTCCATACATCAGGAGTGTGATGAAAACTCCGTACAAATGTTCAATATCCCTGAAAAATACTGTTAGGGTGGCAAGGAGCAGACCCGCACCAATGGTGAATATAAGGAGCAGGAAGATGGGTACAACTGCAGTGAGGGCGTACCATGTAAAACCTGCATTTGTAGCGATCATCACTCCAAATAGGACTATGAGCGAAAGTAGGAATGTGACAAAGTTTGAGAAAGTTACCCCTAAACTGTACATGTACTTGGGCACGTATATCTTTTTTATGATGGCTGCGTTACTCCTTATGGACAACATAGCTGCCCTGCTTCCCTGAGCATAGAAATCAAAGATTATTTTTCCAGTTAAAAAGTAAACAGGAAAGTTCTTTATGTTCATGGCAAAAATAGTTGAAAATATGATGGTTAAAACTACCATAGTCAACAATGGATTTAAAAAACTCCAAAATATTCCTATCACTGATCTTCTGTATTTGATCTTGATGTCCCTTTTTACAAGCTCTGAAAGTAAGTATCTGTACTTTGAAAAGTTGATAATGAATCTGTGTTGTGATATGTCAGTGAATGCCATTATTAGCCTCTTGTTAATTACTGTAGGATGTACAGTGTTCAATAACTTGGAATAATTGTTTAAAATATGGAAACCGTTAACAGATAGATTTAGTGTATTCAATAAAAAAACTTTTTCTCTTATCTCCTTAAATTGGATTTGAATTCTTTAAACTCTGTTATTGGTACTACAATCTCTCATTATACATAACATTTCTTTAATTTAAATCATTCTATTTTTTGTTATTATCACTTAAAAATATTCTTTTCAACATTTAATTTCAAATAAAAATTAATTTAAATTTTAATTACTTCACTTAAAAAGAATGTTTTAATATGCTGAATTCAAATATTAATCCATTTTTTGTATATTAAGAATCTATTTATCTTTAAATCTCATTTTTAAGCGATAACTAATATTTTTTTGTTGTAATAAGCAGCAACTACCATTTTTTGTAACCAATGGCCTGTAACAATGACATTACTTTTAATTAGTACTACATCACCTTTAGATTTTTTGATTACGTTATTAACACTTTTAAAAAATCCTAATTTCTTAGGATTATGAATTATCCTTAAGTTTTCTATAGATTCAAATTTGTTTAATAAATTCTCTATTTCGCTATCATTACTATCATCAATCAATATTAATTCATGGTTAATTTTTGTATTCTTTAAAATGCTTTTTATACAGTTTTCAGAATCTTCAAACTCATTAATGTAACATATAATTGATATTTTTTCAGAGTTCAAAGCAGAAAGAATGTTGTTAATGGTTTTAGGGGAATATTTTGCAAATTTGTAGGCCTCAGAATTAGATTTAAAAATTCTTCCTTCTTTTTTTCCATGAATAACATAATGTGCTAAAGGATTTAGATTTCTGTTTTTGACATCATTATAAATATTCAGATAATGATTACCATCAAAACTGAGGCTTGGAAGTTTACCTTCTTTGTACCCAAAGAGACAATAATGCAATAATGGATCCATTCCAGATTTGTGGATTTGTGGATAAGTTTTTAAGTAATAACTTCCATCAAACAGTTCTGAACCTTTTAAAGAATCATAATCTCTTTTATTGACCAAAAATTGTTTAAGGTTCCCTTTAGATTTTAAAAGTAAATATAAATAAGGATTTTTAATTCTAACTTTTCTCTCTTTTTTTTCTAGAGTATCATAAGTTTTTTCTTCAATATCTTCAGGATCATAATGGTCTTCCAATCCATATCTATATGTATTGTCTCTTGATTCTTCCAAAGCGTCTAAAGTTGCTTCTAAATAAGCAAAACCATATTTACGGTCAGGTTCTAAATGTGCTCCTTCAGCCCATTCATTCCAAGCATTAATAAATATAATCTGGCTTTTTGGAGGATGTTTCTCTTTAGTTTCTATTATGCAATTGTATAACCATTTTTTGTAAAGTTCTGGAGATGAATTATAGAATATGGTGGCTTGATTCTTCTTTCGTGCAGTGTTGTCCCAGGATGGAAAAACCGTTTTATATAAAGGATAATCCGCAGGAGGCATACTTTCAGTTTTTTCTATAGTTTTGGCGAGATTATAAATACGGCCCTTGAAATTAGGGTTTAAAATATTCAAATTTTTTTGTGTAACTGGAGCTATCTCATTTGGTGGGAACTCTGCAGTGGCGTCTAGCCCCCATTCAGAGGGATGTGCATTGAAACCCCCAGTTCGTGTGTTAATTAAATATAAACCATCGAAACCGTTCTGCTTTGCATGATCTTTCCATAATTTAATAGCATCATTCATAGCTTCTTTTGAGATATAGTGGGGTCTGTAAATAATTAAAATGGGACAGTTATCTATTTTGATGTATCGTTCATCCTTAAAGAATGGCATTATGTCTTCAATAAATTTAATATAATCCTTTTCTTCAAAATTTTGGGGCATTAAAATATCACTTTCAGATCCGTCCCAACGACGTGACCATGGTTCGTTAGCCCAGCATAGCATAAATGGAAAATCTAAATTTTTATCATTTAAATAATTAAAAATAGGTTTCTCAAGAAGTCTTCGACCTGAAAACCAGTAATAATGGAAACAAAAACCATATATCCCATATTTTCTTGCCAATTCAATCTGTTTATAAAAAATATCTTTATTACTTAAATCGTAAAATCCTAATTCGCCAGGCAAATGAGGTTGATAATGTCCAAGAAATTGTGGCTGAGCTTTTGTTACGTTGGTCCATTCTGTAAATCCGTTACCCCACCATTCATCGTTCTCAGGGATAGTATGAAATTGGGGCAGATATAATGCGATTAATTTAGTATCTTCTTTTTGTTTTTTATAATTCCTATCCGATTTTTCAACATATTCTTCGGAAGAAAAGTTGGGGTTTTTTTCGTAAATAACATTTATAAAATCCGTATTTTGTTTAGATAATTGATTATATTTCTTAATAACATTATTAAATTCTTTTTCGTCTACAATTTTTAGAATGTTATATAACTTGTTTTTTATAAATTTCATTGGAAGATCAAGATTCATATTAAAGTCCTCGGAGATTATAATTGTAACTATATTTCAAATATTAAAAATGAAACTTTCATGCAATCTAATCAAAATTATTTTTTTAATTAATTCTTTTTAGTAATAATATACTGTTAATATCCTAATTGTAAAACTACATTTTACGGATAATTCTTTTTACATATATTAATTGCGTAATTAAACATCTCTCTAGTAACAATAATATGATTTTATATTATATTAATGTAAGATAGATTTAAGGGTTTACAATAGATGTTTAAATTGAATATTATATTATTCCATAAAATTTCTTAACTCCAATTACTCAAAGGTGCAGTAAAAGAAGTCCGTGAGGATATTTCTCAATTTTATTTTGTAAACTGGTTTTTTGCTGAAAGTTTTGATTCACAATTCATCCAGTTTGTTTGAAAGATTTTCGATTTCACATTCTATTCCTTTTTTTCATTTAAGAATTCTTTTCATGTAATGTTTGTTTGCTGAAACCCCATTAAGAACTTTAATTGATATATTGGAGTATTAAATCATGAAATTTATACTCTGTGGAATGAGAGGATATACTTACTAAATTCATTTTTGATATACTTAATGAGGTAAATATTAGATTCTTGAAGTTCACCCAACTATCACTTTATTTGCACTTATCTAACCATTTTTGTAACATGTCTCTTTCAGGCAGCTATGTAGACTCCCCCTTATTTCTATATTACTTCTTCTAATAGCTGGAAACTCACAAAACCTCTTAGCGCTATCCGTAAAATATTAAAAAATAAGCATGATCGTAGTTCCAATTAAAGGGACTATAATCATATTCTTTGAATTAAAACTCAATATCTGTCTCTTCCAATGGCTTCCACTTCTCATCCTTCTCAGACAAAATAATCTCATCCACACCTTCAAGA
>ENA-UOOE01002817-UOOE01002817.1-fermentation-metagenome-genome-assembly--contig:-NODE-2817-length-11888-cov-4.349277_pt1 | contig 11888 bp, 12 predicted proteins | sample MGYA00245776_ERZ724021 | MGnify/ENA primary metagenome ERZ724021 (study PRJEB28704, sample SAMN03018321) | fermentation metagenome | biome: anthropogenic terrestrial biome; feature: soil; material...
TTCTCAATTCTAACTATCTTACTGACATTGCCCGCCGAGGGGTTCCCTTTAAAAATTCACACTGCTTTATTCAAGATTCAGTTTCTTGCTGAGTACCCAGTCGGTGAAAAAATAATAAGCTACACCAAATACCCCGGCAAAGAGGATCACTATGCTAAGATCAGCGGTATCATCCAAAGAAGTAACTCTCCATATAGCCATAAACGTTGCAACAATTTGCTCTATCACACCAAATCCGAGAAATGCTCCAAATGCGGCAAGGAGTCTGTGCTTTGGGCAGAGATTTCCAACGGCCATGGAAGCATAAATATGAAGCGTTATGCTCAGGCTGCCAACCAGGAAAAGGACAATATATTCTACAAAAAGCCAACTTTGAGAAGTAAACCAGTCGCTAAATGGCAGGTATGATTTTTCAAAAGATAAAATCACATTCTGATTTACTGCCAGAATAAACACTGACAGAATAATAACCAGGACGCTTAAGATAATCCAGATCAGAGTCACAAGCATCTTCGCGTCGATGTGAGAATGTGTTTTTACAGGAAGGGTAAAAGAAAGATAACCCTCGTCGCTGAGCAAATTTTTCTGAAAACGCTGTATCATGACAACAAGCGTCATGACGAAGACAGCCGCAATCAGCAAAAAATAAATAGTACCTGTTATGTTAATCGGCATGGTAAACAAATTGTTTGCCTTCTCATTGGCAGCCATAAAACCCCGCAGGATTGCTGCAGAGAGAAGGATTAACCCATAAAGCGGCAGAAAGATCCGGCCTGTCGCCCTAATCTCATATTTCATCAGTTTGCCTAACATTTGAATACCTCCCTGAAAAGTGCATCAACGCTCTTGTTTTCCTTTTCACGGATTTCATCGACTGTGGCGGAAAGGACGATGCTGCCCTGGTTAATAAAAATGACACCGTCAAGGATTTTCTCAACATCTGCAATCAGGTGCGTTGAAATGAGCAGAGTGGCATTTTCGCTGTAATTGCTGATAATCGTGTTCAGAATATAATCGCGGGTTGCAGGGTCAACGCCACCGATTGGTTCGTCGAGTACATATAACTCAGCTTCGCGGCTCATGACAAGAATAAGCTGTACTTTTTCCTTTGTGCCTTTTGACATGGTCTTTAAACGATTTCTTGGGTCAATGCCAAGCCGCTGGAGCATGTCATAGGCCTTAGCTTTGTTAAAATCCGCATAGAAGTCACAGAAAAGGTCAATTATGTCATGCACTGCCATCCAGTCATTCAGGTAAGTGCGTTCTGGCAGATATGAGACATTTTTCTTCGTTTCAATGCACGGTTTCATTCCGTTAATCAATATTTGGCCGCTTGTGGGTGTCAGCAAACCGTTCAGCAGCTTGATAAATGTAGTCTTGCCACTGCCATTTGGGCCAAGAAGGCCGACAATCTGTCCTTTCGGGATGGCAAGGTTAATTGAGTTCAATGCAATGCAGCCTGGAAAAACCTTTGTCAGGTTATGGCATTCAACGGCACTTTCCATTTTGTCCTTCCTCCTTCAAAAAATCATTCAGCAGAGAAGAAACCTGGGTACGGGTGTAGCCAAGACGATCCATTTTATCTATAAATTCACGGATAACATCAGAAGCAAAGTTCTGCTTGACTTCAGCAATTTTCTCTGCATCTTTCGTCACAAACCTTCCGCTTGTGCGTTGTGAGTACAGAAGCCCACTGCTTTCCAGGGCAGAAAGGGCGCGCTGCATAGTGTTTGGGTTAACGGCAGCTTCCGCCGCCATATCCCGAACAGACGGGAGCTTTCCTCCCGCTGGGTAAATTCCCGAAATAATCATCAGTTCAATCTGCTCAATAAGCTGAGTATAAATCGGCCGGTCAGGTTTTAGATCCCATGGCATAATGTCACCTCCGGATGGCCTTTCATATATGACAGGCTGAAATTCGTCAGGTGAAGTCTTTCTTGTAGGAAACAGCCAAACCAGCTACGAAAAACACGGCCATTGTTGCAAGGGATACTTAAGATTGGCTGCTGCATTAAAACATTAGGTCCCTGAACAATACTCATAAGTTGGGATTTCAGTAAATAAGGAACTACTGTTTCCAAACGAAACAGCTTCAGTAACAGCTCCGTCAGATAGAAAACACCATAATAGAGGAAAATAGCAAGTGTGTTGCGGCTGAAGAGAACAAGAAAGAACAGAGACATGGTAACGCTTGCAATATAAATCAGGCAGGCAACACCAAGGCGGTTCAGAAACTGCCCCATAAGTTCCTGTGAAAAAGCCGAATCGTGCTGGAACAGCATTGCAGAGCTTCCAAAATATACACCAAAAACAGCCGCCGTGAGAATTAGCCCAAGCAATACCGAGGAAATCCATTTGGTGAAAAACAGCAGGCCGCGGTCTGTCCCAAAAGAAAGCGTATTTTTCATGTTGTGCTCCCGGTATTCTTCACCAAGCACAATCTGGGTAATCATGGGGAGCAGCATTGGCGGATAAGAAAGCAGTTCAACAGCTACACCAACAGAACCGCTCCATGTGCCTGCTGATGAGCCGCGCAACATAAGCGAAAGCAGAAAGGCCATCCCGCAGAAAACAAGCAGCAGCATATAATACGCGGTACGGTGAAAAGTCTTATAGAAATCGGCGTGAATTAACTTAAACATTCTGACTGCCTCCGATCAAATTGATAAAATATTGTTCCAGATTAATTCCGGAACGAAAAACCTGTGAAACAGCCACACCGCTTTCAACAAGCGCTTTCACAAAGATCTCAGGTGTGTCAAGGTGTTCATCAATTTGGAGGGTATTCCCCTTCACTTGAAACTTTGTGCAGGAGAGCTGGTTGTGCAGCACGTCCGCAGCCTTTTCTGGGTTATCTACATCAATACGCAGGCAGCTCCGACATTTTTCTTTCAGATTGGCGGCAGAAATATGCTCTATTAACCTGCCCTTATGGATAAACCCATAAGTTGTAGCAATCTGGGAAAGTTCGCCGAGGATATGGCTGGAAATCAGCACAGTCGTCTTGCGTTCCTGGTTCATTTTAAGAATAATGTCCCGAAATTCTTTTATCCCCATCGGGTCAAGGCCATTGATTGGTTCATCAAGCACCAGGATATCAGGATGATTCATCACGGCCAATGCCAAGCCAAGTCGTTGTTTCATGCCAAGAGAGAAATTTTTAAATTTTTTGCCTCCTGTTTTGTCCAACCCAACAAAATGGAGCGCTGCGTCGATGTCCGCTTTCTTCCCACCACGCTGGATACAGTAATACTCCAAATTGTCTCTTGCGGAAAGATAGGGGAAAAAGCTGGGTGTTTCAATCATGGTACCCATGCGGGCACGCGCCGCACTGAACTGGCGCGGAGAAGAGCCACCAAAAAGCTCCAGTTTACCGCTCGTAGACGGTGTAAGGCCGCAGACAAGCTTCAGAAGTGTTGTTTTCCCGGCGCCGTTTTGCCCGACGAGCGCATAAATATCTCCTTTCTCTACCTGAATGCTCAGGTTGGATACTGCGGCAAAACCGCCATATTTTTTTTCGATGCTTTGTGTCCGAATAATCGTTTCGGCCATATTCCATTGCCTCCTGTATTATTGTACTCATGTACTAACTGTTTGATACAATAATACACCAATTTTCGGGCATGTCAAGGGGAAAAATCAAAAAAATTAAAAAAGTACCTAATTAGCAGAAGGTTCTTCTGCTTTTAGCGACTTCAGTGTACTACGCTGGAAGTGCCTTTTTCACGCAGGTAAGTACTTTCAAGGTCAGAAAGGTGCAGTTTTACTGCAAGTGGATATTTTTCATATGCCTGACTAATTGCAAAACACCCACCCTTTGCTGCATCGTCAAAGCCGCCCATGTGCCAGCGGATCGCTACAGCTTCACTGGTTTTCAGCCGCATAAAGCGTTCAATAAGAAAGACTGATTTTTCGCCATGGCCATATGGAAAAGCATCGTCGATGGTATAGTAGGGACGTTTTTCCCACTGCCCTGTTTCTTCATTTTTATAGTTGCGCATACTTTTTTTGTAAAACTGTGCTTTGCAGATGTCATGAAGCAATGCGCAGATTGCAAAGCTTTCTTCATTATCTTCCGACGGATCAAAATGCTTCTCTCGCATCACATGATAAACACTGACACTGTGCTGTACAAGGCCGCCAAGACATGCACAGTGAAATTTTGTGCTTGCCGGTGCGACAAAAAAATCTGTCCCACTAAGCCACGCAAGCAGTTCTGTGGAACCGGCACGGGTAATATTCCGGTGATATATGTCTTCAAATTCTTCCCTGAACCCCATTTAAAAGATTCCCCCAATCATTTATAATAAATTATAGCATATCAATGCCGGTTTTGACAGAGAAAGCAAAAAGGCTCGAAGGCTCTGGATTTTCTTCGCGTCTTGTATTTTTTAGACCGGTTTAAATTACAACATGATAATTGAAGCAGAAGTCGCTGTTATTGCTAAATTTTTTAGTTTTATTTTATCGAAAATTACGATTCTTTTGCTTTTTTAACATTCTAGTTAAAAATGTATTGAAATTTAAGTCATTTTAAGGTAATATAGATATAAATTCAAGAAGTGATATAATTTTTCTTTTGATTACGCCTAAGTCCTCATAACAAAGGGCTTCATCATTTTTTCACAAACGGGGAACGCCTACAGTAAAAATTTACTGTAGGCGTTTTCCGTTTGTTTAGCATATTTTGCTATTTGCCATGTCACAGGAATTTTTTTGCAGAACGGCTTCATACTAATAAAAGTCTCCATTTATGTCATTAAAGAAAGTATACACGGAAACTGGTACAGGAAGAGGTTCTGAACCGATGGCCACCTTTGAAACAAGGCTGAAAAACAGCGACAACACGTACCGCGAGCTATTCGTCCGGTGCCCCAAAAATCCGATTCTCACCGCAGACGACTGGCCATACGCAGTAAACACTGTTTTTAATCCGGCTGCAACGGTTTATAACGGGAAAGTTCTGCTGCTTGCCCGCGTAGAGGACAGGCGCGGTTTTTCGCACCTGACAAAGGCAGTAAGCGCCGACGGCATAACCGGCTGGCAGATAGACCGATGGCCAACGCTGGAAGCAAATCCGAATTACCCGGAAGAAGCATGGGGCCTTGAAGACCCGCGTATCACACGAATTGATGAGCTTGACATGTGGGCCGTTGTGTACACATCCTATTCCCGTGCCGGCCCGACTGTCTCCCTTGCCCTTACTAGGGATTTCTGCACATTTAAAAAACTGGGTTCCGTTATGCCGCCGGAAGACAAGGATGCGGCATTGTTCCCGCACCGGTTCAATGGGAAATGGCTCCTCATCCACAGGCCAATGGGTGCTCAGCCTCCCCTTTCCGATGGTGTAGGGCCAGGTGCACACATCTGGCTTTCCTGCTCCTCAGACCTGAAATACTGGGGCGATCACCGAATTCTAATCAACGCCCGGCGTGGCGGCTGGTGGGATGCCAACAAAGTCGGCCTCTGCGCCCAACCGTTGGAAACACCGGACGGCTGGCTGATTCTTTACCATGGCGTGCGGCAGACTGCATCAGGTGCCCTTTACCGTCTCGGCCTTGCTTTACTTGACCTTAAGGAACCGACAAAAGTCCTGCACCGCAGCGATGAATGGATTTTCGGTCCTCAGGAACCTTATGAGCGTTCGGGAGATGTACGTGATGTTGTATTCCCATGCGGATGGATTCTTGACCATTCCTCCGGCCAAATAAAAATGTACTACGGGGCTGCCGATACCTGTATCTGCCTTGCTACAGCGTCTCTTGACGATTTGCTGAAATATATTAAGAGCTGCCCGGAGCAGAAGCTCCCTCAAAACATTTGAATCAACTGGGCGGCAAAGTTTTACTGCCCTTCAGATATAGAAAGAAGGAAATTGTCTTGAAAGCATTGTTTCTTGCAGGCGGAATGGGTACACGGCTTAGGCCGCTGACAGACCATTTGCCAAAACCAATGGTGCCCGTTATGGGAATCCCGCTGCTGGAGCGCAGTATTGATGAACTGAAGCGCTGCGGTGTAAATGAAGTTATCCTAAGCACCTGTTACGAATCTGACTGCATCAGTCAGCATTTTAGTACGGGTGAAAAAAGTCAGATGAAAATTCATTGTATCTGTGAAAAAGAGCCGCTCGGTACAGGCGGCGCAATCAAAAACTGCCAGAAATACTTTGATGATACGTTTCTGATTTTCAATTCGGATATTCTCTGCAATATTGACTTGAAGGCACTGGTGCAGTTCCATAGGGAAAAGCATTCGGATGTTACGATTGCCGCCGCCGAAGTGAAAAATCCTTCAAGCTATGGTGTTATTGAACACATGCCGGATGGCAAGATCCTTTCATTCACGGAAAAGCCAAAGCCCGGGGAGGAAAAATCACATGATATCAATGCAGGGATTTACGTCTTTGAACCTCGGGTGCTCGATATGATTCCAGCAGGGAAATCTGTTTCTGTTGAACGGGATACTTTTCCTCTGCTCCTAAAAAATGGCTTCCGCATGAATGTTTACCGTATTGGCGGCTACTGGATTGACATTGGAACACCAGAGAAATATATGAAGGCGCACAAGGATATCTTTAATGGGGCATGCACAGTGCATGAGAATGACTTCCGGAGCGCAAAAGTCTACGGTGCAGACAATGCGGATATTGCTTCCTCGGCAAAAATTACAGGGCCGGTCTGGCTGGGGAAAAATATTCACATTGGCGAAAATGCAGTCATCGGACCGAATGCTGTACTTGGCGACGGGTTTCAGGCCGGGCAGGGCTGCGAAGTCCGCAACAGTGTGATTTGGAACGGCGTAACACTCGGAAATGGTGTCAATATAGATCATTCTGTTGTCACTTCCGACTGCTCTCTGGCCAGCGGTATCTGCTGTGAAAATACTATTTATTCTTCGGACAGCAAACTTCCCTTTGCATGATTTCAAACCGGAAAGGAATGGCTTCTTGTGGATGGCAAAAAAATGATGAATGTTTTATTCCTCAGCACCTACCCTCCGCGTGCATGTGGCATTGCGACCTTCACGCAGGACCTTGTCCGCGCGCTCAACAAAACGGGAAAAATTGAAACGGGAATCGTTGCAATCAGCGACGGCGATTATGACTACCCTACCGAAGTGCGCTTTTCTCTTAATCAACAGGATGCCAATGACTATCCCGCCGTGGCAGAGCGCATCAACACTTCCGGAGCAGACCAACTGATGATTGAGCATGAATTTGGTATCTATGGCGGCAAAGCCGGCGCATATCTTTTGAAACTAACACCGTTTCTAAAGATTCCGTATTCTGTTACGCTTCACACCGTACTGCCCAAACCGACGAAAAAGCAGAAAGAAATTATCAGCAGCCTTGCAAAGGGTTGCCGTAAAATGGTGACAATGTCAACGTTCTCGGTAAAAATTCTCCAGGATGTTTATGGCGTGCCAAAGGAAAAAATTGTTGTTGCCAATCATGGGGTTCCAGAGCTGCCCCTCGGCAGCCGTGACGCACTGAAAAAAGAGGAAAAACTAACCGGGCGTTTTGTCGTCAGCACTTTCGGCCTGCTGAGCCCTGGAAAAGGACTGGAATACGGAATCGGTGCCATAGCCCTTGCAGCGAAGAAGCGCCCTGAAATCATTTACCTGATTCTTGGCCAGACACATCCTGTCATAAAGGCACGCTTCGGGGAAAAATACCGGGAAAAGCTTATCAAAACAGCCGAAGACCTTGGCATTTCTGAAAATGTGCGCTTTGTGAACCGGTATCTTACCAAAGAAGAAATTATTCGTTATCTTTCTCTTTCCGACGTCTATATGACGCCTTACCTAGGAAAAGACCAGGCCGTAAGTGGAACGCTCGCCTATGCTGTAGGATACGGCAAGGTCATTGTCTCAACCCCATATCCCTATGCCCAGGAAATGCTGGCAGATGGGCGTGGTCTGCTCGCAAAATTCCGCAGTTCTGTGTCGCTTTCCAAGTGTATCCTGAAAGTTATGGACCACCCGGAACTTCAGGCCGAGATGGAAAGAAAAACACTTACATTTGGAAAAAACATGATGTGGAGCCGCGTAGCGGAACGATATCTTTCTATTTTCCGCGACGTCACGGCTCATACGGAAGGAGCTTTCAATGACTGATAAAATTGATACACGATTCCTGTTTCGTATGACAGACGATACCGGCTTATTTCAGCATTCTGTCCTTGGCATTCCGAATTCAAAAGAAGGCTATACCTCAGACGATAATGCCCGCGCCCTGATTCTTGCAGCAATGCTTTTTGAACGTTCACCGGAGACAAAGTACGTAAGTTTGATGAACCGCTACCTTAGCTTTCTGCTTTATTCGGAAAAAGGGCGGTGGTTCCGCAATTTTCTCGGCTATGACAGAAAATTTACGGAAAAGCATGGCTCGGAGGACTGCTTTGGGCGGTGTATCCTTGCTCTCAGTTACCTCTCATCCAGGCAGGCACTCCCTGCTGCCATCCGCGGCTGTGCGGAAAAGTTGCTGCAGCGGACAGCGGCAAGCTGTTCTATCCTGGAATTTCCGAAAGCCAAAGCCTATGCGCTGACAGGGCTTTCCCTTTCAGACAATCCTGATGACACTCCGCTCCTAGTGATGCTCCGCGATTCCCTTGCAGATACATATTTGCAGAACCGGCGGGAAAACTGGCGTTGGTTTGAAGATAAAATCACTTACTGCGGCGGAATCCTGCCTCTTGCCATACTTTGCTCTTGCCATGGAAGGGATCAGCGCCTGAAAATCGGCTTTGAAAGTCTTAATTTTCTACTGGACAATGAAATACGGGACGGTGTCTTTTTCCCCGTCGGTTGTAAAGGATGGTTTACACGTGGCAAAGTGCCCGCAGTTTACGACGAACAGCCTGTTGAAGCATGCAGCCTGATGGTGACATGTTTAAAAGCATACAAAATATCCGGCAGTGAAAAATACTGGGACGCCGCAAAGTACTGCTTTCAGTGGTATCTCGGTCAGAACATCGCCGGAGCTTCCATGATTGACCCGGAGACGGGAGGCTGCCGTGACGGCATTACACGTTACGGTATCAATGGAAACGAAGGGGCCGAAAGTATTGTATGCTGGCTGACAGCAGCCCTGCTTGCAGAGCGGGAAGGATGGATGAGCAGTCTTAATTAAAATTGTTATAAATTCCAGACTGCATTTTATTCCTATTATGCAAAAAATTATTTGAAATTTCTTATGCCAGTGCAAATAGTTTTGCAACACTGGCAACAAGGAAACATATGGCTATTCCTGCCGTAGTTGGAATGGTAAATGCCAGAGCAGTCCATTTTGCGCTTTGGGTCTCTTTTCTGATTGTAAAGCACGTTGTCCCACAGGGCCAGTGCAAAAGAGAAAACAACATAACGCAAACGGCGGTCACCCAGGTCCAACCATGGCTGACAAAGAGCATATGAAGCTGTGCCAGGCTTTGATAATCCGTCAGGGTCCCAACCGACATATAACTCATAATAATTATCGGGACTACAATTTCATTGGCGGGAAAGCCAAGGATAAATGCCATCAGGATATAACCGTCCATTCCCAGTGCTTCGGCAAACGGATTCAGAAACTCCGCACAGTGAGCCAGCAGGCACACCCCTCCGGTTTTTACATTGGCAAGCAGCCAGATGAGCAGGCCAGCCGGTGCGGCGACAGCAACGGCGCGGCGCAGCACAAACAATGTCCGGTCCATGATGGAACGAATAATCACACGCCCGATTTGCGGGCGGCGGTAAGGTGGAAGCTCTAGGTGAAAGGAAGATGGCATCCCTTTCAGAATGGTTTTGGACAAAAGTTTTGAAACCAGCATGGTCATGAAAACGCCAAATATAATCACCGCAGTCAAGGTCAGGGCAGAAACAGCAGACTGAAATGGTCCCGCGACTGCTGCGGCAAAGAACATGGTAATGACAGCAATTAGAGTTGGGAATCTTCCATTGCAGGGAACAAAGTTGTTGGTAAGGATTGCAATCAGGCGTTCCCTTGGGGAATCAATAATCCGGCATCCGATTACACCGCAGGCATTACATCCAAATCCCATGCACATGGTTAATGCCTGTTTGCCATGGGCACATGCTTTACGGAAAAAATTATCCAAATTAAAGGCAACGCGCGGCAGGTACCCCACGTCTTCCAGCAAAGTAAAAAGCGGAAAAAAAATTGCCATTGGCGGAAGCATAACGGAAATGACCCAAGCCAGTGTCCTGTATACTCCTTCTACCAAGGCCCCTGTCAGCCATTGAGGGGCTGACATCCAGTGAAATAAGTCCAACAAGCGGTCTTCCACCCAGAAAAGGCCATTAGCGATCCATTCCGATGGTATATTTGCCCCAACAATGGTAATCCAGAATATTCCCATGAGAAGCAAAATCATAATCGGTATTCCAGTTGCCTTGGAAGTCAGAATTTTATCGATCTTCCGGTCACGTTCTGCATATTCCTTCTTTTCATAAATAACGCTGTCCCGGCTGATTTCTTCACAGAGTCTAACAATTTTTGTTACAACATGGTCTCGGAAAGCATCCCCGGTGATACCAGTACGTTTCAACAAAGCCTGCGCCTCGTAAAACCTGGCTGTGACCGTTTTATCTGACATAAGGTCTTTTCCCAGACACCTCTGCATGGATTGCAGAAGGCTTTTGTCTCCATCCAGCAGCTTAAGCGCAACCCAACGGCTGTTGAGCCGTCCATTTAAAGAGTTTTCCAGAGCTGGCTGAAGGATGGAAATTGCCTGTTCAATTTCCTCGCCATATGAAATGGAAAGCGGGCGCGTTTTGCCGGTTTTCCGGGTCGACTCCGCGACAGCATCCATGAGGTGTTCCAGCCCTCCCCCACTTCTGGCACTGGTACCAACGACAGGGATGCCAAGCTTCTGCGAAAGGCGGCGTAAATTGATTTTTATTTTTTTCTTTTTCGCTTCATCCAAAAGGTTAACACACAGCACAACATGGCTGGAAATTTCCATAGTTTGAAGGACAAGATTTAAATTACGCTCCAGACATGTGGCATCTGCAACGACTACAACTGCATCCGGATTCCCAAAGCAAATGAAATCGCGTGCAATCTCTTCTTCTTCCGAATTTGCCATCAAAGAATAAGTACCGGGAATATCAACAAGGATAAAGTCTGTGTCCCGATGCCGGTATCTCCCCTGGGCGTTGGCTACGGTTTTTCCCGGCCAGTTTCCTGTGTGCTGGTTCATCCCTGTTAGTGCATTAAACACGGTGCTTTTCCCGACATTCGGATTCCCAGCCAGTGCAACCACCTTGTCATCCGCAGTTTCCCGTTTAATCTGAAAGGTATTTTCGCAACTGCATAAAACCCCGGATCCTGTTGCCTCTCCTGTCAGTCCCATAAATTTTCCTCCTGAAATGCTTCGTTTCGGGATAAATTGTCATAAGGAAAAGCAAATCCACAGGACTGCATGGGATTTATTAATGCCGTTCTGATGAATTTGCTGTTTTCAAGGCTTATGCGGAAACTAAAATTTTATCCGAAACATCAGACCGCAGGGCAATAACGGCTCCACGGATTTGGTAAGCAATCGGGTTAACAGAAGGGCTTTTATAAAGGTGTTCAATCTCGGTTCCCTGAATCAGGCCGAGATCCAGCATCCTCCTACGGTCCGGGCCGCTTGTACTCAGTCCTACTACATTTGCCTTAACGCCCATTGGCAGACAGTTCAGCGGCATCTCTGTATGATCCATAAAATATTTCCCCCTAAAGCAGCTTTTTCTTGCATGACAGGCTTATAGTAGCCTTTTAATCTGTTTCACTAGGCTAATATATGGTTCTTTTTCTAAATGCGCTACAATTATTTTGGTAGATGCAGAATATATTGTATATGGACTGAACCTGATAATAAGGGGATGGTTTCATGAAGAAAACGGAA
>ENA-UOOE01002819-UOOE01002819.1-fermentation-metagenome-genome-assembly--contig:-NODE-2819-length-11876-cov-41.159124_pt1 | contig 11876 bp, 10 predicted proteins | sample MGYA00245776_ERZ724021 | MGnify/ENA primary metagenome ERZ724021 (study PRJEB28704, sample SAMN03018321) | fermentation metagenome | biome: anthropogenic terrestrial biome; feature: soil...
AAGCGTTATATGGCGTGGCAGATCGGGAAGAACCCAGATTTGCCGAACATGATGGTGAACTATGCGGCTTCCATCGCAAAGGACAAATTCTTTACCGGCGTCAACACAATCATCGAAAGCCCGGAGTATCAGGAGATTTTCCCAAACCTCCGTCTGGTCTATTCCAATGCCGATACCTTAACGCTTGACTACCGGGACGACGGGAAGAAGTCTCTCCATTCGGAATCTACGCTCTATTGCGTCGGGTTCGACAGCTCCATTACCGGCTGCACCCGTGCACGGGGAACGCTGTATATCGACGACGTGGTAAAGGATACCGAGGAAAGCAGTTCCCCGGACCGGATGGAGAAAAAGGCAAGCCGCCTGAAGGCCGATATCCTTAAACGTATGCAGGGCGGCTGCAACTTCCTTTTCATCGGGACAATTTTTGCAAACAACGACCCCATGAGCCAGATCATCGACTTTTTCAAGGACAAATACCCGGAGCGGTTGACGGAGATCCGGATCCCGGGCGGCGACGAGGAAACCGGGAAAAGCAATTTTTCCGGATATTACGGTTCGCTGGCCTACACTGACGAAATGTTCCAGCAGGACAAGGCCCTGATGGACCCTTACGATTTTGAAGCCCTTATTATGCAAAATGGACTTGAACGGGAAGGACTTCTTTTCGAGGAAAACTCTCTTCTCTACTTTGGCCTTGATGAACTTCCGCCGGGAGACCCGGATATTGTGGGATTCGCGGCGGATATTGCGTGGGGCGGCGGCGACTTCTTTTCCATGCCGGTCGGGCCGCTTTACGGGCATGACGGGTATGCAGTCGATGTGGTTCACATCAACGCGCCGAAAGAGGTCACATGTCCCTTGGTGGAAGAAAAGATTGTGAAGTATGGCTGTACGCGCGGCTTTATGGAGGCAAACAACGGCGGCGACGAATATTGCGCCCAGGTGGACAAAGACCTTCGGAAGCGTGGATACCGGTGCAATATTACCTGTAAAAAGGCGCCGAACACAAAGAGCAAACTTGACCGTATCCTTGCCTGCCAGGACGAAATCAAAGGCAAAATCAACAGTGAACTTCAGCCTTACGGGATCCGGCTTCATTTTCTGAAACGGTCTGCCCGAAAAGATCTGCCGGACGGAGGGAAAATGTATAACAAGTACATTGAACACCTTACGAAGTTCAATCAGAGTGCAAAATATCAGGGAAAGCAGAAGGACGATGCCGCCGATGCGACGGCTTCCCTTGTCACGAATGTTTTTGAAACCGGAAACGGCCCTGCGCTGCGTACACTGCCGCGCTCAGCCCTGTTTTGATAGGGAGGGAATAATTCATGAATAATTTACTTCATGGGCGCCGGAAAATTACGACTTCCTGCCTACCGGTGCAGATGCAGCAGAAAGGCTTTGCCGGTACGACGCTCAATAAAGGAACGCTGCCGTCCGAACTGAACAACGCGCTGATGATACATGCGAAGGACCGGGCCGAAATGCACCAGCTTCTTGACATTTACGAGAACCGGCAGAAGATTTTTAAACGGTCTGCGGACGACCGGCTTGTGAACAACATGATTTCGGTTCCGTATCCGAACGCCTTTACCCGGCAGATCGTCGGTTACACTTATCCGAACGGGATCCAGCTTGTCCAGAACAAGATGGATTTCCTGAAGGACGTGGAAACGATCAACCGGTTCCTCCGGGCGGAAAACAAAATTGCCTTCGATAAGGTTATGGCGGACGAGCAGTCTATTTTCGGGACCCATTTCCGCGCGGTCCTGCCGGACACGGTCCAGTTCGACACTTCTCCGCTTGAAATCTACGCGATGGATATTTTTAATACCTTTGTAGCTTACTCAGCTTTGGAGGGATATCATAGAAGTGCAGAGGTCAAACACCTAAGATGACAATATGAAAAAGGAACTGTGCATCCATGCGTTTGAAGGCGCCTGCCAGGCGTGCAACGCACGCGGCATGATTCTGCACAGTGACCGGGGCAGCCAGTTCACCAGCGCGGATTTTCGGAAAAGTCTCGCTCGATATGAGGCTGTGCAAAGCATGGGCGGCACGGGGCGCTGCTGTGACAACGCCCGGATGGAGAGCTTTTTTGCCACGCTCAAGAAGGAGAAGCTCTACCAGCTTCAGACCGGGAAGATGCCAATGGCCAAGGCCAAAAGCGTCGTGTTCCGTTACATCATGACCTACTACAACCGGGAGCGGATCTATACCGCCAATCCGGGCGGTCTTGCTCCCGCTATGTACCGTCAGGCCGCCAGAGGCCTGGCCGCTTAACCAGCTGATTTTGCGTGTTCACATTCTGCATGCTTCTTGACTTCTCCATTCACATTGAGTAAAACAAAATGATATTGCAAAAGGAAAATCCTCAAAGCTGAAGTGTAATGTGCTTACAGCTTTGAGGAAACGTGAGAAAATATATCATTATTCTTTTGATCTTTTCATTTTGGAGCTTTGCTGAGTTTTGCGAACATATCCCCAAATACTCCATCGCGGTACACAAAATTGCAGATTCGCATAAGGTGCCGATTTGGATTCAGTTTCCATTTGAGGTCGTCCGTCAGAATGGGAGACGTAACAAGTGTTGAGGGGCACCAAAGGGGATTAATCATATACCCAATTGTGGAAATGTCCCAGATAATTCTGGATGGAGCCATTGCGCCAAACGGGATATTTTCTTCTGCATTCTGCTGGTAATCATCCGTACCCTTCAGATAAGTGAGCCGGAAAAGTTTCAGCATGTTATCAGCATTCTGAGGACTGAGCTGGCTAATGACAATATCGGACAAATAAGAACCTATTCTGCTTTTTCCCATTAGATTTTCTCTTAGTTCCGCCGCAGTGGTTGTAAGATTGGATGCCACTGTCATACAGGGAATAAGGACAAGCGGAACGCCGCTGTCAAAAATAATTTGGGAAGCGATCGGGTCCTGCCCAATATTAAATTCGACAGTGTGAGGCCAATAAAGAGGGTGACCGCCCAGCCAGACGATAACGATTTTCTTAGTGATTTCAGGTTCCATAAGGATTGCGGATGCAATGTTAGTAATTTCGCCAATTGCAACAACATAAAGAATATCGTCACTTGCCATAGCCCTTTGAACTAGATCGCGCGCTGCGTCGCTTTCAACAGGCTGATTTGAGTTTTCCATATATTTCGAGGAGCCGCGGAATACTTTACCCTCCGGAGATTTATCAAGCATTCCAAAAATTTTAATAATTTCTTGGTAACTTTGTTCCAAACCTTCGGCCAAATCAAGGGTCATAGGAACAGTAACATCATCTTTATTCAGAAGTTTAGCAAAGAATGTGCCGGAGAACGGCGCCGCATAAACCGCTTCCACATCAAGTTTTTCGGGTGACATTAATGCGTATGACAAAGCAAACTGGTCATCCACTTCGTTATAGGTGTCGGTGTCGAGAACCATTCGGACTTTGCCTGAGGGAGGAGCAAGGCGTGTTACCATTTCTTCTTTAGTAAGTTTGGGAAATGTCATCATTTAATCTCCTTTCGTTTGCGACCCTACGGCTGCTGTTTCTGCACGGGTTAAAAATGGAGCATGAATCTTCGTCAGTAAGGATTTCGAGCCGCCGATGTTATTGGAAATAATCATAACCACAAGCAAGAAGAAGCCGAGAGTGATATTCTGGAACGTATCTGGCAGACCGGCTGCAATCAGCCCGATGAAGATCGTGTTGAGAGTGAACTGGCTAATCAGGATTCCAAACGTCATATCACAGAGTGGCTGTAGAACAATCGCAATCATAATGCCCATAAGAGGTTTGAAAATCAGGGTTGCGCTGCCAAGACCCGTTTGGGCCCCCATGGAACCAGACTGGCTTATGGTTAGAATGGCCGCAATTGCTATGAAAATCCCGCCTATCACAAACGACATGAATTTGACGAACTGTGTTTTGATTCCCGTGTTTTTCGCAACCGCCTCATCGCTTCCCACGGCTCGCATATGGTAACTGAATTTTGTATAGCTGAACAGAAAATAAAATATAAGTGTTGCAAAAATAAGCACATAAACGATGTAGGGAGAAGCGCCCAGCACGGCATACTTATAGTCAATGCTGATAAAGCTGAACTTGCCTGCAATGTTTTTTCCGACGATTTCATAAATCATTGTAAGAGCCATCGTCAAGATAAGGGAAGGAATTCTGCAGAGCCAGTTTAAAAGACCTGTTACCGCGGAGAGAATTAAACTGGAAGCTAAGCAGCCAATAATCAGTCCCGGCAGTCCAAACCATGAGGACATGATGCCTCCAATTAAACCGCTTATGATAATACGCGAACCGATTGTAAAGTCAAAGATACCGCACATATAGCCGAAGGCAACCGCGTACGCGGTTATAGTTGGAATGATTGACTGCAGAAAAATCGTATAAATGCCATTGAGATTGCTGAATCTCTCAAAAGCGATGGCTAGGAACACGCAGTATACAATTATGGGCAGAAGTAAAGCTTTAAAAGCTTTTAACAGAGTTGTTTTCATCTCAATTCATATCCTCGTAAATATTCAATGCAAATGGACTTCCCATGCAGATAAAACAAACTAAAGCTGTTTCTCGGTTTTCAGGCAAGGCAGAGGCGCTTTTCAGCGCCCAGCCATGTGTGAAACCGTTTTATCTGTTTCGTGCAGCTTTATTTTTTCACAAGATCCTTATGCCTTGCTGCTACGTCGGCTACCGTAAAGCTGTCGACTGTTTTTTTGAAGGTATCCTCATTGATGTTTGAATTATAAAATTTGATCAGATTTTTCTTGATTTCGTCAGACGTATAAACAGGGGTGTCACCCAGGAAATAAGTGAGAAAATTATCCGCCTCCGACTTAGAGGTGAGTTCAAGGTAATTCGTTACAAGAATAAATGGTTTATCCTTAACAATCGGAGTCCCAATGACCGAGTTTACAAGAATGACGGTTGAAAGCAATGGGTCGATCTGCTGCTGGCCTCCATAAGCGACGTTAAAGGATTTATTAGCAAAATATTGGCCCATTGTAAAATCGAAATCGATTCTGCCAACTTTGATCTTACCTGCGAGATTATGATCTGACAAAGCTTTTTCTATGGTTGGCAAAGCTGCAGGGCAGTAAGTTCCCGCAATCAAGATTCCGTCCATCTCGGGGTACGCGGCGATATAGCTTTCAATGGTTTTTGTCATATCGGTCTGGACCGTGATGCCATAGGTGGTGTTAAGCAGTTTGATTCCGGTTTCCTTAACTGCCTTGGCGACACCGCTGTCACGCAGATCCGAGGAAGTGTCGCCTTTTGCAATATTGATGACACAAAGGTTCTTGACGCCTTGGCTGGACAGAGTTTTTGTGATGTTATAAGCGCATTTCTCATCATCTTCATTGCATCCGCCGGCAAAATATTTGGAGCTGTAAATCTGATTGCGAATTGTTGTATCGCTGATCGTACGGAACATAGTCGAATAATACACGCCGGCGTCGGAACACATACGATCCACCGTTGGAAGCATCGAGTCGGAAGCCGGCATGAAAATAATGCCATCGACTCCGCGGCTTATAAGGTCGGAAACGTTGTTTACAAGGGAGTCTGCGGTCAGGTCGCTTTCAACAAGGACCAGTTCACCGCCCGCCGATTCAACGGCAGCTTTGACGTTGGTTACAATGGAGACAAAGGTTGGGTCTGTTGATGAAGTTGCCCAAGGAAATCCAATTTTGAATTTTTTAGGGTTTTGTCCGGATACAGCCGAGCTTGTCGGCGCAGAGGATGTTCCACTGGCAGTCCCCGCATTGTTTGAGCAGCCAGCAAGTGTGCTGACGGCCAGGGTAATTGCCAGTATCAGTGACAGTACCTTTTTCATTTTTTACCTCCCGTTAATTATTCTAATTGAATATCTATCATCAACAAGATAATCTTGCTGATTACTTAATTACATTTGCACTCTTGCGGTCGAATGCAATAACGACGATTGCGATCAGAATCACGCCTTCAACAATCTGTTGGGTCAGTCCGTCAATGCCCATGAGGGACATTCCGTTTTTCATAACCGACATGGCAATACTGCCTAAGATTGCAGCTCTGAATTTGACAGGCCAACCGCCTGTCAGAGGCATTCCACCGAAAAGAACGGCCAGCAGTACATCAAATTCAAAGGCGTTTCCCGTTTTTGAGGAAGCCGTGCAGGTGCGGACCAGACTGAAAAAGCCGACCAAACCGCACATCAGTCCGGAGATCACAAATGCCATGGTGCGCACCTTCTCAACTTTGACACCGGACTGTCTTGCCGCATCTGCTGACGCACCCACAGATCGGCATTGTTTGCCGTAAGCAGAAAATTCAAACAGAAGGAACAGTGCAACCAAAAGCGCAACGAACACAAAAATCTTAACGGAATTCTGGTCAAATACGCGCATGGATACGGGAATACCGACCGAACCGTTCAGGAGCCAGGTTGTAATTCCCCTTACCACAAAAGACATTGCCAGTGTGCCAATGAAGGATTCGACCCGGAGCCTGGCAATCATAACACCGTTCAGCAATCCGATTGCAAGCCCTGTCAGAATGGCTACGGGAAGAATCAGCGCCAGATTAATCTGCCCCGCGTATGAGGCAAGCGCCGCGGATAAACCGGCGATTGCGCCTACCGAGAGATCCAATTCTCCAAGCGACATGAGAAAAACAACGCCCATTGCTCCAAGACCGATGCTAAAAAAGTTGTTGAAGATGTTCATCAGATTTCTTGGCTGGAGCAGGTTGCCTTCCGTGAGAAATTCAAAAACTACAGTAACAATCAAAAGCCCGATAAATGAAAAGTAATTTCGTACGGTTTCCTTCATATTCAATTTATTTTTTCCGATAAATTGAGCAACCATCTTATCCATCAGTCTTTCCTCATATCATTTTTTTAATCAGTTTTGTTTCCGACAGGCCCTCGGCTCTGTGAAACTCTCCGGATATCTTCCCGTCCTGAAGAGTCACAATGCGGTCACTCATGCCGATCAGTTCGGGGAGTTCTTCTGAAATCAGCACAATGGATTTCCCGCTTTTTTTCAGCTCTTCAATTAGATGGTAAATCGAAGCTTTGGCACCGATATCAATTCCGCGTGTCGGGCAGTCCAGTATCATAATGTCGGAACCCTTCGCGAGCCATTTCGCAAGGACAACCTTTTGTTTATTTCCACCGCTCAGCTCATTGCAGTACTCATTAATTGATCCCGCTTTGACTTCAAGATTCCCGGACCATTTTTCGGCGAGATTGTTCTCACTCTTTTTTGCTATTAAATGATGTTTAGCGATATTTTTAAGAGAAGGCAGACAGATGTTGTCTTTTATACTGCATATGGGCATCAGAGATTCCCGATCACGGTTTTTTGACACATAGGCGATTCCTTTGTCAACTGCCCATGCCGCATTTTTCACCGTTTCTTTTCCGTCTTTAAGCACTTGCCCGGAACTCGGTTTTATCAGCCCAAAAAGTACTTTTCCCAAATCATGCATTCCACAGTCACTCAGGCCTCCGATACCTAAAATTTCTCCTTTGTGCAGGGAAAGGGATACATTTTTGAGGACTTTTGTCGAAACATTTCGAGCTTCCAGCACGGTATCTCCGCAGCATTCCTCGTCGTTGTCTTCCCGGTAATAATGTCCGGAAATATCACGGCCGATCATGAGAGTTTTGATAGTATCGGAATTAAAATCTTTTTTCTCCAGTTTTGCGGTGACAACGCCGTCTCTAAGAATGGTAAGCGAATCGCAGATCCGCATGATCTCATTGATATCGTGGGAGATGAACAGCACCGATCCACCGCTTTTCCGTTGTTTTTCCATTAGCTTATATAGAATATCTCGCCCATTGACAGTTAAGGCAGTTGAGGTTTCATCCACGATCCACAGTTTCGGCGCAGTATAAAATGCGCGGGCCAGTTCCACCAGCTTTCTGTCTTCAAAAGTCAGCTTGTCAATATTCTCCTGAGGCTTGATATGAAAAACACCGACGGATTCCAGAGCCTTTTGAGCCTCTTGGTTCATTTTTTTGACGTTGAGAAACCCCGCTCTTGTAAACAGAGCTTCTTTGCCGAAGAAAATATTAGCGGCCACGGAAATCTTTCCAATTGTGTTCTGTTCTTGAACAACCATGCTCACCCCATGATTCATCGCATCAATGGTGTCGGTCGGGCTGTATACCTTTCCTTCCAGATACATGGTTCCGCTGTCGGCCTTTTTAATACCCGCAAAAATAGAGGAAAATGTCGATTTCCCCGATCCATTTTCTCCGATCAGTCCATGAATTTCTCCTTTTTTGATCGCAATATTGACATTCGAAAGCGCTACAGTGGAATCAAATGTTTTGCAGAGATTTTCGGCTTGACATAGATAATCGTTACTCATGGGTACCTCACCTTACTCTAGAGATTCAAAAGCTCAACGGACTTTATTCATTTTAGTAAATATTTTTTTTGCCGTATGCTCGTACTTCATTCCCATAAGGGATTGAAGGGGAAGCTCCCTTTCTGGTTATGGAAATGCCGCTGGCGATTGAAGCGATTCGAAGTGCTTCTGAGGGATCGCTGCTTTTAGACATCTCATGCAGAAAATAACCGGTAAAAGTATCTCCGGCCGCAGTCGTATCAATCGCGGCAGATGGAAGCGCCGCCGAATAATACATTTCTCCGTTTGCTCCAATATACCAGGCTCCGGCTGCACCTTTAGTCAGCACAACCGATGTGCGGGGATACTTTTTTTTCACGGTGCGCTGAATGCTTTTTGCGTCGTCCGATCCAAAAAGCTCCTTGCTTTCCACCTCGTTGACAAGCAGAATGTCAACTTTTGTCATATCACATGTTTGAATCGCTTCGTTCAGAGGCGATGGGTTGAAGGCAATTTTAAGACCTTTTCGGCTTGCTTCTTCAATAGCATAATCCACACAGGAAATTTCATTCTGAAGAACGATCAAGTCGCCTTTTGAAAAATGCAAAAGGACTTCGTCGATATACACTTTTGTCACCTTATCATTTGAACCGGAAACGATAATAATACAGTTCTGACCCTCCTGATCCACTTGGATCACAGCATGTCCGTTCGGAGTATCGGATCTTCTGATAAAATCGGTTCGGATTGCATCCGAATGCAGTGCGTCTAAAAACACATCTCCGTCGTTTCCAATGATTCCGGCAAAGAAAATTTCACTGCCGGCTCGCGCTAAAGCTACTGCCTGATTGAATCCCTTTCCGCCGCAATAAGATTCATATTTCTTTGCGTCGATCGTTTCCATCGACTTGACAAGATGTGTGACTCTGTAAGTCCTGTCAATATTGAGCGATCCCAGCACTAGTTTTTTCATTCTGCAATTCTCCCAAAGTCATTCTGGTGTTCAAAGTAATACAGCTCCAGCGTTTCCCGATTGACCAAGGCGGGCGGTACACCATGTCTGGTTGTTGACAGTCCCGCTGCGCAGGTCGCATATTGGATAGCTTCGTCTATATCTTTTCCCATTGATAGGTAGAAGGCGAGCGCCGAAATAAACGCGTCAGCTGCACCGGTTGTATCAACCGGCGTAATGCGGGCGGCCGGAAAATATTTTTCGTGCTGTTCATCCTGAAGAAAACATCCTTTTTCACCAAGAGTAATAATAACGGTTTTAGCCCCTTGCTTTCGGAATACCTTTGCCTTTTCCTCCAAAGAAATTACATTAGGAAGCAGTTCATTGGCTTCTTTTACGTTAGGGACAAGAATATCGGTGTTTTGAACCAGTTTAGGGAGCAGAGATGTCACGGCGCAGGGTTTGAGGATTACGGCAGCATGGTGCCGGTGGGCAAGCGCTGCTGCGTGAAGCACTAAATTTTGATCCAATTCGGTTTGCAGTAGGCAATAGTCGGCTTTTTCAAACAGATTTTCGTATTGATCAATATTTTTCGCGGTCAGTGCCGAGTTGGCGCCGTCAAACACCGAAATATTACTTTCCGCGTTTTTTTGAATAAACACGTAAGCATGGCCGGTAGAAATGTTATCGTGCAGTGTAACACCGTCTGTACATATGGAGTTAGACTTGAGATACTGAAACATCTGCCTGCCGTCATAATCGGTGCCCAAGGAAGAAATGAGCGCCGCCGAAGCGCCGAGTTTGGTTACGCCAAGGGACTGATTCAGTCCTTTTCCGCCGGGCATAATCACTCTCTGCCTTACATTGATTGTTTCTCCAGGTTCCGGCTGTTTATCCACAAGCATCAATGTGTCTACGTTAATTGTGCCCACAATGACAAAATGGCTGCGTTTGATCTTCTTGGGCGGAACGATACTGTCAAAACTAGAAACTTTGAAATCTTTTTGAAAGGGATAATAGGTTGTTTTGTTTGATTCGATTGCATCGATCAATTTATCTGCTGCAAAGGCCCCCAATTCTTCAAAAGGCCTTGCAATTGATGAAATCTGAGTCCCGGCGATCTTCATATTTGCAGTATCGATACCAACGACAGAAATTTCTTCAGGAACCCTTATGTGCAAATACTCTGTCATGGTGGCTATTTTTTCTGCCGCCGCCGAATCGAAGCAAATAATGCCGGTATGAGCTTGAAGCCAGAGCGAGCCGCACGATTCTGCAAGACGCCATACTGCATCAGGACTTTCAGAAATTTGGTGGTCAAAAAGGCATCTGCGGATCCCTTCCGCAAAAATGCCAGATGCAAAGTCTTTTTTTGAAGAAAGGCAGCCAATGTGCTGATGCCCTTTGCTGACTAAACTGTTTGCAGCGGCGTAACCCATTTCTAAATATGAGAAATAAGGATTAGATGAGGAAGGCTTTTTTTCACCGTTCAGGGTGAATATTTTGGCAGCAGACGGAAGAATGCTGTTTGGAATAGCTGTGTTAGAATATTTTTCTTTGTTCCAGATGATACCGTCAACGTGATGCGCCATAAGCATTTTAAAATTCTGCATTTCTTCCTGCGCAGAAGAAGATGCACAAACAATGGTACTGTATCCCCGGGCTCTCGACTGCTTTATGATACCGGTAAGAAAATTGTAATTGGCTGTTTTTCCGATCATTACTCCTAAAATCAAAGAGGGCCTTAAATCTTCAGATGCCCTATCCATATAAGGTGAATAGTGGAATTTTTTTACAATGTTGAGCACTCGTTCTCTGGTTTCAAAACTTATGCTGTCATCCTTTTTGTTAATTACCTTCGAGACGGTTGAGACAGAAACATTCGCCAGTTCGGCAATTTCTTTTAGCGTCATACGTTTTTGTCCCCTTTCAATATTTTAATTTATTACTATTATTAATAAGAAAATTGTTTCCGAAAGTGTTTTCCTATTTAAGTTAAACATATTCTTTCCGCCTTGTCAATCATCAATTGCATAATATTTTTACAAAATATTTTGTGCACATTGCCAAATAAGCGTGCAGAGCATGTCACATTTTTACAAATAAGAAGAATATAAATTGTTTATTAAACCGAGAAAGGCTCAATTCCGGAATGTGGGCGAATTGAATTGTAAAAAGTTTCAAATGAAATTTTTTAACGGCCCCGTTTCTCGGTTCTCAAACCATAATAAATATACCCAAATTTTATGCTAAAAAATTAGCTATAATAGTGATAGATTATTATAATATATCAGTAGTATAATAAACACGTATTAGTTATTAATTTTTATTGCTAATGACTAATATTAATTCAGAATAAATCGAAACAGAAAGGAAAGACGGGAAAGTATGAAAAGTCTGATTAAATCACGGAGGTGCAGGCATGGTTAATACAATTCTCGGGATTTTGCTAATTGTTACATTTATCGGATTGATTATCTACTGCATGAAAGGCGGGAATCTTCTAGTCGGTTTCTTGGTTACGGCTATTTTATGGTGTATTATTGCACAGGTGCCCATGCAAACCGTAGTT
>ENA-UOOE01002822-UOOE01002822.1-fermentation-metagenome-genome-assembly--contig:-NODE-2822-length-11868-cov-5.349869_pt1 | contig 11868 bp, 26 predicted proteins | sample MGYA00245776_ERZ724021 | MGnify/ENA primary metagenome ERZ724021 (study PRJEB28704, sample SAMN03018321) | fermentation metagenome | biome: anthropogenic terrestrial biome; feature: soil; material...
AATGAATAATTGGAGGTGAGATATTGCTTATTTCGCTCGCAAAATACGCGGCCGCTTTGTGTATTTTATTTCGTTATATGAAATAGAAACTGAAGCAATAAGCAAAGTACAAAAATTTAGTTGTAATACATGGCATTAATATATTTTCTAATTTAATTTTCGTTTAATAAAATACTAAAGTAGGAATATATAATAAGATGGATGAAAAATGGGCAATTAAATATTTTGGATGGAATAAAAACCTTTTATTTACCGAAAAATTTTTGGGATCGTATGATGAAGCGCGAGTTCATGAAGCAAACCGAATTTATGGTGATGATACAAATAAAATACGGGGAGGCATTGTGGAATTTTGGGATAAAAAGTAAACTAACTTTTAATCTTGACTATGCACGTCTATATGGTGCGCTTGCATGATGATTAAATTCTAAGAACAGATTGTCTATTGGCGTGTAATGCGCTAAAATACATATGAAAATTGAAAGGGTGTTTTGTTATGAACAAAATGACTATTGCTGAAGCGGCTGAAAAATGGGTTGACAGTTTCAATGCAATTCCTCAAGCGCTTCTTGTTAAAGCTTACAAAAACGATATTGACAGTGTATCAGAACTTACAAAAGTAAAAACAGGCGATAATGTTTGGAGCAATGACTATCAAGGTGAATATGAGATCAAATCAATGGACATCGAAAACGAAACAGCCGTTATTGATGTTGATGGCGAAGATAAAACAGTAAAAATTGATGACTTATCACATGATTATGATGATTTTTTCCCAATGTGGGGAACACTTTGGACATTCAACGACTCAAGCGATGAGGATTGGGCAGAGAATCATTTGCAGGAAATGACTAATTGTGGTTTTAGGATTTATGAATCTGATGAATTAGGCATTTTCTTCGGTATTGATGGGGCAGGATATGACTTTTATAGGGAGCATTGGATTCCATTATATAAAGCGCGTGGCCTTCAATGGCATGATCACGAATAATCTTTAGTTTTGACTATACGCCCCTATATGGGGCGTATAAATGAGGACTAAAAACAATAATGGGAGGGACATTATTATGATAGATAAAAATGAAGTAAAGCAAGCTATTTCATATTCCGTTTCCGAAGATGTTGACACGCGCGACAATAGTAAAATTTGGATCGTCAAACTTTCCGAGAAAGTTAGCAGAGAAGAATACCAAACGATCAATGAACAGATCAAAAAAATCGGAGGATATTACTCACGTTTTAAAAAAGGTTTTCTTTTCAAAAACGATCCGACAGAACAGTTAAAAACTATTTTGGGAACCGAACAAGCGCATACAGAACTTTCCGACAATAACGAAATTAATCCGAAAGAGATTGAACCGCATTACTATGAAATTAATGAAGAAATGGCAAGATCAAGCCGTGCTATGTGGTCTATGTCTGATTATGTCCCAAACAGTGAAACGAACGGATATAAACGCGCGGTAAATGAAGTTTACGCTATTGTAAAACAGATTGCAACACAAAAGCCGCAGTATCTTCCCCGCGCCTTACTGCTTGCGGATCGTTATGCTAAGAAATATGCTGAATGGATCAATAAAGGGTTCCGGATTGCTATGATGTGTCCATCTGTTTTGATTAGCGGCGCGGGTAACTTTCCTGTACGCAAAAAGGAAAAGCAAAACAGGGCGGAAGATAAGAGGATGGAAGACTATCAGTATATCAAGGCAATTCCGGATCAGATTCAAGACTTGCTTTCTGGTCATCATAAAAATATTATTAAATCAAGTGATAGTGATGCACTGGAACAGCTAAAGGCAAAACTTGAAAAATTGCAAACAGAGCGCGAACAGATCAAAGCCGAAAACAAGCAGTTAAAAGCAAAAGGAGAATCAATTCACGCGCCATTTGTTTTGCAGAATTTAGGTCAGAATATTCGTAGCGTGGAACAGCGTATAGAACAGCTTGAGAAAGCAAAAGCAAAACCGACAAGTGATATTACGGAACAGTATAATACAACGGTTTGTAAGGTTGTTGAGAATACGGAAATTATGCGTTTGCAATTGCTTTTCGATGGGAAACCATCTGATGAAATCCGTAGTATTCTGAAATCGCATGGATTCCGCTGGAGTCCCCGTAACGAAGCATGGCAAAGGCAATTGACAAGTAATGTAAAATATGAAACAAAAATTGTTTTGCGTGAAATTGAAAAGCTGGAACAAGAGAAAGAACAAACAGCTTGAAAGGATGGTTTTATAATGGAGATTGATAAATGGATACGTAATTACAAAGTACGTTCTTTTCCATGGATTGACGGAAAGCATATCTATTTCAATGTGTGCAAGTATGCTCCCGGACAATCCATTAAAAAATCGCCTATTTTAGACAGAACGGTTTATATTACTGATGATTCAGCAGGAAGACGAACGGTACAATATTTTACGGATTCTTTAGTGGAACATATCGTGAATATGAAACTTTCCAAAGATGTTAAAAAAGTTGTTATAACTGTACCTGATAATCCTATATGGGATAGTTTGTTTAGAGTTGAACAATAAATTCCATATTTGCTATTGAGAAAGGAGTAAAATCATGAATACGTGGAAAGAACTTGATAAAGCATATCCAATGGATAGAGACGAAATGACAAAAGAACAGGAAAGAGAATTTGTAAATTATTGTTTTGATCTTTATGAGAAAGAGGGATTTTCAAAAATATTTTGGGCGCAAGGCGGGGATTTTCCAGAGTTAATAGGCAAACCATTTACTGTTGTAGGTAGAGAAACAGAAGATCGTATCGATTTAAGCTATCTTCCGATGTGGAGAATTCATTTTGAAAAATGGATTCACAATAGAAGATATTAATTGCTTAATCAAAGATGGAAAAATTCAGAAGTATAAAGAAGATGGGTTTAGATTTACACCTCAATTCATGAAAGAATTTGCAGGATGCGGAATCAATACTCTTCCAGAATTTGTAAGAAATAAATTTAATCTATAATATGAAATGGCAAATTTATTTCAGAAAGGAATGATAAGTTATGAAAAATTTTGTTGTTGAATTTGCACCCAATATGAAACTCATGGATAGTTATGAAACTATTAGCGGTAAAACTGCTAAAGAAGCTATTGAAAAGCGTTTTGGTAAATCTGTTAAGCGCGTAAAATGGGAAGATGCAGTAGATTGTGATTTTATCGTAACGACTGGTACATATGATCCTAAAGCAAATATGATTCATAGGCATTGGAACAAAATGTGTTTTGAGATTATTTAATATTTTTTCATAAAAGGCTTGCATTCTACTTATATATGTAGTAATATATTAATATAGCAAGAGGTGATTGAATGAATCAGGAAAAGGATACAACAGGTGTAAATTTTCAAATGGACAACGGCTTGTATAGACGTATGAAAATCAAGCTTGCAATGGATCAGGGGACGATTAAGGATTATTTGTCACATTTGGTTGAGCGCGATTTGAACGCAGATGAACGTATTTTAAAGGAGTGAATTTATTTGAACAGTGTTATCATGCCAAAGAGACTGAGAAAGATTGTTGATAAAATATATCAGCATCCAAACAATGTATATTCTATTGTTCTGAAAAATGAAGAGACAATTTGGTGTGATAACCAAATTGAATTATATGATTCATTAAACCATTTAGCTGCTAAAAGTATTTACGGAATTAATATAGATGAAATGACAAAATAGAAATGTAAATTGATGGAGGAGTTTCTATGAAGTATCGGAAAAGCTTGTCTGATATAAAGAATATGATTGTAGAAAACAAACCGTATCCAGATCTTCCAACAGAATTACAGCCGTTTCATTATTATTTACGAGACAGTGGGCACGTTATTATGGGTGTGCCTAACTGTTTTAAAAAAGAGGCAGATGGAAATTTTGATGATTATGAGGTAGGAATTCCTGTAAAGTATGTTTTATCCCATAGTTATAAAATTGAAAATGGATATATTTTTATTGATGTGCTTTATAATAAAGATCTGGGCGTTGTGGTTGATAAAAAATATGATGAGTTTTGAGGAGGATTAATTAAAATGAATTATTTTCATGATATGAACGATCTGGAACTTTCTGCGTTTTATACTTCATGGAATCGAGCTGTTGAAAACAATCTGATAAAGCAGGACAAAAATATTCAGAAAGCGTTGGGTTATTTTCGTAAGAATTCAAGTATTCCAACTGCTAATTGTGAAAGAAATTTGTTAATGGAAATTGCGGAACGCTGGCAAAAAATACAATTGGAAAGGGTGTAGTTTAAAATGTACGATAAACATCTTGAAGAAATTAAAGCACGAGCGGCACAAGTACAGACAGGTATTGATTCAGAAAATCAGGCAAACATTGATAGGCGTACCATGCTTGCAGATATTGAACAGGGCGAGCGCGATAAGGCGGTACAGTATATGGAAATTGTACGATTGAAAGAGCAGGTAGAGACGTTGAAAAAAGAATACGCCCATTACAAACGGATTTCTGAGGAAGCTGATAAGCAAATTGCGTTATTGAAGGATAAAAAAGCTAATTGTGATGGCTGCGCCTATAAAATTGATTTTCCGTCATCCGTGCATTGTTTCGGTTGCGCGCGGATGTATAGCGACAATTACGATGCTGATAACAAACACTGGTGGGGGTGGTAGAATGCCATTAGAAAAGCATGACAAAATGATTTGTTTTAAAATAGGATCTGAAACATATAAACGTGTAAAATTGAAAGTTGCGTTTGATAATACAACTATTCGGGCATATGTAACAAGACTTATTAAGCAAGACCTTGATAGTGATATGCGAATTAATAAGCATGTGCATAAAGTGGACTTGGAGCGTGTGCTTGGCAAAGAAATATCATATTGATAATCAAAAAAAATATGAGTAAGGAGGATATTTTATGATCAATAAATATTATCTATATAAAAAGGTTTTTGAAAATAAAGATTGCACGTGCGAACTTAAAGATTCGCCTGCAAAGATTTCATCTGAAATGGCACATGATATTTTTGGCACTGCACGTGCAACGGAAGATGAAATTTATAAATCGCGTGTGGATTTTATTCGTGAATATATGGAGCGGTGTATAGGTAATATTCCAGCATTAACTGGAAAAGAAGCGCGTAGCTTGCTTGACCAGTATAATACAATCTTAAAAGATTTGAATGATTCGTGGGAAGGAATTAAAGTAATCTTGCATACCTCCACATTTAAAGATATGCTTGAATTGCAGCTTGGAGTAACTCTGGATAGAATTTATAATTACGAAAAGGCAGAGCGTTTTCTCCATGGGGAAAGATATGTTCATGTAAATCTTGATGGGAATAGAACTAAATGTTTTGACAATGGCAAGGAAAAACGTGTTATGACAAAAGTTGTTGACAATAAAATAACACTTGAACAATGCCATAGAATTTTAAAGGTAATTGCTGAAAAGTATGATTGCCATCCTAACCAGTTGTATATAGACTTGTCTGTTTATACAGAAACGGAGGATAATGAATACGGTGATTTCCCTGAGGAATGTCTGTTGAATCGTTATGTATGCTATGAAAAAAATAAAGATCAGATGACTATGTATGAGAATGATAAACAAGTGTATAATAATTGTCATGGTGTTATTTGTGATGATCCGGTAGCTTTAGCAGATTCAATCGGATGATTTTGTATGACATGAAAAGCAGGTGATTTTTTTCGTAAATTAGATTTGTAATAAAATTAAAACATTTGATAACTGTATTGACTTTTGCAAAATAGGTGCTATAATTAAGTCAACAAAATTAAAAAGGAGTGTATCGTAATGAAAATTGCTCACATGGCGTGGAGCGCAAAGCAGGTTTGCAAGATGATTGATGGTGAGAAGTTTAACTTTGACAATGCGGTTCAGCGTGGTTATGTATGGGATAATTCACGTTCCAGTTTGTTAATGGATTCAATGATACGTGGATACCCTATTCCTCCTGTTTATGCGGAAAGAGAGAATAAGGTATATTACGTGTTAGATGGAAAACAAAGGTTTCATGCGGTACATGGGTTTTTCAATGGTGAATATTCGCTGAAGGATGTACCTGAATTTGAAGATGAAGATGGGGAACTAGTAGAACTTAACGGAAAATATTTCAATGATTTGCCTGAAGATTTACGTGATGCACTTGAATCGTATATCTTTTCAGTGTATTATATCGAAGATGCAACACCGGAAGAAATTTCAGATTTGTTTTACCGCTGGAATAACGGAAAAGCGCTTTCGTCTTTTGACGTAATGCGTGTGAAAATTAAAGATCATGCAAAGATTAAAGAAATTTCAAGTCATGAGATTTTCAAGAATGCTTTAACAGAAAAAGCCCTTGCAAATAATAAAGCAGAAGATCTTGCTATGAAATCATGGGCGATTCTATATATGAAATCTCCGAGTTTTGAGCGCAAGGAACTTCAGCCTGTACTTGAAAATGCCTCTATTACAGATGAGCAGGTATCTGATGTGAATAGCGCCTTTACGCGCGTGCTGGATGCTTATAGAGCTATCGCTAATATTACTAATAAAGATCCAGTTGAAATTAAACGTGACAAGAAGGTTATGAAGCGTATTCTTTCTAAGACGCATTTAGTATCTATCATTCCATTTGCGCTTAGAAGCGTTAAAGATGATGTATCTGTGTACACATTCGCTGATTGGATTAGGCATTTCTACGCTGGTAAGAAACGCGCTTCAATTGACGATGTGTACAATGACAATTCAACACGTGGTTCTTCTAAAGCGAGTGCCATTAAGGCGCGCGAGGATGTTCTGAAGAAGGATTATGAGGCATTTGTAAATGATAAGGAAGTGACTCATGATTCAGAGGATGAAGCATTTCAGAAGTATTGCAGTGAAAAAGCGAATACGGTCTTAAATACACGTGACGACGATCATCCGGTTGCATTTAACGATATGAATGAAGAAGAGCACAAAGAGCTGTTTAAGACATGCGTCGTTGAAAAGGATATGAACAAGTACGAAGATACGATTATTAAAGCGTATAATCGCGTTTGCGATGAAGATTCCGATAGCACAGATGATAGTGTAGCGTAAATACAAAGTAGTCAAATAGAAAGTGGGGGTGGCTGATATGCCCGTAAAAGGGCCTATTTGGCCTTACATAGTTCAATTAGTTTTGGTCGTTATATATACCATTACGGTATCATTTGGCTGGTTGATGGCTTCTGTGGCTAATATAGACACTAATCATATAGAACCACCTGTTAGTATAGTAGTACAAAGTATGCCTGATTCTATTCAAGTGATGATACGTCATGGCATACTGGATATGCTTTGTTTCTAATTGTTTGAAGGGGCGGATATTATGGATGTCTTGTTTCTAATTCTTGGAATTGTGATGACAATTATTAAAGCTAATCACTATTTGATTATTCCGGATTTTTTGATTTGGATTTGTTTTGGCATGTTCTTGTATTGTTTTATTCGTGGCTGCCTGATATTTCATCAAACTAAAAAGCATTTCTAATTAATCTTCTATGTAATTGACACGATCAATTTGATATAAGTAAAAGGAGTGTTGTTCAGGTGTCTAATTTGAATATTATTGAATCAAAAACAATATGTGAGTTTGATTTACACAAAATTGAAGTTGGTGACTTAATTAAACTTAGAGCAAATCCTAATGTAAGTGACTTTAGTGGTGCTAATACTGTAACACCAAATAATAAAGAAGAAGCAGTATTCTTTATTAACGCTATAAACAAAGATAGTATTTATGTATCAGATGGTATAAATGATTATAAACTTATGGCTGATGATTTTGTTACATTGCATGATGATAAAGGTAAAATACCGCCTAATCTTAAAGTTACTGGATTAATTAAGCGTAGTGAACTTGCTAATAAATTTTGACACATGCGTATATAATCTATTAGAACGAGACATAGATCTTATGATAAATTTTAGTTTTGATAGTGCGTCCTGTTTTTATCCTTCAGGGCGTACCAGTGAGAACTAAAATTAATTACATAAAAGAGAGGTTGTTTGATAATGCGTATTCAACTTAAAGATGGAACATATGAGCGAATTGAAAGTATAGAACAGTTAAGGTATTTTATTAGAGATCAACTTGGAGAAGACGTAGCAAGTGTACTTGTAGATAAAATTGAAGAGTTACAAGAACAAGCAGATTATACTAAACAGAAAATACATACAGACTTAGATTCCTACGAATGTAGCTTAGAATCACAGAAAAGCGCGGCAGATGATATGAATGATTATATTGAACAAGCAATGAATTATATAGATACAGCTAAGTATATTAATAGGGATAAGTTAAAAAATACTTTATTTAAGGCACATAGAGAATGGCAAAATAATTTTTAAGGATGTATTGTGTATGACAAAAAAGCAAGAACAGGCAATTAGAACTTTATATAATGATGGCATTACTTATACAGAATTAAATAAAGGTCAAATACCACAAGATAAGCAAAAATATTTAATTAATGGTAAAATTTATACATCTAAGGCTATTGGGACATTTAATGAACATGGTTCTTTTCTTTGTTGTGGCCCTTATGCTGTTATTATAAAGGGACGTGAAGCATATGATAAATTTTGTGAAATTAAAGGAGAGGATACGAAATGTTATAAATATGAAAATAATGTGTATCAAGTATTCAAAGTAGTATTTGGTATATGGAAAAACTATCTTGATGGTAAGTATCATACTTGCATTGAGGAGAATTTACCGAGAAATTGGAGAAACAACGTAGAAGAACTTAAAGGTCGTGATATTTATAAAATTGGTGAAAAGGCATTTAACCCAAAGTATATTTCTCATGCTACTAAATTTCTAAAATCTAAGATACATTATATTTCAATAGGCGGAAAAATAGATGGTGTATTTTTTACAGATGGTGACACAATTACGTTTGTACTTCCGTTAAGGTTGCGTTAAGGCTATGAAATACTGTTTCTATATATTATATTTAATAAAGAAGGGTGTGTAATTATGTTTTTTGCAGCTATGATAGTGGGTCTTGGCATACAGGGCGTTAGTTGGTGTGTGGAGCATAGCGAAAACAAAAGAAATAGACAAAGAGCTAAGTATTTACTGAGTAATGGCAGGAGTCGGTGCAGGAGGCAAAGCAATTCAATTAATGATAGAGATACGCCAATGTATTTTTATTAAACATGTTTTTTCATTTTATTGTGTGTAAGGAGAGTTATTATGAAAGTATTTACACAAGAAGACGATTTTGAATATCAAATGGGAAAAATTATCGAAAAGACGAAAAAAGATTATCCTGAATTAAACAATCTTAATGCCGATGATTTGCAAGATAAGCTTTGGTCTGAAAAATACGCTGTTCAGTTTGCAAGAAACGTATTGGATTTTTGTCAAGAATATTCAGGTGATGAATTGTTTGAATAATATTGTATTCTATCGTAAGAAAGGATGAATAAAAATGGGTTATCCTGCCGTGGCATACTATGAAAAAGATGGTTCTGGTTTTTTAGGGACAGATACACCGTTGATTATTAATGACTTTGAGTGTAAAAATGATGCGGTTGAAAAACGAAATGAATTAGTGGATTTAGGATATAAAAACGTAAAATTGTTTGATCATCCGTTTGATGAAGAGCGCGAAGAAGACGAAATAACAAAAGAGTATGTAGACAAACATCTACTGTAAAATAAATTATTGATTTTATTTTGGAGGCGGAATAAGGTGTGAAATGGGAAGAAGTTCCTATTGGTAACAATCTGTTTACAGAATTGTCTACTTTTCAACTTTATCGAAACAAGTTAGAAGGTACATTAATAGGAATATGGTTATTAGTTAAAAGCAATATTAAAGATAAGCTAACTGAATGTACTAAAGCTTTGTGTAGATTGTGGAAATAGTGAACTATACGTTGATCGGATCGTTATGTAATTTGCAAAGGAGCACATCATAATGAAAAAAAGTAAAACTTTTATTGCAACGCCTCCGGGTGTAACTATTAAAGAACAACTTGCTGAAAATGGAATGAGTGAAAAAGAATTTGCTAAACGGATGGGAATTTCTGAAAAACACATTAGTAGATTAGTGAGTGGAGAAGTTAAGCTAACTCCAGAAATGGCTGTGCGTTTGGAAATGGTTCTTGGTGTGCCAGCTAAATTTTGGAATAATCTTGAGGCTATTTATCAAAGTGAACTTGCGAAAGCTAATTCTAAAGATGTAAATTAGCTTTACATAGTTAACTTTGTTAAATTAGAATGTATATGAAATTAAGTCCACATTGGTTTTTTTTCAATAACACTTAATCTATATTCTACTAATTCAAGTGGAAGATTTAAGTGTTCTGCTATATCAGGCGATGAAAGCTGTAAATATTCTTCCATATCTTCATCTGAAAACAATAGATCTATTGCAAATTTATCAGCTTCACGTTCAATTTTTTCTACAGGATAAAACGTTTTAGATTTAAAAAAAGATATATTAATATCTGAATGTAAAACAGCATGGCCAAGTTCGTGAGCGCATATAAATCTTTGTTCTTCTTCTGAACAGATGTTACTAATGCAGATCATTTTTATATGTCCGTCGTAAATATAATATCCATTTACTTCTATTAGTGGGTCAAATACAGTATAAATTTTAAGTTCATGAGCAAGTTTAAACGGGTCGCGCGTATTGTATTTTTTGCAAATTAAATCAGCAATTCTTTTTATACGCATTGATTTCACTCCGATTTTTTATTTTCTTTATTTTCAATAATTTTCATATTTTCTATAGATTTTTTAAAACTTTTTATTAACATTGCTTTTGCGGTGTTGCTCATTGGTGTTCCATTAAATACTGTTGCGACTTGTGGATCTTCAAGCTGTTTTAATATTGTATCTAATTTTTTTGAAATATCAATTTTATTTTCAGATTGAAATTCAGATAAGTCTATTATGTTTCCATAAAGCAAATAGTGGCTTGATACATTAAAAAAATCTGCTAACTTATCGAGATTTTTCATATAAGAAGTAGAAGCGCCTCGTTTCCAATTGTCAATGACTTTTTCTCCTAATCCGCTTTTTATTCCGAATTCTCTGTCCGAATAGTTATTTTTATCTTTTAGTTCAAGAATCCGATTTAATACATTTTGTTGCATTTCATCCAAAATTTTCATTATAAATTGCCACCTTATTGTTCAAACAGTCAAATTCGTAGAAAATTAGGAATTTTGTGTTGACTTCCTATTTTTTTAGGAATATAATGATGAACAGTCAATTCGTTCACATTCTACAACTAAGTGTTAAAAAAATCAAGTTATAAGGAGAGATTTTACATGCAAACCGATTTTGATGAGTTGCGCCCTGAAATCACATTGGATAAATTAGATTTAAGACACATAGACAAATCGTGCATTACTGCGAATGGAGAATGTGATTTTTTACGAATTCCATTAATTAAAGCAAAAAATGAAAAACTTCTATTTGAGTTTGTATTCTGTGCATTAACAGATAAATATGGAATAAATGCTATTTGGCCTCAACCTGTAAGATTGCATTTGCTTATAGATGACACAGATGGCGAACGGAATTACTATATTGGAACATATGCAAAAATGGAAGATTTGAGTGGAAAGAATACGCAAGAAGCAGTTGCTAATATACATTTAAGTGAAAGTGAGAAACATATTATTGATTTTATTTTGAATTCACTAAAGTAGATTAAAATAATTAGTGAGCCGTATACGATCCCAATAGGATAGCAATTTTCTTGCTATATCCATATAAAATTAAAATATATACTTGACAAAATGGAATATAGGTATTATAATACCATTACAGCATGTATTAAGTGAACTACCACGAGCCTAAAGGCATCGTGGCTTCTAGGAGCCTAAGTTCACC
>ENA-UOOE01002824-UOOE01002824.1-fermentation-metagenome-genome-assembly--contig:-NODE-2824-length-11862-cov-3.503515_pt1 | contig 11862 bp, 8 predicted proteins | sample MGYA00245776_ERZ724021 | MGnify/ENA primary metagenome ERZ724021 (study PRJEB28704, sample SAMN03018321) | fermentation metagenome | biome: anthropogenic terrestrial biome; feature: soil; material...
ACTGTAGCGGAGAATATTTTTCTCGGGAGAGAATTCGGGAACTGTGTTCTGGTAAACCGCAAAAAGATGAATGAGGAAGCCCAAAAACTCCTAAATGAAAATCAGGTAAATATATCTGCCGATATGCTTGTAGGAAAACTGACGATCGCCCAGCAGCAGATGGTTGAGATTGTGAAAGCAATTTCTTATGACTCAAAGATCCTCGTTATGGATGAACCGACTTCCTCTATTGCGGATAAGGAAGTAGAGTTTCTGTTTGAAACTATGAGGAAACTGACAAAACGGGGCGTAGGGATTATTTATATTTCCCATAAAATGAGCGAGCTGGAGCAGGTCTGCGACCGGGTTACTGTTATGCGTGACGGTCTGTATGTGGGGACTGAAATTGTAAAAAACACGACAAAAGATAAATTGATCGCCATGATGGTAGGAAGAGAATTGGAGAACTACTACACAAGAGACTACCAGGAGCCGGGAGAAGAAGTCCTCAGATGTGAACATATTTCTGACGGAGATATGGTTAAAGATGTGAGCTTTTCTCTGAAAAAGGGAGAGATCATTGGCTTTGCCGGCCTGGTGGGAGCCGGGCGCAGTGAGACGATGAAGGCAATTTTCGGTCTGGCAAAGAACGTTTCCGGAGAAACTTGGGTGAATGGGAAAAAGGTAAAAGTGACTTCTCCTGTCGATGCTATGAAATATGGACTCGCACTTGTCCCGGAAAACAGGAAGAATGAAGGACTCTACAGTGTACAAAGTGTTCGGTTTAACATGACTATTGAGGTACTGAAGCAATTTATGAAGGGCATCTCAGTTGATGAGAAGAAGGAGGCCGCACTGACTCAGAAATATATTGATATGATGGATACAAAAACTCCTACACAGATGCAGAAAATCGGCAACCTTTCAGGCGGCAACCAGCAGAAAGTGATCATAGGGAGATGGCTTGCCACCGACCCGGATGTGTTGATTTTAGATGAACCCACCAGAGGTGTGGATGTAGGGGCAAAATCGGAGATTTATGTCATCATGAATGAGCTGGTGAAGAAAGGTGTATCAATTATTATGGTTTCTTCGGAGCTGCCGGAGATTATTAATATGAGTGACCGGGTTTATGTGATGGCAGAAGGACGGGTGACAGGCTGCCTGAACCATAGAGAAGTGACTCAGGAAGCTGTTATGCAGTTGGCAGCACATTAGAGTTCATTACGGAGGAGGAAAATCATTATGGCTCAAACAAAAAAGAAAAAAATAGAGCTGCCTGCAAGCAATAACAAAGCGGTTGTGTTCTTAAAGGAAAATCTGGGAATTATTATCGCACTTGTAATATTATGCCTGTTGCTGTCGGTTTTGCCGGCGACAAGCAGCTCATTTTTATCGGCAAAAAATATATTTAATGTATTGAGACAAATTTCCACAAATATGCTCATTGCCTGCGCAATGACGATGGTCATTATACTCGGCGGGATTGATTTGTCTGTTGGGTCCATCATAGCTTTATCCGGTGTTATAGCAGCAGGGTGTGTATCCAGATATCATCTTCCCATAGCAGCTGCTTTGCTGGCAGGAGTACTGGTAGGTGTCGCTGTTGGGGTGTTTAACGGGGCTGTTATCAGCAGAACAACAATCCCGCCCTTTATCGTAACCCTGGCGACTATGAACATAGCAAGAGGACTGGCGAAGGTATACACCGGAGGCTCACCGGTCAGGGTTATGACAAAACAGTGGCAGTTTATAGGCGGGGGATATGTGGGACCAATCCCGGTTCCGGTCATTATTATGCTGATCGCGATTGTGATAACGGCGCTGCTGATGAATAAGACAAAGCTTGGGCGCCACATTTATGCTGTGGGCGGAAACACACAGGCAGCAGTATTTTCAGGTATCAAGGTGTCAAAAGTAAAGTTTATCGTTCATGCCTATGCGGGTCTGATGTCCGGTCTTGCCGGCATCATCCTGGCATCCAGAATGTATTCAGGGCAGCCAACGGCCGGTGAAGGTGCAGAGATGGATGCAATTGCAGCGGTAGTTGTAGGCGGGACCTCCATGGCAGGCGGTTCCGGTAAAATAGGAGGAACAATCATCGGGGCCCTGATTATCGGCGTCCTGAACAATGGGCTGAATCTGATGAATGTCAATTCATTCTGGCAGGATGTAGTTAAAGGAGTTGTTATTTTACTGGCAGTATTTATCGATTATATCCGAAACAAAAATGCATAACAAAACAGCCGGGAAGCTGCTGGACAGAAAAAAAGTACAGTGGCTTCCTTTCCAATACCCGTGCCGGTACTTTTCTGGTGATTATAGAAAAAAATGTGCAGGCGTATTATAATGGGATTACAGTTCAGCCATGCGAATTTTCGAGAGCATATGCGGGAGAAAGCCTGCTTTCGTATGCATATGCTCTCGAAAATTCATACGGCGCTCTGCCCCAGCGAGATGAAGCGCAGCGGAATCGAGCTGATGGCTGAACTGTAATAAGGGAAAGACGGAATCGAGCTGATGGCTGAACTGTAATGAAGGGAAAGGCGGACTCAAAAGATGAAAAACATAGCAAGGGTTCTGGCCTGTATATTTAGCGTGATACTTCTGACGGCAATGGCGGGCTGTGAAGGAAAAAGCACAGGGCAGAGACATATATTTGGTGCGACTTATATGACCCGGAACAATCCATATTTTGATGTTTTGAATGCAGAGCTTGAGGAGGCCGTGGAATCAAACGGGGACAAACTGATTGTGCGCAACCCGCTTCAGGATCAGAGAAAACAGAATAAGCAGATTCAGGATATGATTGACGGAGGGATGGAAGTTTTGTTTCTGAATCCTGTGGATCAATGCGAGGTAAAACCTGCACTGGAGGCCTGTAAAAAAGCGGGAGTCGCAATCATCAATGTTGACACGATGGTTGCGGACAGGCAGTATGTGCTCGGGGCGGTGGAGACCGACCATTATCAGGCTGGACAACTTTGCGCTGAAAATATGATGAAACATATAGAATCAGGAAAGATTATTATATTGAATAATCCGGGCCAGTGGTCTATAAGTGAAAGAGTGAGAGGTTTCATAGAGACAATTGCTGGAAAGCCGGAATATGAAGTAATCAGACAGGAGAATGGGGAAGGAGAGATTGAAGTAGCCTCAAAAGTGGTTTCGGATATACTTGGGGAGGAACAGAATTTTGACGTTATTTTTGGCGGAAATGACCCAATGGCTCTTGGAGCCCTTGCAGCTCTGCAAAAGGCGGGAATTGAGGACGGTGTGCTGATCTATGGCGTTGATGGTTCCCCGGACTTTAAGGCCATGCTGCAGGAAGGTTATGTAACCGGCACGAGCAGCCAAAGCCCGGAGACCATCGGACGTGTTGCGGCGAAAATGGCATACAGCTATCTTAAAGGAGAAGAGGTAGAGGAGTATGTAACAATCCCGAGCACCCTGATAACCAGGGAGAATCTTGATGAGTTTGATATAGACGGGTGGCAGTAGAATGAAGAATAAATATATGCATTTTATACGGATACTGTTTCTTGGAATCAATGTTTTTTCTGTGGCAGGAATCTGCGGGTTTATTTATTTTACGACACTTAGAATCTGCACAGAGGATAATGGAAGGAAATTTATAGGGCAGGTAGAGGCAATCCCGAAATATCCACAGACTATCTGTACAGTCTGTGGGGTTCTCCTGGCAATTCTTGTCATGGATATGATCTTGAGAGAGCGTAAGTTTCAGGAGAACGGCAAGGGAATCACGGTAACTCTGGGACTGGATTTTCTGTGCAGCCTGGGAATTATTTATATGCTGGATTTTAATTATAACGGCGTCCTTCTTCTGGTGGCCGCAAATGCTGTGGTTTATATAAAAAACAGGAGATGGACATTTCCCGTGCTTTCGGCGTCTGCGGTGGTCTTTCTTGTGGCAGATTATGATTTGATCTCTGTCACTTATAATCTGTATTCAGTGCGCAGTTACATTCAGTATTACAGCGGAACAATGCAGCAGTTTCTGCTTGGGACTTATAATATTCTGATTTCCGCCAACATCTTAATTTTTATACTTTATTGTGTCAACATTATTTTTTCTCAGAACCATGCAATTGAGGAAGCAAGGCAGCGGTCCGAAAATCTGCAGACGGTAAATACACAGCTGAAGCAGTATAATCAGATGACAGAAAAAATGGTGGAGACAAGGGAGCGCAACAGAATGGCCAGAGAGATCCATGATACACTGGGACATACTTTGACAGGGATTTCCGCAGGTGTAGACGCATGTATTGCCATTATAGATGAAAAACCGGAACAGACCAAGAAACAGCTGGAGCTGGTTTCAAAGGCCGTGAGGAGCGGCATTAAGGATGTAAGACGTTCGGTCTCTGAGCTGAGGACAGATGCGCTTGAGAGATTTCAGCTGGAGGAAGCCATACGGGATATGGTTTCGGAGATTAATTCTCTGGCAGGAGTAGAGGTATCTTTTGAGTCGAATGTGAAACCTCTGAAATTCAGCGAAGATGAGGAAAATGTCATTTACCGTATTATTCAGGAAGGGATTACCAATGCCATCCGTCATGGATACGCAGACCATATCTGGATTAAGGCAGAGAAGGAAGACGGCATTTTGGAGCTGAAGATTAAAGATGACGGGATCGGATGTAAGGATATAAAAAAAGGATTTGGAACCAAGCATATGAAGGAGAGAGTCAGCATGCTTGGCGGGACAATATCCTTCTCGGGAGAGGATGGATTTTTGATTGATGCACGGATACCGATAAGATGGGGGGAAGAATATGATTAAAGTGCTTATAGCTGATGATCAGGAGCTGATCAGGCAAAGTCTGGAGATTGTACTGAACAGTAAAAAAGATATGGAGGTTTCCGGCATTGCGGCAGACGGCCAGGAAGTCATACAGTGCGTAAGGAAGAACAAACCGGATATTGTGCTGATGGATGTCCGCATGCCTAAGATGGACGGAGTATCCTGTACGAAGATTATTAAAGAAGTGTATCCCCACATTAAAATTATTATTCTGACTACATTTGATGATGATGAATATGTGTATAATGCCTTAAAATACGGGGCCAGCGGGTATCTTCTGAAAGGCGTTTCCATGGATGAACTGTGCGATGCCATCCGGACAGTCCACAGCGGGCGCGCAATGATCAACCCGGATATTGCAACCAAGGTATTAAAGTTATTTTCACAGATGGCACAGACAAACTATACAATACCTGTTGAGGAGAAAAATATAGAATCCCTTACAAAAACAGAGTGGAAGCTCATTTTTCAGGTGGAGAAGGGAGCAAGCAATAAGGAGATTGCGGATGCCTTAAACCTTTCAGAGGGAACCGTCCGAAATTACCTGAGTGCCATTTTGAATAAACTGAATCTCCGTGACAGGACCCAGCTTGCAATCTGGGCAGTTCAGACGGGCGTACACTACAATAAGAGTGAGGATACATAACTTGAAAGAGAGATGGAAAAAGCTGATTTCAGCAGGTATTCTATTGCTTGCAGTAATCGGAATCACGGCGTTCTGGAAAATGAACGAAAAAAAGACGGCCCTGGAGTTTGGAATGTTTACAGGGAGCAACTGGGGTGTGGAGAATGCAGATGCATTTGTGATAATCGACAGAGCGGTTGCGCGTTTTGAAAAAGAACATCCGGATGTGAAAGTGGAGTACACGTCAGGCATCGATAGGGAAGATTATTCGGAGTGGTGCGCCGAGAAACTTCTAAAAGGGGATATGCCGGATGTGTTCATGGCACTGGACGAGGATTTCAGCAGATACATGTCCTTAAATGTTCTGGAAGATCTGGATTCTTATATGGAAAATGACCCGGAATTTCACAGGTCAGAGTTTTTCTCTACGGCTTTGGAGATTGGGCAGGGAATCGGAGAAGAGAAGGTACAGTATGCACTTCCCTATGAGGTCGTTCCGACGATGCTGTTTGTGAATAAGACACTGCTGGAAAAAGAGGGAATCCAGATGCCCGGGAAAGACTGGAGCTGGGAAGAATTTTATGATATCTGCCAGAAAGTAACGAAGGATACGGACGGGGACGGGAGGCTGGATCAATTCGGCACCTATAACTACACATGGCTGGATGCAATGTATACCAGCGGCGGAACTGCCTTCGACAGTAAAAATATGACTGTGGACTTTACCGATCCGGGGGTAATTGAGTCTGTAAAGTTTATGAAAAGACTGAATCAGCTGTATGGCGGGGAAAGTGTGACTCAGGAGGATTTTGATGCAGGGAAGGTGGTATTTATGCCGCTGAATTTTGCAGAGTACAGAACTTACAAGACGTATCCGTACAAGATTAAAAAATATACGAATTTCCAGTGGGACTGTACCACATTTCCGGGAATCAGACAGGGGCAGAATGTATCAAAGGTTGATGCACTTCTTCTGGGAATCAGCCGTGATTCTGATAAAAAAGAACTGGCATGGGAGTTCTTAAAAGAGCTGGCTGCTGATGAAAAGAGCCAGATGGATATCTTTCGGTATTCTCAGGGAGTATCCAGTCTCAAAAAGGTAGCAGGGTCTAAAGAGGCCGGGGAAATTATCCAGGGGGAGATGGATCCCGAGGAACAGGTAATAGGCGGCAAGTTTCTCTGTGAGGTCATTGAAAACGGAGAAATAACTCCCAAGTTTTACCAGGACCAAATGTATGAGCAGATCGTAAGCCTTGCTAACACAGGGATTACCAATATATTTGAGCAGAACAAGAGCGTGGACATCAGTATGAAGATACTGCAGAGAGAATTACAGCAGTACCTTAGCCAGTAGAACAGGTTAAGGTACTGCACAGTTATTTGAGATGTTCTAAATGCTCGATTGCACCCTGATACCCGGGTGATTCTGCCAGTATGTCTTCAAGCAGCTTCCGTGCTTCTGATATATGACCCAGCCCAATGTTCCCAAGTGCCATCAAATACATACAGTACAGCCGGTTCCTTTCTTTAGGATGTGAGGGGAATACTTCAATTTCTGGGAGGGAGACCGCAAAGTAGTCAAAATCAACCTCATCAAATATATGTTTTTGTCCGAAACTAAGAAGCTGGTGATAGCATTTTTTTGCCCCTGCAGTGTCTTTTAATTCTTCTTTCGCCAAAGCCTGATAGAAGATGAAATCAGAGGGCTGATCGTTGTAGTACAGCACACTGGAGGGTGTTTCCTCTTTTTGAACTGCCATGTGGAAATACTGCCTGGCAGATTCCACATCCTGCTTTCCAAGGAAAGCTTTCCCGATATAGTAGTCGGCCATTGCATCCTGTGTCCCGGGGAGTTTTCCCTCACCCAGATTGTGGGGATAGGTTTTGGAAGCTTTCAGTAAATCGATAGCTGCATCATAATCTCCTTTTTCAATCAGCCGGATTGCCTTATGGATCAGGGCATATCGGTATTGCTTGCTTACCTTACCCTCCCCGCCCTCCCAGGGGTGAAACTGATGGGAAGAAAGGTGTTTCAGAGCCTGATCAAATTGTCCTGTCAGGTTTAAAAGTGTAATGTAATCCAGATACAGCGCATCTTTTTCTTTTACCATATCCAGGTGTTCGGATAGGAGCACGAGACGTCCTTCATTGGAAACCCTTATCTTTTCCAGCAGCTGGTTGTATTCCAGCAGAAAGCGGGGGTACGTGGATTCCAGCGCAAAAGCTTTCTTCATAAAGTCCAAAGCCTTTGGAAGATTCTGTTCTTTGTTGTAGTAATAAATTGCCAGATTCCGGCTTGCCATGGCAAATTCCGGATTCTGCAGCAGTGCAAGTTCCCAGTGGGCAGCAGCGCCCTCGTACCGCCTCTTATCGTAGAGGAGGCAGCCAAGGTAGTAGTGTGCATTTGGGGCCTTGTGCAGTGCGGCGATGACACCTTCCAAAATCAATATCTCTTCAGGCTGATTCGGAAAACAGCCGCTGTAATCACATTTTTCACCCTTTGAATAATACTCTTTAGCCTGAGCTATATCACCCATTTTCTCAAGAATATATCCCTGATAATAAGCAACCATAGGGGAAGATTCCTTGTATGCTGATAAGATTGAAAAAGCGTCTTCATAAAACCCTGCTTTGACATAATCCAGAGACAAAGCGAGATAATTATGGGCCGGAGTCCGCATTTGTTTTATCCAGCATTCACGGTTACCGGAGGCAATTGCTTCTTCATAAAGAAGTCCAAGATCCAGCGGATCGATTTTTAGACTTTCCTCAATGAAGGCTCCATTATCACGGGAGAGCACTCTAAGGAGAGTTGCTTTCAGTGTTCGGGCTTTCATGTTATGCCAGTTTCTTATAAGTGACTGGTCGATAAATTCCAGTGCCTCCTGACAGCGTTTTTTACGGGCGGACAGGCATGACAGCCAGTAAAAGCCGCAGGACTGGGTGTCGGCGCACCAGGTGGATTTATAGAAAGCATCAAAAGCTTCCTCATCATTCCCGCACATAGTAAGTGCAAGTCCAAGGTGAAAATAAGCTTCTCCGGAAGCAGGATTTGGATTCTTCCAGGTCTGTTTTTGAATGGCATTTTCAAAGTAGGGAATGCTTTCCTGAAACCGCCCCTGTTTATATAAAAGTATGCCGTAACCGTCATTTAATCTGATGTCTGTTGCATCTCTTCGAAGCCCTTCCATATAGTAATCTTCCGGAAGGAAGGTCGCATGCCGGTATTGCTCCAGATGAGCGGCGGCAAGGTAAAGTTCTTCTACAGATTTCAGCTCCGAAGGTGCAGGAAGGGCGGCTGCTGGTGCAGGAAGGGGTTCCAGTTCCCGGGGAGCAGCAGTATATCTCACAAGTTCCTTCTGGTCTTTATCGAAAATCACAGCAGTGCATCCGGTAAGCTCTGTCAAAGTAGTATTAAAAGAGGCCTCATAATACGTATCAGGAGATAAGTCTGCGGTGTCCGAAAACAGGATTTCATCATTTTTTATTACCTTGATGACGGTCTGCGGATATTTACCTGAGGCATAAGCTTTGAGCATACATTGTCCGTTGTCGAACTCCAGGTTTAATGCGGCATCTTTTGTGGCATTCTTTACGCGCCCGACATGTTTGTAAGGCATAAAGTATTGTGTGAATGTTTTCTCCTCATAAGGTTTAAGCCAGGTAAAATCAGGCTGGTTATCGGTATATACCCCGGTCATAAGCTCAATGTAGGGTCCGTCCCCATCTGTCAGATTTCTGTCCCAGGCCTGTCCGAAATCGCTGTTCCCCCAGGTCCATTGCTTTTTGCCCGGTGCAATGTGATGATCCGCTACATGGAGCAGCCCCGCATCTTTTTTTTCATCAAAATTCCCAATAAAGTCATAATCAGAATGAGCTGCCATATAGGAGGTCGGCACTTCTATGTTCCGATAGCAGGAAATATCAACCCCTGCAGAATAATCATATTTGTAATATTCTCCTGTAGCGACAGGGAAGGTGGAAACTGCCCGTTTTCCATGGTCCATCACTGCATGAACATCCGGCGGAAAGACAGAAAATGTATGGTCATTGACCGGGACAGCCGGGTTCGCCCACCAGAGGAAAGTCTGGGGTAAATCGGTACGGTTGAAAAGCTGCCCTTTGATTTCGATATAAGACTTATCGGGGTAGAGGGTAAAGGAAGCCATCCCCTTTGTCCCGTACATCTTGTCTATTTCGCTGACATATACGCTGGCTGACCCGTCTGCATTTTCCCGGAAGGAAAAGTCCACAGGAGAATAAGTGGAGGGCCGATGATGCTGAGGCCAGTTAAATTCAATTCCGCCTGAGACCCAGGGACCTGTAAGACCTACCAGTGCTGGTTTAATAACATGGTTATAGTAAACAAAATCATACTGGTTGGTCTTATCCAGGGCACGCTGGATGCGCCCTCCCAATTCCGGGAGAATCATGATAAAAAGAAAATCATTCTCCAGAAAAACTGCGTGATAAGCCATATCTTCTTTCTGGTCAGAAATCTTTTCGGTGACGGGAAGTGGGTAAACCTTTCCTGTGCTTCCCTGATAGGCCCGGTTTTCCAGAAAAAGAGGGGCCTTCTCCGGAGGATAGACTGGATAAGTAGGAAGTATAATGGTTTCCTCCCATACATGAACACGATTTTCTTGCATTTTATAACTCCTTTCTGAACTCCGTTGAAATGTGGCGTGATGTGAATTACACGGGCTTTGGTGTATCGGCGCATATATTTCACGGTATCGTATATAAAGAGTAGCATAGCAGGCAGAGAGTTGGAATGGCATAAATTATAAAAAAATGGACAATATTCCACAGAAATGCTATAGTGAAGCCAACAACAGAACACGAGCATTTTTCGGAGGCAGAATATGAGTGAATTTTCAGGAAAATCAGACGGATTCAAGGATGAACGCTATATTATTATCCCAACGGAATCCTTTGCGGACTATGCAGGGCATCCCCTTGTGAGAATCCTTTACCCGACAGATGTGGGATTCTTTCCGAAGGCAAGGGCTCATTACAGGGAACGTGAGGAGGGAGCCGACCAGTATATTCTGATTTACTGTGTAGACGGGAAGGGAATCATAGAGGTGGACGGCAAAACTTATTCTATAAAAAAGGCAGAGGCTTTTTGTATCCCAAGGGGGAAAAGGCATAAATACTATGCAGATAATCAAGATCCATGGAGTATATTGTGGGTTCATTTTAAAGGGGAGAATACAAAATATTTTCCTCTGGATGAGTGCAGGACGGTGCAGATTAATTCCAAATACAGTGAGAACCGTATGGCAGTTTTTTTTAACTTGATTTTCAGGGTTCTAGAGCGAAATTATACAATGGGAAATTTCATTTATTTATCGCAGGTGCTCTCGCTTCTCCTGGCAGAAGTCTATTACAGGGAAAAAGTGGATGAAAGCAGTGTTCAGGATAAGCATGTGACAATGGTCATCCGTTTCATGTATAAAAATCTGACAAAGCAGCTCACGCTGGAGGAAATATCCAGGGAAGTAGATCTTTCCAAAAGCTATCTAAATTCCATTTTTAAAGAACAGACAGGGCGGTCCCCCGTAGACTTTTTTCTGCACCTTAAAATGCAGGAGGCCTGTAAACTTCTGCAGTCAACAGATATGTATATCTATGAAGTAAGCACAAAGATGGGGTATACAGACCCTTATTATTTTTCCCGGATATTTAAAAAAGTAGTAGGGGTATCACCAAAAGAGTACAAAAAAGGTGACTATTTATATTTTGACCCCTGATACCTGTGGATTGCACACTGGTATGATGTTAGATAGTCCATGAAAAGAGAAGATTTGAAATTCAGTTTGTCATGTAATGATGCTATACTGTGCTTAAAAAATAGGAGGTAGGTAATTATGAATCAGCAGATTCCTAAAAAAATGCTCGGCATGAAGCTGCCGGGAGGGGCAAAAGTAGAGTCCTGTGAATGTGATGTACCGGTTCCGGGACATGGACAGGTTCTTTTGAAAATGAAAGCGGCGAGTCTTTGCGGAAGTGATTTGAAGTATATTTATTTTGAGCATACGGATAAGACCGGCGGAGCTAGGTATGACAATGTCATTGCGGGACATGAGCCAAGCGGGCAGGTCGTGTCTGTGGGAGAAGGTGTTACAGACTTCAAGGAAGGTGACAGAGTAGTGGTTTATCACATCCAGGGCTGCGGATATTGTGATGAGTGTAAAAAAGGATTTTTTATCAACTGCCAGCAGCCCCAGCGGAGGGCATACGGCTGGCAAAGGGACGGTGCACTGGCAGAATATATGGTAGCGGATACAAGTACGTGTATTCATCTTCCGGATTTTCTGACATATGAAGACGGGGCCATGATAGCCTGCGGATTTGGAACGGCTTATCAGGGTCTTTTGAGAGCCAATGTTTCCGGCAGAGATGTTGTCATGGTTATGGGACTTGGGCC
>ENA-UOOE01002825-UOOE01002825.1-fermentation-metagenome-genome-assembly--contig:-NODE-2825-length-11861-cov-4.616297_pt1 | contig 11861 bp, 8 predicted proteins | sample MGYA00245776_ERZ724021 | MGnify/ENA primary metagenome ERZ724021 (study PRJEB28704, sample SAMN03018321) | fermentation metagenome | biome: anthropogenic terrestrial biome; feature: soil; material...
ATAATAATGTATTATGCGCCTATAGGACTTGGATGTTATTTTGCTTCAGTAATAGGGGAGCTTGGACCTCAAATATTGCAGGGTTATTTAAAAGTTTTTATCCTTTATATAATTATATCTGTTATTTATTATTTTGGTTTCTTTACTTTATATGCCTTTTTAGCAGGGGGGGAAAATGCAATTAAAATATTCTGGAAAAATGCTGCAATCCCTACTATAACAGCTCTTGCCACCTGTTCCAGTGCTGCCACTATTCCTGTTAACCTGGAATTCACAAAAAAGATGGGCGTTCCAAGGGATGTGGCAGAAACAGTGATCCCACTTGGGGCAAATATTCATAAGGATGGTTCTGTAATTGGGGGAGTTATGAAAATTGCTTTTCTATTTGGATTGCTTAATAAGAATATGACTAGTATGTCATCAGTATTTTCTATAATTTTTATATCTTTTTTAGTAGGGGCTGTAATGGCTGCTATTCCTAGTGGAGGCATGATTGGTGAAATGCTCATACTTAGTATATATGGTTTTTCTCAAGGATTACTTCCTATAATTATGGTTATAAGTGTCATTATAGATGCACCGGCTACTGTTTTAAATTCAACGGGAAACACAGTATGTAGTATGATGATATCACGGCTTGTAGAGGGGAAAGAGTGGATTTGTAATAGAGTGGGCTGAAATAATATATTTAACTTTATTTTCTACGTTGACAAGCTGAGGATAAAGTGATATTCTATTTAAATAAAAACTATTATGGATAGGTAATAAATTACTAATGATGTGGAAGTTACAAATATGTTAGTAACAGTTAAATATAGTAAATCGTTGATAAGGAGATAAAACTATATATGCTACTTAAAGAGAGTTGGCGGTGGTGGAAAGCTGACAGAACGCAGTATAGAAAAGTAGCCTTTGAGAGTGTGGGTCAAAAGGATTTCATAGAGTTCTGAGTAATTCACAACATTGGGATTATGTTATAAATCCGGAATGTGTTTGCATTCTTTAATGAGTGGATGTTTTACATCAATTAGGGTGGTACCGCAGGAAGATGAATTTAAATCCTGTCCTTTGTATTTATACAAAGGACAGGATTTTTTATTTTTATATATTATTAAAAAAGGAGAGATAAACATGAATTTTAAATATGCCCATAGAATGAAGGGTTTAAATGCTTCTGAAATCAGAGAGCTGTTAAAGATTACTCAACAACCGGAAGTTATATCATTTGCAGGAGGACTTCCAGCACCGGAACTTTTCCCAATTGATGAGATAAAAGAGGCAAACAGACTTGTACTTGAAGAGGATGGAAAAGGTGCACTTCAATATTCAACCACGGAGGGATATGATCCCTTGAGAAAATGGGCTGCAGATAGAATGAATAGAATGCTAGGTACTTCCTTTGATTATGAAAATATATTAATTACACATGGTTCACAACAAGCCCTTGATCTTTCAGGAAAAGTCTTTTTAGATGAAGGAGATATTGTACTATGTGAAAGCCCTACATATCTTGCAGCAATTAGTGCTTTTAAAGCATATGGTTGTGAGTTTATTGAAGTACCTACAGATGAAGATGGTATGGTCATAAGTGAGCTTGAAAAGATACTTAAAACTACTGAAAGAGTTAAACTAATATACGTTATTCCTAATTTTCAAAATCCTACAGGAAGAACCTGGAGTATTAAAAAACGTAAGGAATTATCTGAACTTGCTGCAAAGTATAATATAATTGTTATTGAAGATAATCCCTATGGTGAACTTTGCTATGAAGGTGAGCAATTACCCTCTGCAAAATCATTTGACAAAAGTGGAAATGTTTTATGTCTGGGCACTTTTTCAAAAATATTTTGTCCAGGATATAGAATTGGATGGATTGCAGGAGAAAAAGAGATTATAAAAAAGTATGTATTGGTAAAACAGTCTACTGATCTTCAGTGCAATACAATTGCTCAAAGAGATATTGCAAAGTATCTTGAATTATATGATATTGATAAACATATAGCGGAAATTCTTAAGGTTTATAAAAAAAGGCGTGATTTAGCTATAAAAACAATGGAAGCAGAATTCCCAAAAGAAGTTACGTTTACAAGACCTCATGGTGGATTATTTATGTGGGTTCAACTGCCAGAAAATATAAATGCAAGGGATGTGCTTGAAAAATGTCTTGAAAGGAATGTTGCGTTTGTTCCAGGTGGTTCTTTCTTCCCCAATGGCGGAAAAGAAAATAATTTTAGAATTAACTACTCAAATATGCCAGAGGATAAAATTGTTAAGGGAATAAAATGTATTGGTGAAGTATTGGGGGAATTTATCAATCGGTAACCTCTTGGAAGATCTTGAGTTGTAAAAGTACCGATATATCTTAATTTTAATTTCTTGTGTAAGTTCTGTTTATTACCAAAAACACCTGAGTTCGAAAAATTATAAGAAAGAAATTGCAGCTATAAAAAATTTTATCAGAATGTTTTATTATATGGGTATAAGCAAAAAATAAAACAAGAGAATGGAACTTTATATTAAAGTATATTTCTTTGCAAGCCCTTTGTTAATATGTTAATATATAAAATATATTTTGGATAAAAAATGTCTTTTATATATTTTACTTATGATATCGTTAAGATTTTAACATTTTAAAGTGAATTAAATGATAAAAATAGAGACGGGGGGTACTTTGAATGAATTTTAAATCAGATATACAAATAGCACAGGAATGCAGCATGGAAAACATAAAGGATATTGCAAAAAAATTGAATATTTCTGAAGATGACATTGAATTATATGGGAAATATAAGGCTAAGATTGATTACAATCTTTTAAAAACTACTAAAAGTAAAAATGGAAAGCTTATATTGTGTACAGCTATAAATCCAACACCTGCCGGAGAGGGAAAAACTACTACTTCAATTGGAGTGGCGGATGCCCTGGCGAGACTTCATAAATCTGTAGTTGTTGCACTAAGAGAACCTTCCATGGGACCTGTATTTGGAATAAAAGGAGGAGCTGCTGGAGGGGGATATGCTCAAGTAGTACCTATGGAAGATATAAATTTACATTTTACAGGCGATATACATGCCATGACTGCTGTTAATAATTTATTGGCGGCTCTTATAGACAATCATATATATCAGGGGAATAAACTGAACATAGATCCTAGAAGGGTTGTTTGGAAAAGATGTGTAGATATGAATGACAGACAACTTAGATTTGTAATTGATGGATTAGGTGGAAAGGTGAATGGAATACCCAGAGAAGATGGCTTTGATATAACTGTTGCTTCAGAAATAATGGCTATATTTTGTTTATCAACGGACATAAATGATTTAAAAGAAAGAATTTCTAGAATAGTTGTGGGATATACTACAGAGGGGAATCTTGTAACTGCCCATGACTTAAAGGCTGAAGGAGCTATGGCAGCACTTCTTAAGGATGCTTTGAAACCAAATTTAGTTCAGACACTTGAAGGAACGCCGGCATTTGTACATGGTGGACCTTTTGCCAATATAGCCCACGGATGTAATTCCATAATGGCTACTAAAATGGCAATGCATTTTGGAGATTATGTAGTTACAGAGGCAGGATTTGGTGCTGATCTTGGTGCAGAAAAATTCCTGGATATTAAATGTAGAATGGCAGGATTGAAACCAGATGCAGTAATAATAGTTGCTACGGTAAGGGCACTTAAATATAATGGAGGAACGCCGAAGGCAGAATTAAATAATGAAAATTTAGAAACTCTTGAAAAAGGTATTCCAAATCTGTTAAAGCATGTAGAAAATATAACTAAAGTATTTAAGTTACCTGCAGTGGTAGCAGTGAATGTGTTTCCTACAGATACAGAAGCTGAACTTAAATTGGTAGAAGAGAAGTGTAGAGAATTTGGAGTAAGTGTAAAATTATCAGAAGTTTGGGCAAAAGGCGGCGAAGGTGGAATAGAAGTTGCAAAAGAGGTACTGAGACTTATAGATGAGGGTAAAGATGATTTTCAATTTGCCTATGACGAAAAATTGCCAATTAGGGATAAGATAAGAACTATAGCTCAAAGAATATATGGTGCTGATGACGTTACCTTTACAAATCAGGCGGAAAAGGAAATAGATGAGCTTGAAAAGTTAGGTTTTGGGGAAACACCGGTTTGTATAGCTAAAACTCAATATTCCCTGACAGATGATCAAAATAAGCTTGGAAGACCAACAGGATTTAAAATCACAGTAAGGCAGGTTACAATTTCCGCGGGAGCAGGTTTTGTAGTGGCAATAACTGGTTCCATAATGAAAATGCCAGGGCTTCCGAAAGTTCCTGCCGCTGAAAAAATAGATGTAGATGAAAATGGAGTAATAAGTGGATTGTTTTAAATAATTCAGGAGGAAATATTATGAAATTAGCAGATGAAAGTTGTATAGATTTTGTAAAAGTCTTGGGATCTAAAAATGCAATTCCAGGTGGAGGCAGTGCATCTGCTCTTATAGGGGCTGTAGGAGTGGCACTTGGCAGTATGGTTTGTAATCTTACAGTAGGGAAGAAAAAATATGCAGAATATGAGGGAAAATTAGAATTTATATTACAAAAGACTTATAAGCTGCAGAGAGAACTTTTAAATATGGTAGATGAAGATGCAAAATGTTTTCTCCCTCTTTCCAAAGCTTACGGAATGCCAAAAGATACAGAAGAAGAAAAAATAATGAAAGAGAAGACTTTGGAAAAATATTCAAAAGATGCCTGTGAAGTTCCTGTAAATATTATTAAACAGGCTTATAGTGCAATTAAACTTCATGAAGCTTTAGTGGACAATTGTTCAAAACTTGTAATAAGTGATGTAGGGGTAGGAGTTCAGTGTTTAAAAGCTTCAATTATCGGGGCACAACTTAATGTAATAATCAATATAAATTGTATAAAAGATGTAGAATATGTTAGTAAAGTAAAATCAGAAATAGAACCTTTAATTAAGGAAGGCATTGAAATTGCAGATAAAGTATATGGCGAAGTAATAGATCTACTTTCTATATAGTAGTACATTTATACATAATTATTGTAATTTACTTTGCATTAAATTTTAAATATAAAGGAGAACATAAGTATGGGTCTGATAATTAAAGGTAAACCCGTGGCAGATGCTATAAGTGAAACTTTGATTGAAAAAGTGGATAATTTAAAGATACAAGGTATTATTCCTGAACTGGTTATAGTAAGAGTTGGAGCAAAGGCAAGTGACCTTGCTTATGAAAAGGGAATATTAAAGAGATGTGATGAAGTTGGAATAGAAACATGTGTTAAAGAATTTCCTGAAAATATATCACAAAAAGAATTTATCAGGGAATTAAGAAATTTCAATGAAAATAGAAATGTAGATGCAATAATGATATTTAGGCCGTTACCCAAGCAATTAGATGAAAATATTATAAAATATGTAATCACACCTGAAAAAGATATAGATTGTTTTAATCCCATAAATTTGGCTAAAGTAATGACAGGGGATAATACGGGCTTTGCACCTTGTACACCCTGTGCAGTTATGGCAATATTAAAGTATTATAATATTCCTATAGAGGGTAAGCTTTCTGTAGTAATTGGAAGAAGCATGATAGTTGGAAAGCCTATGTCAATGTTACTTTTAAATGAAAATTCCACGGTTACAACATGTCATTCAAAAACTGTTAATTTGGATAAAATTTGTTCCCAAGCTGATATATTGGTGGTAGGTATAGGAAAGGCTAAATTTATAAATTCGAGGTATATTAAAGAAGAGGCTGTGGTTATAGATGTAGGGATAAATTTAGATGAATATGGGAAACTGTGTGGAGATGTAGATATAAAAAGCTGTGAATCAAAAAATGTTATTGTAACGCCAGTTCCAGGAGGAGTGGGGGCAGTTACTTCTTCTATATTGACACAACATATTGTAAGAGCATGTAAATACCACAATAACTTATAAGGATTAATTAAATACTACATGATAAAGAGAGTCATATTTTAAGATATAATAATCTTAAATAGACTCCTTTTTCTATAATATTATTCTTTTAATGAAGAATATGGTAAAGTAATATATAGATATGAAGTAGTTGTATTTAATGATAATTAAATTTAAAAATCATTCTAATAAATCATCTGGTCAAATAATTCTAAGAATCACTTATTTCACTTTGAAGAAGCTGAGAATATTAGTAATGGCGGCTTTGGGATAAATTTAGGGTGATTGGAGGTTTTACATATGGAAAAATATGATTTGGTGATAATAGGGGGAGGACCAGCAGGATTGGCAGCAGCTATAACTGCAAAAGAAGAAGGTATAGATGATATATTGATACTTGAAAGGGAAAATCAGATGGGAGGAATATTAAATCAATGTATACATAGCGGCTTTGGACTTCGTGCCTTTAAGAAAGAACTTACAGGTCCGGAATATGCGGGGGAATTTATAGATAAAATAAAAGATATGAAAGTTTCATATAAATTAAATACCACTGTATTTAATTTAACCAGGAATAAAATCATAACTGCTGTAAATGAAGAAGAGGGTATAATTCAGATAAAGGCTAAATCTATAATTTTATCCACAGGGTGTAGGGAAAGGCCCTGGGGTATTATGAATATACTTGGTAGTAAATGTGCAGGCATACTTACAGCAGGTTCTGCCCAGAGATTTATAAATATAGAAGGCTATATGCCGGGGAAAGAAGTTGTAATATTGGGTTCTGGAAATGTAGCCCTTATAGTTGCAAGGAGAATTATGTTAGAAGGTGGAAAAGTTAAGGCAGTTGTGGAACGCTTGCCTTATTGCAGTGGGATCAAAAAAAACATAATACAGTGTCTTTATGATTTTAAAATTCCTTTAAAGTTAAATCATACCATAGTAGATATAAAAGGAAAGGACAGAGTAGAAGGGGTAACTATTGCTGCAATAGATAGAAATAAAAAAGTTATTACAAAAAGTGAAGAATATATACCTTGTGATACATTAATCCTATCTGTAGGATTATTTCCAGAAAATGAGCTTTTAAGAAGTGCTGGAGTAAAAATATCAAATATAACTGGCGGCCCTCTGATAAATGAGAGTTTAGCTACAAGTATAGAAGGGATATTTGCCTGTGGCAATGTACTTCATATTCATGATTTAGTTGACAATGTTACCTTGGAAAGTATAAATGCTGGAAAAAATGCGGCAGCATATATACAAGGTAAAAAATTTAATGGCAGTAAAATAAAAATTTTGTCTCTTTATGGTGTTAAATATACGGTCCCCCAGTATATAAATATAGAAAATGTAGAGAAGATAGTAAATATTATGTTCAGGGTTACAGATGTATTTAAAGATAGATTTATATCCGTATATTTTGATGGTGTTAGGGAAATGCACGTTAAAAAGAAAATACTTACCCCGTCAGAAATGGAAGAAGTTAAATTTACTAAAGAGTTATTAGAAAAATATCCTGGATGTAAACAAATAACTATAAATGTACAAAGAAATTGATATACTTTTATCCGAACGCTACCAGTAGCTAATACTCCCATCTTCTTCAAAGTGGGAAATAAGCACTGCTGCGCGCCTGGATAAGTTCTTCTAAGGTTCAAGTGGAGAAAACATTTCTCATAAGCAAACTCCACCTGAACTATATAATCACTTGATATTAGGAGGATATTTATGGACAAAAATGCATTGGAAAAATTAATACAGGAGTTTGGAGATTTTACACAGTTAAAGCTTGAAAATATACCAGACATAGATTTATACATGGATCAGGTTACTACTCTTATTGAAGAAAAATTAGGATATTTAAAAAGAAAAGAAGGAGAAAGTACTCTTACTAAGACTATGATAAATAATTATACTAAATCAGGAATACTTATGCCTCCTAAAAAGAAAAAGTATTCTAAACAACATATTATATTGATAGTTTTGACATACTATTTAAAGCAAATTCTATCTATAGGTGATATACAAAAACTATTTTCTCCTATAGTAACATCTATAATGAAAGGAAAAGATTGCAGGGAAGAATTAAATGGTATCTATAAAAGTTTTCTGAAAGTAGAGGAAAGTGAAATAAAAAATTTTATAAAGGATTTTGAACATAAGATTGGAACTGAAAATATTCTGAAAATTGAAGGAAATAATGAAAAATTAAGTATGGAGAATAAGACCCAATTAAAAGAAGAGCAGGATATAATTGATCTCATATTAATTGTAATTATGTTAATTGTAAAAGCTAATATGGAAAAGAGAATGGCTGAAAAGATAATTGATAATTTTTTTACAGAATAAAAATATACATAAATTTATTTTAAGAGATTATAAATAAATTTATGTATATTTTATTTGATCATTTAAATAATTTATTAAAGCAATTTTTACAAAGTATGGTTTTACCTCTGTTTCCAGATATTATATTATCCTTAGATACCTTTTTTCCACAGATTTCACAGTGACATTTTATGTATTCTTCACTATAGTTTAATATTTTTTCTGCTTTTTTAAGTTTATTTTTTTTATTAGGTGGAGGTGAATAATTTATAGGTTCTTTTATTACAGGATTTTCTGAAATTTTATATTCTACATTATATAAACTTTCTCCAAATAGTTCTAATTCAAATCTAGGATTATTCTTATCATAAAATTCTTCTATAATTATTTTTCGTATTTGAGCATCATTTACTATTAATCCACTTTTTTCAATTCCATCAAATATACTTTTGGTTATATTATTTGTATCAGGATGTCTTTTTTTACTTTTATAGTATACCTTCAATAAGGCTATCAAGGATTCAGATATAATTAGTCCGGGATTTTGATTTCGACATTCATAAGCTATCTGTTCTTCGTATAAGGCATATCTATCATGATATTTGCCTGAATTGTAAGGTAATATAGCTCTACCCTGCATGTTGAATAATTTAAAATTTGATTTTGATATAGGGGAACCATTAATAATTATTTTTGCATAGGGTTTATTCATTTTTCTATCTCCAGTATTATAGATTATTATTGCTTGTGTTATTTAAATATATCATAATTTTAGCTTCTATAGGGTATTTTAATGTATTAACTTGTATTTTTAAGAAACTAATAATAAAATAAGTACAGTTAAATAACATTAAGAAAGGTATAAAATCATGGATAAAGATTTAAAAATACTTGCCATTGAAAGCAGCTGCGATGAAACTTCTGCAGCTGTAGTAGTTAATGGGAGAAGTGTATTGTCTAATATAATATCTTCCCAGATAGATATTCATAAAAAATTTGGAGGAGTAGTACCGGAGGTAGCCTCCAGAAAACATATAGAGGTTATAAGTGTAGTAGTAGAACAGGCTTTAGAAGAAGCTAAAGTAACATTTAAAGATATAGATGCTATAGGAGTTACTTATGGTCCTGGACTTGTAGGGGCACTTCTTGTAGGACTTCAATATGCAAAAGCATTGGCCTATGCTTTAAATAAACCTTTAATAGGGGTAAATCATATAGAGGGCCATATAAGTGCAAATTTTATACAATATAAAAATTTAAAACCTCCTTTTGTATGTCTGGTAGTATCTGGAGGCCATACCTATTTGGTGTATATGAAAGATTATGGGAAATTTGAGGTGCTAGGTCAAACCAGAGATGATGCTGCAGGAGAGGCATACGATAAAATTGCAAGAGCTATTGGCCTTGGATATCCAGGAGGACCTAAGGTTGATAAAATAGCGAGAGAAGGAAACCCAGATGCCATTAAATTTCCAAGAGCGAATTTTCATGATAATAAATCTCTGGATTTCTCCTTTAGTGGCTTAAAATCTTCAGTACTTAATTATTTAAATCAAAAAAGTATGAAAAAAGAAGATGTAAATAAGGCAGATATAGCTGCTTCTTTTCAAAAAGCTGTAGTTAGTTTTTTGGTAGATAATTCATTGAGGGCATGCAAATTAAAAAATGTCAATAAAATAGCCATAGCAGGTGGTGTAGCTTCCAATACTTGTCTTAGAGATACATTTAAAAGCCAGGGAAGTAAAAATAAAATAGATGTTTTATTCCCTGAACCCATGCTTTGTACGGATAATGCAGCTATGATAGGTAGTGCTGCTTATTTTGAATACATGAGGGGAAATACAAGTTCTTTAAATTTAAATGCAATTCCAAATTTAAAGATAGGAGAAAGATAATAATTCCTTATTATTAAACTCCACCTGAATCTAAGAATAACTTGATCAAAACAATTCAAAAAAATGTGACATATATGACACTAAATTAAAGTTCATATATGTTATTATTATTATTATATTTACATATAATATAGAGTAGCATAATTATTATATATAATACACTATTTACAAAAGCAATTTTAAGATATATAATAATTTGTGTTGAGATTGATTTTTTGTATAAAAAGAAGTTGCAAATATTACTTTAATCTATAGCTTTAGTTCATAAGAAATAAATCTATAAGTCTGTTTACATGTGCTACCATATAGATAGCATAGGGATATTTTAAGGCAATTAGTTATAATTAATATATGCAAGGATAAAAAAAATAAAATTCAATTGAAATAATTTTAATACTTATATATAATAGTATTATATTGTCTAAATTTAATGCTAGTTGTTAATAAATATGCAAAATATATATTTTTTATAAAAGGGGATGGTTGATTTGGTAAATAAATTTAAAAGAGTTCTAGTAGCTAATAGAGGAGAAATCGCCATAAGAATATTTAGGGCATGTGAAGAATTAGGAATAACTACCGTTGCTATATATTCAAAGGAAGATAAAAGAGCCCTCTTTAGAACTAAAGCGGATGAATCCTATCTATTAAGTAGCGATAAAGGGCCTATTGAGGCATATTTAGATATTGATGAAATAATAAATATAGCTTTAAAGAAAAAAATCGACGCAATACATCCAGGCTATGGATTCCTGGCAGAAAATCCTGAGTTGGCAAAAAAATGTGAACAAGCAGGTATTGAATTTATAGGACCTACTTCATCTATGATGGAAATGCTTGGAGATAAAATAAAATCCAAAATTGTTGCTAAAAAGGCAGATGTTCCTACAATACCGGGTATACAGGAGCCTATAAGAACAGAAGAACAGGCTTTGGAATTTGCAAGGTATTGCGGATATCCTGTTATGGTTAAAGCAGCTGCTGGCGGTGGCGGCAGAGGGATGAGAATAGTAAGGGAAGAAAAGGATCTTTTAGAATCCTACAATAGTGCTAAAAGTGAATCTAAAAAAGCTTTTGGATCAGAAGATATATTTATTGAAAAATATATTGAAAGTCCAAAGCATATAGAAGTTCAGATTCTTGGAGACAAACATGGAAATGTAGTTCATTTATATGAAAGAGATTGCTCTATACAAAGAAGGCATCAGAAAGTAATAGAATTTACACCATCTATAGCATTATCAGACGAAAAAAGAAAAGAGATATGTGAAGATGCATTAAAAATTGCAAGAAGTGTAGGGTATAGAAGTGCGGGCACTTTGGAATTTTTAGTAGATAAACATGGAAATCACTATTTTATAGAGATGAATACCAGAATTCAGGTAGAACATACAGTAACTGAAATGGTTACAGGAATAGATTTAGTTCAAGGTCAAATACTTGTTGCTGAGGGGTATGAGCTTGGTTCTAAAGAAATAGGAATAAAATCTCAAGATGACATAAAGCTGAATGGATATGCTATACAGTGCAGAATTACTACAGAAGATCCATTAAATAATTTTGCTCCAGACACTGGAAGAATTGATATGTATAGGACCGGTTCTGGTTTTGGTATAAGACTTGACGGAGGTAACGGATTTACGGGAGCCGTCATAAGTCCTTATTATGACAGTTTACTAGTAAAAAATATATCTTGGGCAAGAACCTTTGAAGATGCCATAAGAAAG
>ENA-UOOE01002827-UOOE01002827.1-fermentation-metagenome-genome-assembly--contig:-NODE-2827-length-11851-cov-7.639708_pt1 | contig 11851 bp, 8 predicted proteins | sample MGYA00245776_ERZ724021 | MGnify/ENA primary metagenome ERZ724021 (study PRJEB28704, sample SAMN03018321) | fermentation metagenome | biome: anthropogenic terrestrial biome; feature: soil; material...
GCTGTCCTTTCAGCACTTGCTGTTTCCTCTACTCAAAATGTACTACCGTCTGCTTCTCAGCAGATTCAAAAATTGCCTCCATCAGCTTCATAACCCGCATAACCTCCGGTAATTTCACTTTGGGCTCTTCTTTATTAAGAATTACATTTCTTACATTTCTATAAAAATCCCTGATATCGCTGGTCACTTGCGGAAGCTCCTCCACATGGATCGTATCTTCCCTTCTGGGCGCCATTGTCTTAGTAATACCCGACGCAGTATGCACCGGAACAACGTCTTTTTCATTCTTGCCGGTCGCTTTCACAATGCGTCCCTTCATATCCCAATCCTCAATGATTGCAGAACCATTCTGACCTAACATATACCATCTCGGAAGTGATATAAAATTGCTGGTTCCCACCTCTACAATAACTTCCGGTCCGTCCTCAAAATTAAGATGCGCAGTGAAGCCATCATCGACCATCTGGTTGGTCACATTGGTAATCGTTGCGTAAACCGTCTTCAGCTTCCGATCCCCCATCATCATAAGGATCTGATCTAACAGATGCACGCCCCAATCCAGAATCATTCCGCCGCCATGTTCCTTCTCCTGTCTCCAATCGCCGGGGATTCCTCTGGAACCGTGTACCCTGGATTCGATTCGGAATACCTCGCCGAGGGTCCGGCTGTCATAGATCTGCTTCATCGTCAGAAAATCTTCATCCCATCTGCGATTCTGGTGTACGGTAAAGAGCTTTCCGGTTTCCTTCGACACCGCAATCATCTCCTGCAGATCCTCGGAGCTTAAGGTTACCGGTTTTTCACTTACCACATTTTTTCCTGCACGCATTGCTTGTATTGCAATCGGCTTATGCACATCATTCGGGGTGGATACCAGAACGAGGTTGATCTCTTTATCGTCCAGCAGCGCTTCCAGGCTTTCATAGGCATGAACACCGAGGCTCTTCGCTAAATCGACCTGGGAATCCTTGATATCATAGATACCTGCAACCCTGCAGTTCTCGATCCTGCCAAGCGTCTCCCTGTGCCAGTTTCCCATACCTCCGAAACCGACGATGCCAACAATCAAATCTGTATTATCCATTGCTATTCTCCTTCGCAATTAAATGTATTCAAAATCAAAACTTATGCCCAGTACATACTTCCTCTGTCTTCAAACAGCAAAACATTCTTTAAGCATCCGATTGCTTTCAGAAGGCCTTCATTTCCGGACATCAGGCTGTCTTCATGCTCAATGCTGATCGCATAATCATATCCGGCAAGCCGAAGCTCCGATACGATATCCTTCCAATAATCCTCACCATGTCCATAGCCAACGGTACGGAAGATCCAGGAACGATTCAATTCGTCTCCATAATGCGTCGTATCCAAAACACCATTCACTGCGGTATTCGCACGATCCACCTTCGTATCCTTTGCATGGAAATGGAATATCGCATTGTGTTTTCCTAATTCCCGGATGCAGGCGCAAGGATCCATTCCCTGCCAGATCAGATGGCTGGGGTCAAGGTTAGCACCGATCTCCGGACCAACCGCTTCCCGTAACCGTAATAAGCTCTTGGTATTGTATACGCAAAATCCGGGATGAAGCTCCAATGCAATTTTATGTATCCCATGGGCTTTTGCAAAAGCTACTTTCTCTTTCCAATAAGGAATTAGTACTTCATTCCATTGGTAATCAAGGATTTTCAGGAAATCCTCCGGCCAAGGACAGGTAACCCAGTTCGGCATCCGATCCTCAGGACTTCCGCCCGGGCATCCGGAGAATGTATTAACTACCGGAACACCAAGCTTTTCCGCTAGAAGGATAGCCTTTGTTAAGTCATCATCGAATTTCTTCGCAACCTCTTTATCCGGATGAACCATGTTTCCATGGCTGCTTAATGCACTGATCTCCAAATGATTTTTTTCTAAAACCGCCTTAAATTTCTCCAGCTCTTTCTCATCACCAAGAAGAACATCCGGATCACAGTGTGCCTTACCGGGAAAGCCGCCGCATCCTATCTCGATCATCTGAACTCCATTCTTCGATAAGAACTCACAGGCTTTCTCAAAAGGCATACCTCCAAGGACCACTGACAAAACACCCAACTTCATTCTAAAAACCTCCTTTATTTATTCCATATAGTTCTTCGTAAGCAATCCCGCGAAGCCCTATATTGACATTCTATACCATTGTTTAGCTTAATCATAGCGTTTCTTAGCAAAAATATCTATAATCGTTCTTGCTATATACTCATACAATCTTGCTATTTATCTCCTATGAAACGAAAGCCCGTGCTGCCGGGCTTCCATCCCCGTATATGAAAAATGCCGGCAGCGCCGGCATATATTATTTTAAATAAAACTACATATAGGATTTCTTTTACAGTTCCCATACCTTCGATGGTGCAAAACCGTAATATTTACGGAACAGCCGTCCAAAATTATTATAATCCTGAAATCCGACCACGGTTGCTATCTCCGCGATCGTCATCTCCTTCTGCTCCAACAGATTATAGGCCTTGCGCAGCCGCACCTCGTTGATATAGCTTAAGGGGCTCTGCCCCATACTTTCCTTAAAAATATGGCAGAAACGATATTCGCTTACATGGATCAGATCCGCCAGCTCCCGGTTGGTAATGGGTTCGGAATAGTTCTCCTGAATATGCTGCACAACCGTATTCAGGCGGTTCAAATTCAGCTTTCTCCGCGAGTTTTCCCTGGCAGACTGATTTTCCACAACATAGTTTCTTAAGAGGTAGGATATCAGCTCATAGATCTTACCCTTCATTGCTAATTTATACCCTAACTTCTTATCGTTCTCTTCCTGATAGATTGAGGTCAGAAGCTCCTTGATCTTCTCATCCGAATCAATCAGGGATTTAAAAATCACATTAAAATTTGCTATTTCCTTCGAAAAAGATTGCATTTCAAAAATCATGACCAGTGCTTCAAAGTTTTTCGTTTTACTGATACCCTGGTGCAGTTCATTACTGTTGATAATCAGCAGGCTTCCCTCGTCCACCAAAAGCGGCTTCTGATTTAAATAGAACAATCCCTGTCCCTGAAAAATATAATGAAGTTCAATATGCTCGTGCCAATGCGGCGGACAGTACATACACGGTTTCTCAATTCGATTCACAAACATCTGTACCGGATATTCTTCATCACTTATAATCTTCTTTTCGTATAAGCTTAAATCATGCATGGTACCACTCCTTTCATCCTACGCATTACCACGATTAATTACTGCAAAACAGAGGCATCTATCAGATGTTCTCTACTGCTTCTATTTTATCAGACTAACGCGCTGTAATCAATCGGTCTTTTCGAGATTTACAGGAATGTTACCGGAAATATGTTACTGTTCACACCCGGGTAAAGTCTATCCTATGATTTCGACAAATGATATCTGATAAGGAGTATTTGCATTCGTCGGTACTTTGGCTCCGTATTTTGGAGCCTTATGTACCGCTACGTAATGCAATTAAGCGAAAGCGTCTCCGATTCGAATACATTTGTCGAAATCATAACATGATATACATGGCGGGTGTATACAGTAACAGAAATATTTCAGCCTTTAACCGCCCCGGCAGATACCCCTCCGACGATATACTTCTGTCCCAAGATAAAGATCAGTAATACCGGCAACAGAGTAAGCACAATATCGGCGCTTACCAGATTCCAGGAATTCTCAAACGCTCCGAAGAAGTTATAAACCGCCAAGGTCATCGGCCATTTTTTGGAATTGTTCAAGTAATACAGGGGCATGGTAAAATCATTCCAAACAGCCATAAAATTCAGTACAAAAAGTGTTGATATAATCGGCTTTAACAAAGGCAGAATGATTCTTGTAAACAGCCTTGTGGGAGTACAGCCGTCAATCACTGCCGCCTCATCAATCTCTCTCGGAATCGTACTGATGAATCCATAGCACAGAAATAAACTCAGAGGTATATTAATCGCTGCATATAATAGGATGATTCCATATCTTTGATTAACCAGATGAAGCGCCTGCATCACCTTCATTAAAGCGACATTATTGATCGGCATGGCAATTCCTGCAATGATAAAATAATATATAAATTTATTGATTCCCTTAAAATTCCGTGAAATCACAAAGGCAGCCGCCGAAACCACAAGAATTATGATAAGCACACTGAAGGTCGCATAAATCAGCCCATTTAAAAAGGACGAAATGAGCTTCCCCTGCTCAATAACTATGGCATAATTCTCAAACATCCATTTCTTCGGAAGGGTAAGCGACATATTATTCGCCTCTCCGGATGATTTGAACGAGGTTAAAACGACTACAATCATCGGTATCATAACAATCAGGCTGGTTAGGATGGCCAATAGATTACCTGCCACACTAAGAATATGCTTTTTCATCCGTTCCATTACAGATCAACCTCCTTATTCTCCATGGACTTAATGATAAAATACAGAAGGCAGAGCACAAACAGGAACAGAATACTGGATAACGTGGTTCCCATAGCGAAATTGCCCTTGGAAAATTCCTTGTAGACAGCGGTATTAATTACTCCGGTGGCATTTCCCGGTCCTCCGTTGGTCAGGGAATAGATCATATCAAATACCCTTAAGCCATAGGTAACGTTCAAAACGGTGACATTTACGATAATCGGTTTTAACAGAGGCAATGTAATGCTGCGAAACTTCTGCCAAAAAGACGCACCATCAATACTTGCCGCCTCATAATAGTCCGGGGAAATGGACAAAACTCCCGCAATGATCACCACCATAATGTATCCCATACCCTTCCAGGTATCCACAGCCATGACAGTTGGAAAGACCAGCTTCAAATCCGTAAGCCAATTCCGTGCCAGCGAACCCAGGCCGATTGACCTCAGGAAATTATTCACAAAGCCCGTCGTCGGATGAAGCATGCTTTTGAACACTAGTCCGACAACTAAGTAGGACATCACCTGAGGGGAAAAGATAACCATTCTATGAAAAGTTTTAAACTTAATAAATTTCTGTGTCAAAAGCAGGGCCAGCGCAAGACCGGCCACCGTCTTCATAATCGTAGTCACTACGGTAAAAACGATGGTATTCACAATATATTTGGTATATTCTGAATTTCCTGCAAATACCTCTTTGTAATTCTTCAGCCCGACGAAATTAACCTCCGAGGTAAAGTTATTCCAATCCGTAAAGGAATAAAGGATTCCTATCAGCCCCGGTAAAAAGCAGAGCAAAAGGAAGATTACCAATGCTCCTATGGTAAAATACCAGGGATATAATTTTTTTCTGTTCATCTATGCCACACACCCTTCCTGTCTGCAGATAAAACTATCTCTATATACGCCTGTTAAGAGAAAAAAAGGGGACCGCAGCTTTACGGTCCCTTTTTTTAGTTGTCTGTGCAGGCTTTTCCTTCTTTATTATTTTGTCCAAGCAGGATCTTTTTGAAGCTTTGCCTGCTCCTGCCGGCGGTTCATAATGACATCCAGTACACCCTCCGGTGTCAGCGCATCGGTGTACATAGATTCAAGATCTTTACCGACATCCATCCATTGGCTGTCAATATAATTCACTGCTACCTGTACAACCTGTGCCTTATCATGCGCATCGATATAGGCCTGGTCTTCCTCCGAGTATCTTCCCGGAATTTCCGGCCAGCATACTTCTGACAATCCAGGCTGTCCGTCCAGACGCTTCTTTAAGTTCTCCGGACGTGCCAGGAATTCGAAGAACTGGCGGGCCTCGTCTATGTGCTTGCTTTCCTTATTAATAAAGTAGGCGTTGCTTGCAGGGTTTACACCGATTACCTGGTTATCTCCCCAAGGCATTACAAAGATACCAAGCTTGTCAATATCAAAATCCGGATAATCGGCCTTTAATTCATTTCTCCAAGCCGCCTCCGCTATAAACATTGCTGCCTTTTCCGTTGCAATTGCTTCCTTGGCATTTTCAACGGAGTTACTTAAGTAATCCTTTCCGAAATAGCCAAGCTCTGCACATTCCTTTAATTGCTGAATGATCGTCAGCAGTTCCGGAATATCATTTAGATCCATTTCATTTGCATTCAGCTTGTTGTAAAGATCCGGATGCTTCTGCTGATACAGACCACCGGTTTCAAACAGCGGAAGTACCTGATGCCATCCATTCGTAGTCGCTTCAAATACCGGCGTAATTCCCGCATCTAAAATTGTCTGGCATACCTTCTTAAACTCTTCATAGTTTGTAGGTGCCTCCAGTCCGAGACGGCCGAAAATTTCTTTGTTATATAAGTAGAAATACATCTTCTTACCCGGAAATGTGATGCCATAGACATTATCATCGATAGAAATAGCAGGAAGCACATTTTCGTCAATCCGGGATACCCATTCCTCATCATTTAGAGGAACACAGTATTCATCAAATTTCATACTGGATGCCAGATTGATCGGGGTATCCGCACAGAAAATATCAGGTGCCTCTCCGGAATCCAGCTTCACCTTAATCAAATCCCTCCACTGCGCATCCGGTGAAATCTGAAAATCAATTTTAATTCCTGTTTCTGCTTCAAATTCCTTAGCCAGCTCCTGCACAACACCGGAAGTAGGAAGACCGGATTGATGGGAACCAAAGGTCAGAGTGACGTTTTTCTTCGCCTCTTTACCATCCGATTCCGCTTTCTGCTCCTTTCCGCAAGCAGTAAAAGCAAATACGGACATGCAAAGTGCCATGATGAAAATGAAACTTTTTTGTAATAACTTCCTATTCATAGTAACCTATCCCTCCTTACAATTTAGTGTACCTTATGATAGGCAATGCAAAACTTATTTCCACTAGATCAACTAGAGAGTTTCGCTATTTCCTATGGTGTACCTTGTATTTTAACCATGTTACTATGCTTACATACTACCATAAGAGTACTTTATCCATAATAGATAAAACCGAATTATGATTTGCACTTTTTTGAACGATAATGTATAATACCTGTAATTAAAGGGGGCGTTATCATGGGCTCAAAAAAGCATAATTACTCACAAAGCATGTATCTTTTTTTTATTTATGGATTGTTTATCCTAACGCTGCTTTCCACCTTCTTTTTCTATATTTACCATTATAATAAGACATTGCTTTATAAGGAAGCTCAGCGTAAATCAGAAGACCTTTGCGCCTCCATCAGCAGCTCAGTCAGTACCGAACTAGACAATATGTCAGCGATATCGATGAATATCGTATATTCGAATGCGATCAAAAGTAACTTTAAAGAATTCTCCAAAGCTTACCGCTCTTCCCAGCTCTCCCTGGAGGACATGGCAAGCTCAAGGGAGAGCATCCTGGCTATCTATGATATCATAACGGCTATCCTGGGTCCGTTCCAGTCCGTACCGCAGGTGAATCTGTACAGTATGAACGGAGATTGCGTGGGGTCCGGTTATTTCCAACGCGTCACCAATGCAAATTTTAATGAATTGGAATGGTACCAGCCGACGATGGAGCTTAATGGTCATAAATATATATCCTCCCCCACAGTAATTCTGGATCTGCCGACGCAGGGGGAAAACCAGCTGAGCCGGAAATTTATCTCGCTGACCCGGATCTTTTTCAATAAAGCAGAGGATCCGCAGGGGATTGTAGAGGTCATCCAGGATTGCGACAGAATCTTTACCCTGATTCCGGAATTAAAGAAAAATAATCCGAATGTTTCTATTTATGTATATAATGACCGGGGCGAAATGGTATATCCTTATGACAGAAAGGAAGGGAACGATTACCTTTCTCTAATTCGTAAAAACCCGTCCGCTCCGTCAGGTGGAAAAATGATTTCCTACAACGATGAAAATAACGGGGAGTCTTTTATCAACTACAAAAATATTGCGAATTACGATTGGACCGTCGTAACCTCCGAGCCAAAGGATTCCATCTATTCCTCAATGAATACTTTTAAGAAATCCTTTACCGGTATCCTTATCCTGTCCATACTGCTTACCCTGGCGGTCTGCTTCTTTATCTCCAACCAGTTAACCAGGCCGCTTAGAAAATTAACGAAAGCCACGAGAAAAATAACGATCAACCGGGTACTGGACGAGAATAAGAAAATATTAACCTCCGCAGACAGTAACATCAAAGAAATATCACAGCTCTGTGAATCCATTCGGGAAATGTACGGAAAACTCCGCTCCACGACACAGGATGTCCTTCTCTCCCGGTCGGAGGAAACCAGAGCGAAATTGCAGGCAACACAGTCCCTTATCAATCCGCATTTTCTGTATAATTGCCTGACCAATATCAGTATCATGGCGGAGGAGAATATGAATGAAGATATTATCACCATGTGCTATGCCCTATGCGATTATTTCCGCTATATTTCTTCCTCGGAAGATATGGTCGTTCCGTTAAAAGAAGAAATCAATTCCACCGAGCAGTACATCCGCTGCATGCAGATGCGCTATAACGATGATTTTGAATATACCAGAGAGATCGAGGCAGCCGCCGAGAATGTCTTTATTCCCAAACTAATTCTGCTGCCCATTGTTGAAAATGCTTTCAAATATGCCTTTGATAAAAAACCGCCCTGGAAGCTGAACATCAAGGTCTATCTGGAAGGTAACCACTGGATCGTTACCATACAGGACAATGGAGGCTGTCTGTCCAATGAGAGAAAAGAATATTTGATGAATATGTTTCGAAGTCTTGACATAAATGAAGAATCCAAGTCATTAAAAATCGGCGGAATGGGTCTGAAAAATGTCTACCTGCGGCTTAAGCTGCTCTATGGGGAAGAAAGCATTTTTGAGATTGAAAATACCCTGCCGCAAAGAACCATCTTCATTCTGGGAGGTCCGATCTACACATCAAAGGAGGAATATTATGAGCACAACCCCAAACTATAAATATATTGTTGTTGAAGATGAAAGCCTGATTCTTAAAAATACAATTAAGAAAATAGAAGCTCTTTCCCTACCACTGACTCTGGCAGGAACTGCCTCGAACGGAATGGATGCGCAGCTGCTCATCGAACGGGTGTGTCCAAACCTTGTAATTACGGACATCCGTATGCCGCAGTATGACGGAATTGAACTGGCACAATATATCAATAAGAATCATCCTACGATAAAAACCGTAATATTAACTGGCTACAGCGATTTTTCCTATGCCCAGTCCGCCTTAAAATATGGTGTAAAAGATTATCTATTGAAACCAATTACACCGGAAGCTTTAAACGCTTCCCTGCAGAAAATTTTGATAACCATGGATTCCGAGCATAATGAGCTTACTACGATCACCGCAGATTCGTATTCTTTAGACCAGGAGACAATCTGTGAATTAATGGAGCAATACCTGCGCGACAATTACAGACAGGATATCTCTTTAGGAGAAATGGCGGAACATTTTGGATTCTCCGTAGAATACCTGGGAAAGATATTTAAGAAGCATACCGGCAGGACCCCCTCCAAATATTTAACAAAGCTAAGGATGAACGAGGCGAAGCGGCTGCTCATCAACCAGCCGGAACTGGAAATTCAAAAAATCGCAGAATTGGTCGGATATAAGGATAATTATTATTTCAGCCGCATATTCAAGGCACAGGTCGGAATACAGCCAAGCGAATACCGTGCTGCGAATATAAAACCGAACTAGAAATAGCTTTTTGCCATCGGTGTAAGCAATTATGGTTAATAATAATTATTCAAAAAAATATAAGGAATAAAATCAATAAGGGCATGAGCTATAGTAGGAGCTAATCATGACTCCGGCATTAGCATGAATAGTCTCGCAAAAAAACTGCGAGACTAAAGTTTTGCTTAAATGGCTTGGGCATTAGTATGCTAAAATAAGTCATTCTATTGTATGGGATATTATTCATCTATTCCGTGCTTCCTATCATATTTCCTCTGAAAAAACTTAACTATCTCTACAATCGGAATAACAGAAAAGCCAAGTCCCATTGCTACCGCATATTCCGTAAAACGAATGGTTTCAAAATCAAATGCATTTGCCAGCGGCGGAGCAAAGATGACCGCGGACGTTAGGATCAAAGAAGCTACCATTGCTCCAAATAAGAACTTGTTGTGATGCTTCATCTGGAAGATCGAATTCCTTCTGCTCCTCATGTTCAGGGAATGGAACATTTCTGCCATGGAAATCGTTAAGAATGCCATGGTCATACCGTCCGGACTTTCAGTAATTTCCCATACACCGGCCTCCATATGATGCCCGATAAAGTAAGCCGCTATCGTAACTGCAGTTACCAGTGCCCCCTGCCATAGGCAATCGAAGCCTAAACCTCTGGCAAAGATACCTTCCTTTGAATCACGGGGAGGATGGTTCATGGTATTGGTCTCCTCTTCTTCCGTTCCAAGCGCTACGGCCGGGAAGGAATCGGTTATTAAATTAATCCAAAGCAAATGTACCGGCTTTAAAATGGTAAATCCGAGTAACGTTGATACAAAGATGGATAATACCTCCGATAGGTTGGAAGATAATAAAAACTGTATCGCCTTACGAATATTATCGTAGATACGACGTCCTTCCCTCACCGCGTTAACAATAGTTGCAAAGTTATCGTCTGCAAGAACCATATCCGCAACATTTTTTGTAACATCCGTTCCGGTAATTCCCATACCAATACCAATATCTGCCGTCTTGATCGAGGGAGCATCATTTACACCGTCACCGGTCATCGCAACGATCATGCCCCGATCCTGCCAAGCCTTTACGATACGAACCTTATGCTCCGGCTGAACACGGGCATAAACAGAGTACTTATCAATATCCTGATCCAATTGTTCCTCACTTAGTTCATTCAGCTCTGCACCGGTCAATGCCTCGGATGCATCTTGAATAATACCAAGCTCTTTTGCAATTGCTACTGCAGTATCCTTATGGTCGCCGGTAATCATAACCGTGCGGATACCTGCCGACTTACATTCCGCAATCGCTGGTTTTACCTCTGGACGAACCGGGTCGATCATACCGGTCAAACCGATGAAGCAAAGATCCTGTTCTAAGTATTCCGGTGTCTGCTCCTCCGGCATCTCCTCCCAGCTGCGGAAAGCAGCTGCAAGAACACGAAGCGCCTGATCTGCCAGAGTTTTGTTGGCATCCGCAATTTTCTTACGCATAGCATTTGTCATAGGTTTTTTACCGGAACCATCCCAGTAAGAAGTACAGCGGGCAACGAGAACATCCGGCGCACCCTTCGTATACTGTTCGAATTCACCATTTGCCATTCTATGAATCGTACTCATAAGCTTCCTGCCCGAGTCGAAAGGAGCCTCACCGACACGTGGCATTTCATTTTCCATATTTCCCTTTGGCAAGCCTAGCTTATAGGCGTAATTTACCAGTGCTGCCTCCGTGGGTTCTCCCTCTGCCTGATTAGATTCGTTTAAATGAGCATCATTACACAGTGCCATTGCACGGCCCAGCAGTTTCTCATCCTTACCAAATTGATCGACAACGGTCATCTTGTTCTGCGTTAAGGTTCCTGTCTTATCCGAGCAGATAACATTGGTACAGCCCAAGGTTTCAACCGCAGTTAATTTACGGATAACCGCATTTCTCTTCGACATATTGGTAACACCGATCGATAAAACAATCGTTACAACCGCCGCCAAGCCTTCCGGAATTGCAGCAACCGCCAGGGAAACTGCCACCATAAAAGTCTCAAGGATTCCGGTACCCGTAATGTCCGGATACAGCTTAAGTACACTAAATGTAAAGATGAATACACAGATACCAAGGACCAGCCAGCTTAATGTCTTGCTTAACTGATTCAGCTTTAGCTGCAGCGGCGTTGCATTTTCTTCCGCCTGCGTGATGGCATCTGCAATCTTCCCCATCTCGGTATCCATGCCGGTAGCCGTAATCACCGCAGATCCGCGGCCATATACCACCGTACTGCCCATAT
>ENA-UOOE01002828-UOOE01002828.1-fermentation-metagenome-genome-assembly--contig:-NODE-2828-length-11849-cov-4.241818_pt1 | contig 11849 bp, 9 predicted proteins | sample MGYA00245776_ERZ724021 | MGnify/ENA primary metagenome ERZ724021 (study PRJEB28704, sample SAMN03018321) | fermentation metagenome | biome: anthropogenic terrestrial biome; feature: soil; material...
GCTTAGGAAGCAAGGATGCAAAGGTAAAGGTTACGATTACCAATGGTCCTGAAGAAAGAGCAATAAAATTTCTCGATATTTTGCTTAGAAAAATGAACATAGAAGCCGATTATGAAGTTAATTATTCAAACAATATTTTAAATGTTGATATAATAAAAATCGGAGAAGATGATAAAGGTATAGTTATCGGCAAAAGAGGGAAAAATTTAGATGAAATTCAGTTTCTTATGAATTTAATGGTGAATAAAGGAAGAGAAAACTATGTAAGAGTAATTTTCAATGTTGAAGATTACAGAGCAAAGAGGGAAGAAACTTTAAAAAGATTAGCCCTTAAAATGGCAGACAAATGCAGATACTATAATCGTAAGGTTAAACTTGAGCCCATGAATCCTTATGAAAGAAGAATAATACATTCAACCCTACAGGATGAAAAGGACATTATAACTTATTCCGAAGGAGAAGAGCCTTACAGGAAAGTAGTAATAGATCAAAAATAATAAATAATCCAAAAATAACCCATAGCAAGGGTTATTTTATATTATGGTTATTCGAATTAAACGAAAAACATAAATAAACATTCGCTCACGGTTTCGACCACGAATAATTCTAGGAGCTCATTCCAGCTAAAAATCCTACAGCTTGCAAACTCGCTGCGCTCAAACAAAGCAAGCTGTTTAACAGATTTTTAACTTACATTCGCTAAGAATTATAATCGTGTTCTGCAAATGTTCGCTTTATGTTTATTAATGTTCTTCTTAGTAATTTTGAATTCTTACATTTTTAATTTAAATATATGTACTTTTATATATAATTAAGATAAAATGATATAAGGTATTAATAAAGGATTTGGTGATTAGATGTTTAGTGATACAATTGCTGCAATTGCAACATTCCCTGGCAATGCAGGTATTAACATAATAAGATTAAGCGGAAATGATGCATTAAATATTGCACATAAAATTTTTGTTGATAAAAATAAACAAAAACTAGAAAATTTAAAACAAAGATATCTTCATTACGGATATACTGTGGATGAAAACGGAAAGGTAATAGATGAAGTGCTGATATCTTACATGAAGGCTCCAAACACATATACAAGGGAAGATATTATTGAAATTAACTGTCACGGGGGAATTATTTCCGCTAAAAAGATATTGGACACGGTACTTCATTATGGCTGCAGAACAGCTGAAAGAGGAGAATTTACAAAGAGAGCTTTTCTAAACGGAAGAATTGACTTAACCCAAGCAGAAGCAGTAATTGACATAATAAATTCCAAGACGGATTCAAGTCATGAAATTTCCGTAAAACATTTGGAAGGCAGGTTGTCAAAGCAGATAAATGCAGTTATAAATGAAATAATGGAATTGTTGGCAAATATTGAAGTTAACATTGATTTTCCCGAATACGATGAGGATGAAATAACTATTGAGAGAGTTAAAACTTTATGTAACAACTTGGCGCCTGAACTTAATAAACTCATAAAAACAGCTGACACCGGGAAAATATTAAAGGAAGGCATAAAGACGGTAATACTTGGAAAACCAAACGTAGGAAAATCATCTCTTATGAATTTTCTATTAAATGAGAATCGTGCGATTGTTACAGAGGTTCCGGGAACAACAAGGGATACCATAGAAGAATATGTCAATATCAAAGGAGTTCCCTTAAAAATAATCGATACCGCAGGGATAAGGGAAACTGATGACACGGTAGAAAAAATAGGTGTTGAAAAAGCTTTGGAAAAAGTCAGGGACGCTGATTTGGTAATTATGATTTTTGATTCATCAAAAGAGCTTGAAAAAGAGGATGAAATCATACTTGATTTTATTAAGAATAAAAAGGTTATTTATATAAGGAATAAAACTGATTTGGAAAATAAGCTTGAGCTGTCTTCTTATAAAAAAATAGAAGAAGAAATTATTAATGTATCTATTTTACAAGCTCAGGGCTTGGATGATATTATCAATAAAATAAACTCTTTGTTTTTCGAAGGTCATTTAGATGTAACAGATGAACTTATTATTAACAACGTGAGACATAAAAATTTATTGATAAAAGCAAAAAACAGCATTGAAGAAGTTTTAAGCTCAATTAAGAATAATATGCCCATTGATTTTATTGAGATAGACTTAATGGAAGCAATGGAAAATTTGGGATTGATTGTAGGTAAATCGGTCAGTGATGATTTGGTTGACAAAATATTCGATGAATTTTGCATAGGTAAGTAGAGAGGAACAACAATGGAAGACAAAGTAAAGGAATTTCTTGAAGAAAGCATTGATGTGCTGGTTATAGGTGCAGGTCATGCAGGATGTGAAGCATCCTTGGCCACTGCCAGACTTGGTTTAAAAACAATAATGCTGACGTTAAGCCTTGACTCAATAGCCATGATGCCATGCAACCCCAATATCGGAGGGACGGCAAAAGGACACTTAGTCAGGGAAATAGATGCTCTTGGCGGAGAAATGGGTTTAAATATAGATAAAACTATGATACAATGTAAAATGTTAAATCGTTCAAAAGGACCTGCAGTACATTCCTTAAGGGCCCAGGCCGACAAAAAAAAGTATCATACGGAAATGAAAAAAGTAATTGAAAACCAGGAAAATCTAAGGATAATTCAAACCGAAGCAACTAAGATAACGATAAACGAAGATAAAAGCTTTAATGTATATACCAAGCTTGGGGCATACTACAGGACAAGGACTGTCATAGTTACTACAGGCACATATTTAAAGGGAAGAATTTATATGGGTGAATTGAATTATTCATCTGGACCTGATGGTTTGGCCCCTGCAAATGAATTGTCCGATTCACTGATGGATTTAGGAATTGAGCTTATAAAATTTAAAACAGGAACACCTGCAAGAATACACAAGGATTCGATTAATTATGAAAAGATGGCTGAGCAGACAGGTGATGAAGAAATAATACCTTTTTCATTTATGAATGATGAAATTAATATTAAGCAGGTACCCTGCTACATTACCTACACTACAAAGCAGACTCATGAATTAATAAGAAAGAATTTAGACAGATCGCCCCTTTACGGCGGGGTTATAAAAAGTGTGGGACCAAGGTACTGCCCTTCATTGGAGGATAAGGTAGTTAAATTTTCAGACAAGGAAAAACATCAGCTTTTTGTAGAGCCTGAAGGTCTTGATACAAAAGAAATGTATATCCAGGGCATGTCAACATCTCTGCCTTATGAAATTCAAATTCAAATGTACAGGTCCATGATAGGCCTTGAAAATGCAGAAATTATGAGACCTGCATACGCTATAGAATATGATGCCATCGACCCTACTCAGCTTAAATTGAGCCTTGAATTAATAAGCATAAAAAATTTATTTTTTGCCGGACAGATTAACGGGAGCTCAGGATATGAAGAAGCTGCAGCACAAGGATTGATGGCGGGAATAAATGCATATTTGAGCTTAAACAACAGGGAGCCTTTAATTTTAGACCGGTCGGAAGCATATATCGGCGTGTTGATTGATGATTTGGTTACAAAGGGAACAAACGAACCTTATAGAATGATGACATCAAGAGCAGAGTACAGGCTTCTTTTAAGACAGGACAATGCTGATGAAAGGCTTACGAAAAAAGGCTACGAAATAGGATTGGTTACCGAAGAAAGATATAAAAGATACAAAGATAAAAAACAAAGAATTGAAAATGAAATTGAAAGATTAAAAGCTCTTAAAATAACGCCCAAAGTAGAAATTAACGAAGCTTTGGAAAATATAGGAAGTGTCTCTTTAAAAATTCCAACAACCCTTTATGAGCTATTGAGAAGAACTGAGCTGAATTATGACAATACATTGTTTTTGGATACAGACAGACCTGTATTAAGAAAAGAAACAAAGGATTATGTGGAAACAGTCATAAAGTATGAGGGGTATATACAAAAGCAGATAGCACAGGTGGAACAGTTTAAAAAACTTGAAAACAGAAAGATTCCCAATGATATAAACTACGATGATGTAAGAAGTCTGAGAATTGAAGCAAGGCAGAAACTAAACAGAATAAGACCAGACTCAATAGGTCAGGCTTCAAGGATTTCAGGTGTTTCACCTGCCGATATAAATGTGCTGTTGATTTATTTAATGGCATACAATAAAAATAATAGGTGAGATTGTGATAAAAACATTGGAAGAGGGTTTTAACCGGCTTAAATTACCCTACAGCAAAGATATTGATAATAAATTTGTTTTATACAGAGAGCTGTTAAAGGAATGGAATAAAAAAATAAATATTACATCCATAGAAGATGATGAAGAAATTTATATAAAACATTTTCTTGACAGCGTTCTTTTGTTGAATGAAGATAATATTAATGAAAACAAAACTGTAATCGATGTGGGTACTGGAGGAGGGTTCCCGGGTCTGCCCCTTAAAATTATTAATGACAATTATAAAATTACATTGTTGGACAGTTTAAGAAAGAGAATAGACTTTTTGTCTGAGGTTACGAAAGATTTGGAATTAAAGGATGTAAAGCTTATTCACGGAAGAGCTGAAGATTACGGTCAAAATAAGGAATATAGAGAATGTTACGATATATGTGTTTCAAGGGCTGTGGCACCCCTTAATGTTTTAAGTGAATATTGTATTCCCTTTGTAAAAGCAGGCGGATATTTTGCAGCATATAAAAGCGACAATATTTCCCAGGAAATTTCAAATTCCGACAGCGCAATTAAAAAACTTGGCGGAAAAATTAAAGAAATTAAAGAAATTTATCTTCCGGGTACTGATATTATCAGAAAAATTGTTATAATAGAGAAGGTAGAACCAACAAAAATCAAGTATCCTAGAAAAGCAGGGAAACCAAGCAAGGATCCGTTAAAATAAGGGGGAGAAATGATAAGCAATATTGTAAATATTGATGTAAATAAAATAATTCCAAACAAAAATCAGCCGAGAAAAATTTTTGATAAAAAGGCATTGGAAGAATTGAGTCAGTCCATAGATAATTATGGAATCATACAGCCTATTACGGTAAGAAAAATCTATGATGATATTTATGAGATAGTAGCCGGGGAAAGGCGTTATAGAGCTGTAAAAATGTTAAATATGGACACAATTCCTGCTGTGATTATTGAAGCTAAGGAAGAAGAATCTGCTGCAATGTCTCTGATTGAAAATTTGCAGCGGGAAGATTTGCATTTTATAGAAGAAGCAACGGCATATGAAAGACTTATAAGCGAATTTGGCATAAGCCAGACACAATTGGCTCAAAAACTAGGCAAATCTCAATCGGCTATTGCAAACAAAGTAAGAATTCTTAAACTTCCGGAGTCGGTTAAAGAAAAATTAAGGGAAGGAAATTTAACAGAGCGTCATGGAAGAGCATTGTTAAAAATAACAGATGAAGAAATTCTTCTTGATATTGTTGAAAAAATAATTAAAAAGGAGCTAAATGTAAGTGAAACTGAAAAAATTGTAGATTCAATTGCTGATGAGCTGAATATTAAGAAAAAAGCGGACAAGCGTTATGTGAGGAACTTTATAAATTATAAGATATATATAAATACAATAAAAAATGCTTACAATGAAATAGTGAAAACAGGTATTGATGCTAAATTTGAACAGAATGAATCAGAAGATTACATTGAAATAAAGGTGAAGATTCCTAAAAAAAGCATATAGAAGGTGATGAGATGGCCAAAGTCATAAGTATTTTCAATCAAAAAGGCGGTGTGGGGAAGACAACAACCAATGTTAATCTGTGTTCGGCATTGGCGTTAAAAGGAAAGAAGGTACTTAGCATTGATATTGACCCTCAAGGCAATACAACCAGCGGATTCGGGTTCAACAAGAATCAGCTTGAATATACAATTTACGATGTATTGATTGAAGACTATGACATCAACAAGGTCATCTTCAAAACGGAAATAAAAAACTTAGAGCTTATTCCTGCAAATATTCAGCTTGCAGGTGCTGAAATTGAGCTTACCAATACTAAATTCAGGGAAAAAACATTAAAGGAAAAAATAAATTTAATTGAAAATAAATATGATTTTATTATGGTGGATTGTCCGCCTTCGTTAGGCTTATTGTCATTAAACGCTCTTACTGCATCAAATACGGTACTTATACCCATACAATGCGAATACTATTCTTTGGAAGGTGTAGGACAGCTTATTGATACTGTTAAGCTTGTTAAGAAAAATTTAAATCCTAAGCTTGAAATCGAAGGAGTTATTTTGAATATGTTTGACGGCAGAACCAATCTTTCAATACAAGTTGTTGAGGAAGTCAAGAAATATTTTAAGGATAAGGTATATAGAACGGTAATACCGAGAAGTGTAAGGCTTGCCGAAGCACCAAGCTTTGGACAGCCTATAATGCTCTATGACGATAAATCAAAAGGAAGTATTGCATATATAAAATTATCTGAAGAATTAATTAAAAACAATTAAGGAGATTAGGAAAGTATGGCTGCGAAGAGAAAAGCATTAGGCAAAGGCTTATCGGCATTGATACCGGAAGACTTAGAAAAGGAAGATTATGAAAAAATACATGAAATAGATATTGATCTGATTTCTCCAAATCCAAATCAGCCTCGTAAGGTTTTTGAGCAGGATAAGTTAAATGAGCTTACGGAGTCCATAAAAAAATATGGTGTTATTCAGCCTATAATTTTGAGAAAAGAAGGTGAACTATTCACTATAATAGCAGGGGAAAGAAGATGGAGAGCCTGCAAAAATGCTAATATAAAAACAATTCCTTCCATAGTAAGAGATATAGAAAACAAAAACGCCTCTGAAATAGCATTGATTGAAAATATACAAAGAGAAGATTTAAATCCCATCGATGAAGCAAATGCTTATGAATTTGTTATGGAAAGATACGGAATCACCCAGGAGCAGGTTTCAAATATCGTGGGAAAATCAAGAGTATATGTGACCAATATAATGAGACTTAATAATTTAGACGAATATGTGAAGGATAAAATTATTAAAAACTTAATTACTGCCGGCCATGGGAGAGCTATTTTAAGCTTGGATAAAGAAAAACAAAAATCATTGACGGATATTATAATAAGAGACAATTTAAGTGTAAGAGATGTAGAAAAGTTAGTGCGCTCTTCAAAAAAACCACGTCGTAAAACAAAAGCTGAAAAAGATAAATACATAGTATATTTGGAGGAATTGCTGACAGAAAAATTTTCAACAAGGGTTAATATTAAAAACAATAAAAATAAAGGAAAAATAGAAATTGAATACACCGGCAATGACGACTTAAACAGAATATTAGAGCTGTTAAAAATAGAAGATTAGGTCAACCGCACAGGATGCCAAATTTGTGCGAGGTAACAAGCAAACAAATTAGTTAATTCCTCTACAAACCTCTGGTCCTTTATCTTATACGCTGCCACCAATCTAATGCCATAAAAAAATGACCTTCTAACCTTTGCCAATAGAAGAATGATATTGTTAATTGTTGAACCTATGATTTTATATATTGAATATACATATTTATAATCGCATATAACATTTCATTAATTATAGTAATAATAATATGGAAAAACCATGGATTGATTAACTAAGAGTAATTGATTTATAAAATTTGCATACTTTTAAGTAAATGTTTTCAAAATGAATTGACAATTAATTAACGAAATTATATAATATTTATAAATATCATAAATGCAATGAGGAGGTTATTATTTTGACAAAGGCACTAGATGTAAAGGCAAATGAAAAACTTTTTATTGAGCTTAAAGATTACATTGATTCAGTTAAGGATGTAAACGGTTCCTTAATGCAAGTATTGCACATGGCTCAGGAAACTTTCGGATACTTGCCGATAGAAGTTCAAAAGTTTATTTCTTCCGAATTAGATGTTCCATTAGCTGAAGTGTATGGAGTGGCTACGTTTTATACACAATTTGCCATTGAACCTAAAGGGAAGCACAAAATTGGAGTATGTCTCGGCACAGCATGTTATGTAAAAGGCGCCCAGAAGATTATGGACAAACTAGCAAAAGAGTTAAAAATTAAGGTAGGTGAAACTACACAGGATAATTTATTTACTTTTGAAGCTACTCGATGTTTAGGCTGCTGCGGTCTTGCTCCTGTTATGATGATAGACCACGACGTATACGGAAAATTGGAGCCGAAAAAAATACCTGAAATACTGGCAAAATATAAGTAGGGGGTTATTATGAAATCATTGGAAGAATTAAAAAAGTTAAGGGATGAATCTATTAAGAATGTTGAAATGCGAAATACCGGTAAGGACGTGCGTGTTGTGGTGGGCATGGCAACATGTGGAATATCTGCAGGAGCAAGACCTGTCTTAGCCACATTTGTAGAAGAAGTAGCAAAACGAAATTTAAATAATGTGTCGGTTGTACAGACCGGCTGCATAGGAATGTGCACCTATGAGCCAATAGTTGAAATCTATGCTCCGGGTAAGGAAAAGGTAACCTACATTCATGTTGACTCTGAAAAAGCAAAAAGAATTGTGTCCGAACATTTGGCAAATAACAGAGTTGTAGTTGAATATACGATAGGCTCAGAAAATTAACGGTAGAAAGCGAGGATGGTTATGAAGATTTTCAGATCTCATGTGTTGGTTTGCGGAGGAACGGGCTGTAGTTCTTCTAATTCTGCTCTGATTAGGGAAAGATTTATAGAAAAAATAAAAGAAGTAAATTTAGACAATGAAGTACAGGTTATCGGTACCGGCTGCTTTGGTCTTTGTGAAGTAGGACCGGTCGTAATTATATATCCTGAAGGTTCATTTTATGCTCGAATGACTGTTGACAGAGTTGATGAAATAGTTGAAGAACATTTACTAAAAGGAAGAATAGTCACAAAATATTTATTTGATGAAAGCGTAAAGGGTGAGAAATTAAAAGCTTTAAGCGAAGTGGACTTTTATAAAAAACAGAAGAGGGTTGCGCTTCGTAACTGCGGCCTTATAAATCCCGAGAACATTAACGAGTATATTGCAAGGGACGGATATTTAGCACTTGGTAAGGTTCTTACAGAAATGACTCCCGAAGAAGTTATTAAGCTTGTTAAAGATTCAGGGTTAAAAGGAAGAGGCGGAGCCGGCTTTTCAACAGGAATGAAATGGAGCTTTGCAGCCCCAAACAAAGCAGACCAAAAATATGTAATATGCAATGCTGACGAAGGCGACCCGGGTGCATTTATGGACAGAAGTGTTTTGGAAGGTGACCCTCATGCAGTTTTGGAAGCTATGGCAATAGCAGGCTATGCAATTGGAGCTACAAAAGGATATATATATGTAAGAGCAGAATATCCCATAGCAGTTCACAGATTAAGAATTGCAATAGAACAGGCTAAGGAATTAGGTCTTTTAGGGAAAAATTTATTCGATTCAGGTTTTGACTTTGATGTAGAAATAAGATTGGGAGCAGGAGCTTTTGTCTGCGGAGAGGAAACAGCTTTGTTGCAGTCATTGGAAGGCAAAAGAGGAATGTCGAGGAATAAACCGCCATTTCCTGCTAACAAAGGGTTGTGGGGGAAACCTACAGTTATAAATAATGTGGAAACATTGGCAAATATTCCTCAAATAATAATCAAAGGTCCTGAATGGTTTAAAAGCTTTGGTACTGAAAAATCACCTGGTACAAAAGTATTCGCATTAGGCGGAAAAATTAATAACACCGGTCTTGTTGAAGTACCAATGGGTACAAAATTAAGAGAAGTTATTTATGATATAGGCGGAGGATGTCCTAACGGTAAGGAATTTAAGGCAGTTCAGACAGGAGGACCATCAGGGGGATGCCTCACCAAGGAACACTTAGATACTCCTATAGACTATGAAAATCTTACTGCTGTAGGCTCTATGATGGGCTCCGGTGGTATGATTGTAATGGATGAAGATAACTGCATGGTTGATATTGCAAGATTTTTCCTTGATTTTACAGTTGATGAATCCTGCGGCAAATGTACTCCCTGCAGGGAAGGTACAAAACGAATGTTGGAAATTCTCGATAGAATTGCTGAAGGAAAAGGCACAATGGAGGATCTTGATAAGTTAGAAAAACTTGCAATAAATATCAAGGAAACCTCACTTTGCGGCTTGGGACAGACTGCACCAAATCCTGTATTATCAACACTAAAATACTTTAGGGATGAATATGAAGCCCATGTTAAGGAGAAAAGATGTCCGGCAGGTGTTTGCCAGTCACTTTTGAATTATAATATAACCATGGATTGTAAGGGATGTACGAAATGTGCAAGACTATGTCCTGTAGGAGCTATAGAGGGTAAGGTCAAAGAAATTCATATAATTAATCAGGATAAGTGCAGTAAATGCGGTGCTTGTATGGAAGCTTGTACTTTCCATGCAATTATAAGGAAGTAGAAAGGCTGGTGCAAACATGGATAAAGTAAATTTAACTATAAACGGAATAGAGGTCAGTGTACCAAAAGATTATACAGTGCTTTTGGCGGCGAAGGAAGCAGGTATAGATATACCAACCCTTTGCTATTTAAAGGATATAAATGAAATAGCTGCATGCAGACTATGTATTGCAGAAGTAGATATAAAAGGTGTTCCGATGAGAAACCTTCCTGCAACCTGTGTGCTTCAAGTTCAAGATGGCATGAATGTAAGGACGAATACAAAAAGAGTAAGAAATGCTGTTAAAATGAATCTGGAACTGATACTTGCAAATCACAACAGAGAATGCCTTACCTGTTTAAGAAACCAAACCTGTGAGCTGCAAAAGCTCTGTGATGAAATGAATATCAGCGATATAGAATTCAAAGGTTCGAAGAGAGAAGAAAAAATCGATGATTTGTCATATTCTATTGTAAGAGATACAAGCAAATGTATTTTATGCGGAAGATGTGTCAGCACATGCAGAGATGTACAGGGAATAGGAATTTTGGATTTTACAAAGAGAGGATTTGTTACAGAGGTTGCTCCGGCTTTTGATTACAGCATGAAGGATGTGCCCTGCGTATATTGCGGACAGTGCATTCAGGCATGTCCCGTAGCAGCGTTGAGGGAAAGAACCTATGTTGATGATGTATGGGATGCCATAGATGACCCTGATAAGTATGTTGTGGTGCAAACTGCACCGGGAGTAAGAGCATCACTTGGGGAAGAATTCGGGCTGCCTGTGGGAACAGATGTGACCGGAAGAATGGTTGCAGCACTGAAAAGAATCGGTTTTGACAAAGTATTTGATACAAACTTCTCCGCAGACCTTACAATTTTGGAAGAAGGTACAGAGCTATTAAATAGAGTGAAAAACGGCGGCAAGCTGCCTATGATAACATCTTGCTCACCGGGTTGGATTCGTTACTGCGAATTAAATTATCCTGAATTCTTGGATAATTTATCAACATGTAAATCGCCGCAGCAAATGTTTGGCGCAATTGTTAAGTCATACTATGCCGAAAAAGAAGGAATAAACCCGAAAAAAATATTTTCTGTATCAATAATGCCATGTACATCAAAGAAAACAGAAGCTAACAGGCCGGAAATGGAAGTAGACGGATTGAGAGATGTGGATGTGTCATTGACCACAAGAGAATTAGGGGACATGATTAAACAAGCAAGAATTAATTTTGTCAACCTGCCTGATGAGGAGCCTGACAGCATATTAGGACAATATACGGGGGCAGGTGCAATCTTTGGTGCAACAGGCGGGGTTATGGAAGCAGCGCTGCGTACAGTTGCAGATATACTGACCGGTAAGGATTTGGATGATTTTGAGTATCAAGGAGTAAGAGGTCTTGAAGGTGTTAAGGAAGCATCAGTAGTACTTCCAATTGAGGGTAAAGATACCGAAGTGAAAGTTGCAGTTGCACATGGAACAGCCAATGCAACTTTCACTTCGGTATCTTTAC
>ENA-UOOE01002830-UOOE01002830.1-fermentation-metagenome-genome-assembly--contig:-NODE-2830-length-11848-cov-3.540660_pt1 | contig 11848 bp, 12 predicted proteins | sample MGYA00245776_ERZ724021 | MGnify/ENA primary metagenome ERZ724021 (study PRJEB28704, sample SAMN03018321) | fermentation metagenome | biome: anthropogenic terrestrial biome; feature: soil; material...
GCTGCGCTGCAAGTTTGATGCCCCGTCAGATTGCTGCGGGGTCTTTGACTAAGGCATACAATGTGTCAACAACCAATGGAGGTGTCACGTATGCCTTATTTTGGTATTTGTGTCTTGTTTCTGACCGTCATTGAAGGTGAAAAGAGAGAGGAGAAAGACATGTTTGAAAAAGTGAATGCGATAGTGGAGCTGGTAAACGGTAAAGTGTGGGGCTGGGGGATGATCGTCCTGTTGTTCGGAACACACATATTTCTTACTATCCGTACAGGGTTTATTCAGAAAGCGTCAATTACGAAAGGCATTAAGTTATCCGTTACAAAGGACGAGGGGGCGGAAGGCGAGGTCAGTCAGTTTGGGGCATTGACGACAGCGCTTGCGTCTACGATTGGGACAGGTAATATTATTGGAGTGGGAACTGCGGTTGCAATGGGGGGACCGGGGGCTGTCCTCTGGTGTTGGCTCACCGGTGTTTTTGGTATTGCCACAAAATACGCAGAGTCTTTGATTGCTGTAAAGTACCGGGTGAAGACAAAAGATGGGAGAATGCAGGGCGGTGCAATGTACGCACTGGAGCGGGGCTTAAACATGCGCTGGCTGGGCGGGATTTTTGCGGTACTTGCAGGATTTGCTTCCTTTGGAATCGGATGCGCGACTCAGGTAAACGCAATCGCCACAGTCTGCCAGGAGAATCTGGGAATTCCTCCATGGATTGTAGGAATTGTAATCGCAGTTTTGACAGCAGTTGTTATATTCGGAGGAATTAAGAGTATCGCAAATGTCTGTGAAAAGCTGGTTCCCTTTATGGCAATATTTTATGTGTTGGGCTGCCTGATCATTCTTGGGATTAACTATGATTTTATTATTCCGGCAATTGTAACGATCTGTAAGCTTGCCTTCACGCCTGGGGCTGCGGCAGGAGGCCTTGTGGGCGGAGGCTTGCGTCTGGCTATCCAATATGGTGTGGCAAGAGGCCTGTTCTCCAATGAGTCAGGTATGGGCTCTGCGCCTATTGCGGCAGCGGCAGCTCAGACAAGAAATCCGGTTCGCCAGGCACTGGTATCTTCCACGGGAACATTCTGGGATACGGTTGTAGTATGCCTGATGACAGGTCTGGTGCTTGTTACAACAATTATGAAGAATCCGGCAATCAACGCCGACGAAATAGCCAACGGCGGTGTGCTGACCTCAATGGCATTTGCGCAGATTCCGTACATAGGACCTGTTATTCTGGTAGTCGGCATTATTTCATTTGCTTTTTCTACTGTTTTAGGCTGGGCTTATTATGGTGAACGGTGCGTGGAATATTTTGCAGGAAAGAAAGGTCTGGTTCCTTACCGTGTGCTTTATGTAGTTGTTGCTGCGATTGCACCAGTTGTATCTTTGAACCTGGTGTGGCTGATTGCAGATACACTCAATGCACTGATGGCAATCCCAAATCTGATAGCGGTACTTCTTTTGTCACCGATTGTCGTGAAGGAAACAAAGAAATATATCAATAATCTGGATGCGGTGGATGATACCCCGGTTCCGGTCGTTGAGACGGGGCACGGACAAAGGAAAGCAAAGGGATGAGCAGAGGAAGAGTAAAGGAGTCATGTAACATATGATAGCGGTGATTGATTACGGTGCGGGAAATATAAAAAGTGTGGAGAAGGCATTGCTCTTTTTAGGCCAGAATGTTGTGATTACCAGAGATGAAGAGCAGATTCTGAAGGCCGATAAAGTAATTCTTCCCGGTGTAGGAGCCTTTGGAGATGCTATGGAAAATTTAAATAAGTACAGACTTGACCGGGTAATCCGGCAGGTGTCTGAAAAGGGAATTCCTTTTTTGGGAATCTGTCTTGGGCTGCAGCTTTTGTTTGAAAGAAGCGATGAAGCACCGGGTGTCCCGGGCCTGGGCCTTTTAGAAGGAGAAATCCTGCGGATTCCAGGAGGAGAGGGGATTAAGATTCCTCACATGGGATGGAATTCCCTGCAGCTGGAAAACAATGGAAGACTGTTCAGAGGAATTCCCCGGCAGTCATATGTTTACTTTGTACATTCCTATTATTTGAAGGCGAAAGACGAAGCAATTGTAAAAGCAACCACAGAATACAATGTCCGCATTCATGCTTCTGTAGAAAAGAATAATGTGTTTGCTTGCCAGTTTCATCCGGAAAAGAGTAGTGATGTGGGAATTCAGATACTGAAAAACTTCGTGGAATTGGGCCGGGAGGAATTATAATGTTTACAAAAAGGATTATTCCCTGTCTGGATGTGAATGCCGGCAGGGTTGTGAAAGGTGTTAATTTTGTAGATCTTCAGGATGCCGGAGATCCGGTGGAAATAGCGAAAGCGTATGATAAAGCAGGGGCGGATGAACTAGTTTTTCTGGATATAACAGCCTCCTCTGATAACAGAGACACAGTGGTAGATATGGTAAGAAAGGTTGCCCGATGTGTTTTTATTCCTTTTACCGTAGGAGGAGGGATCCGCACGGTGGGAGACTTTAAAACTCTGCTTCGGGAGGGTGCGGATAAGATATCTATTAATTCTTCTGCAATTAATACACCCGGATTAATACAAGATGCAGCAGAAAAATTTGGCAGCCAGTGTGTGGTGGTGGCAATTGATGCGAAGAAAAGGCCAGATGGGTGTGGCTGGAACATTTATAAAAACGGCGGCAGGATAGGTATGGGTATTGATGCGGTGGAATGGGCGAAAAAAGTGGAAGGTCTGGGTGCGGGAGAAATTCTTCTGACAAGCATGGACTGTGACGGGACAAAGGCCGGATATGATCTGGATTTGACACGGACAATAGCTGATAGTGTCTCCATACCAGTGATTGCATCGGGAGGTGCCGGGACACTGGAACATTTTAAGGACGCACTGACAGATGGAAAGGCAGATGCGGCTCTTGCGGCATCGCTCTTCCATTACAAGGAACTGGAAATCAGGGAAGTGAAGGAATACCTGCGTGGGGAAGGAATCTCTGTGAGACTGTAGTTACTGTTGAAAAAAAGAAAAAGATAGGAGTGTATATTTTATGTCAGGATTAAGCGGCGATTGGTATGAAGCATTGAAAGGTGAGTTTAAAAAACCCTATTACAAACAATTGTTTGTCCGGGTAAATGAGGAATATAGGACACACAAGATTTTCCCGCCTGCCAATGATATTTTCAATGCATTTCATTTAACACCTCTAAAGGACGTAAAAGTAGTGATTCTGGGGCAAGATCCTTATCACAACGACGGACAGGCCCATGGGCTTTGTTTTTCTGTGAAAAAAGGTGTGGACATACCTCCTTCTTTAGTTAATATTTATCAGGAGCTTCATGATGATCTGGGATGTACGATTCCTAACCATGGCTGTCTGACAAAATGGGCCGAACAGGGAGTATTAATGCTCAACACAGTACTTACGGTTCGCGCACACCAGGCAAATTCTCTCAGGGGAATAGGCTGGGAAGAGTTTACCGATGCGGCGATTGAAGTACTCAATACTCAGGACAGACCTATTGTATTTATCTTGTGGGGAGGTCCCGCACAGCGGAAAAAATCCATGCTGAATAATCCCCGGCACTTGATATTGCAGGCACCTCATCCAAGCCCCCTCTCGGCATACAGGGGATTTTTTGGCAGCAAACCTTTTAGCCAGACCAATAAATTTCTGGAGGAACATGGACTAGAGCCTGTGGACTGGCAGATAAAATAAAAAACTTGCAGACAATATACTGTCTCATTGATTCCCGCGAGCAACGAGCCAAGCGGAAATGCTTGCATTTCCATTTGGCAACTGCCGCGAGGGTCAAAGACCCCGCAGCTTGCTGCGGGGTCTTTGACTTTGAAGAAAGATCAGTGGGGCAGTTTTTTTGCGAAAAAAGATAATTGTAACCACTTAGAGCAAAGTGTGAAAACCTGCAGCCAATCTTAAGAAAATCTTCACAAATTGTACTGGGAAATATTTTGTTTTTATAAGTATGATATAGGATAAACGTTGAGAAAAGGAGGGGTTCGGTGAATAAGGTCATTGAAGTCGGGAACCTGTATAAGCTGTATCGGGTAGGGGATTCCATAGTGAGAGCACTGGCCGGCGTGGACTTTGAGATATACGAGGGCGAATTTTGTGCGATAGTGGGTACCTCAGGCTCAGGAAAATCTACACTTTTGAATATGCTCGCAGGCCTGGAGAAACCCACAAAAGGGGAAGTCGTTATCGCGGGACAGCATATGGAGAAGCTGAACGAGGACGGGCTGGTGAAATTCAGACGAGAGAATGTAGGATTTATTTTTCAGTCTTTTCATTTGATAGGAACAATGAATGCACTTGAAAATGTAGCATTGCCGCTGTCTTTTAGAGGCGAGGCTAAGAATATCAGACTGCAGAAGGCGGATGAGATGTTGGATTTGGTAAATCTAAAGAAACATAAAAAGCATCTGCCCAGCCAAATGTCAGGGGGACAGCAGCAAAGAGTCGGTGTGGCAAGGGCACTGGTGGCGGACCCCAGAATCATATTCGCGGATGAGCCTACGGGAAATCTGGATTCCCATACATCAGAAGAGGTGATGAGACTCATGCAGCGGATAGTGCGGGAGAGAAAGAAAACACTAGTGATGGTTACGCATGACGATCATCTTGCCACATATGCAGACAGAATATTTCATATCATGGACGGGAAAATCGTAAAGATTGAAAACAATCATAAAGAGAGGGAGGAAAAGGAACATGAAACTGTTTAAGAGGGGGGTGCAGGCTGCGGTAAGCCTTGCACTGGCAGTAACTATGATAATGCCGCTGGGGGTTCGGGCAGAGGATGAAAAGCCGATACCAAATATAACCATATCGGTGGGAAGAGGCCAGCCAACCCCGAAATATGATGCAGAAGCCTCAGGCCAAACGCTGGAATTTGATGTTGAAAACCAAGGGAGCGTAGATGCCAAAAATGTTAAGATCACACCTGTCATTGAGGATGCTTCTGCCTGGCCTTTTGAGATAGAACAGATGAATAATGAGAAAATTCTGGGAGATATTCCTGCGGGGGGAAGAGCAGCAGAACCGCCCCTTTGGGAAGACCTGAAAGTTCGTTCTGATGTGGAGAGCAAATCCTATAGACTGGATTTTCTCATAACTTATGATGACGGAAAAACACAATATCAGACGCCAAAATATATTTATGTGAGGGCAAAAGCAAAACCGGCGGATTCTGGGCCGGAGCAGCCTGCACAACCAGGACAGCCTGCACAGCCAGATTCTGGCGTACCTGATGAAGGGGATGGGGATTTTTACGGCGGCGGCATTTTCAATAGTGATCCCGTTGCTACAGGCGGGGAGGGTTCAGGGGGACTTTCTGTACCTCGGGTTATTGTGACCGGGTTTAATACCGACCCGGGGACAGTCAATGCCGGGGGTGATTTTAAACTGATTGTCCATTTAAAAAACACATCCACAAAAACTGCAGTTTCCAACATGCTTTTTGACCTGCAGGCACCATCCTCCGGGACGGAAGCAGCCACGGAAGCTCCGGCATTTTTACCCTCTTCAGGCTCCAGTTCAATTTATCTTGACAGTATTCCGGCGGGCGGCACCGGAGATATTTCTATTGCCTTAAATTCCAGGGCCGATTTAGTGCAGAAGCCATACAGCATTGCTATGTCCATGAAGTATGAGGATGGCAACGCGGCTCAGTATGAAAGTTCCTCCAGCCTGGCAATTCCTGTGAAACAGGCCGCAAGGTTTGAATTGAGTGATTTGGAAATTGCTCCGGAATCCATAGCAGTGGGCGAGGAGGCAAACATTACAGGGAGCCTTTACAACACCGGACGTATCAAATTGTACAATGTGAAGGTGAAGTTTCAGGGGAAAGGAATCGATGCAAAAGAAGTTTTCATAGGAAATGTGGACTCAGGCGCCACGGGAACAATTGATGGTATCGTAACTGGGACGAAAGAAAATGCAGGGGATCAGAAATTTAAAATGATTGTGACTTATGAGGACGAGGCCGGAAAAGTTTCAACTACAGAAAAAGAGTTTACCTTGGAAATTACACCGCAGCAGGAGCCTGTGAATATGTCACAAATGACAGATGCTCCTGTAGAAAAAGGATTTCCGGTTATTCCCCTTGTGATAGGATTAACAGCTGCCGCGGTGGTTATTGCTGTGATTTTTATAATCAGAAGAAAAAAGAAAAGGATAGAGTCTGTAGAAGAGGAGGATTTGGCAGATGAGGTGGATCGATTTACTGAGGATGAGTAGCGGCAGCCTCAAACGCAGAAAACTCAGAACCTTTTTGACTGTCCTGGGAGTTGTCATCGGGACAGCCTCCATTGTTGTTATGATATCTCTGGGATTGGGAATGCAGCAGTCCATGTACCGTGAGGTAGAACAGTCCGGCGGAATGACAAGCATTACAGTTACGGGTAAGTTGGAGGGAGGAAATATGTATTACAGCTCGGATGGTAGTTCCGAGCAGGAAGAACCTGATAAATATATTACAGATGATGCCATAAAACAGTTTCAGCAGCTTGAGCACGTGAAAAGTGCCAATCCTGTTTTAGATGTCAGTGCAGTAGCGCTGAAAGGAAAATACATCGGTTATCTTCAGTTGGAGGGTATGACCCCGGAAGCCTTGAAAGAGCGTAATATAGAACTGATTCCAGACGGGAGGCTTCCTAACCCGGACAGTACAGATTTAGAATTGCTTTTTGGAAATGGTGTGCTGACTTCATTTTATGAGAAGGCTACTGACAAAGGATATTGGGAGACTGGGGAGGTGCCTGATATTGATTTGCAAAATGACCAGATGTTTCTGATACTGGACTCAGACAATTATTTTCAAAATCAGTCGGCAGACACCGGTGCGACGGAAGAGGGGAACTCTGACTCACCGCAGACTCCGGCACGTCCCCCAAAGAAATATGTCGTGAAAGGCTGTGGAGTCGTTGCCGGCGATATAGATACTTATACTGCCAATTATTATTATGTTTACTGCGATATAAACAAGCTGGAAGATACTTTGAAGAAAGAGTTCCGGGGCAGAGTGATTCCCGGCCAGCCAACCACAAAATCCGGAAAACCATACAGGCAATTTGTCTATACCTCGGCGACTGTACAGGCAGAAAATCTGGAGGATGTAGATGAATTGTCGGCGGCCATTAGAAATATGGGATTTCAGGTGACAACAAATGCAGAATATATGGACAGCATGAAGAAACAGTTTGCTATGATTCAGGCATTGCTTGGAGGGATCGGGGCGGTATCTCTCTTTGTTGCGGCCATCGGAATTGCAAATACAATGATGATGTCTATTTATGAGAGAACAAAAGAGATTGGGGTAATAAAAGTGCTGGGCTGCAGCCTGAAAAACATTAAGCAGATGTTTCTTTTAGAAGCAGCATTTATCGGACTCATCGGGGGAATCGTAGGAAATATACTTAGCTTTGGGATGTCTTTTATCATTAATCTGCTGACAGGAGGCGGAAGTGCCGTGGAACTGGACGGGAATCTTTCATATATTCCACCCTGGCTGGTACTTGCCTCTATGGCATTTGCTGTGTTCGTAGGAATGGCAGCAGGATACTTTCCCGCACTTAGAGCCATGCGGCTGAGTCCGCTGGCGGCAATACGAAATGAGTAGGGGAGATAGAGCGGTTTATTGATTTAAAAACAGACTTGAGCAAGGTTACAAAGGCGAATGTCTCTGTGTTGCAGGATGGAATCTGCTGAGCAATACAGAGGATTTTCAATACGCGGGGGTGAACCCTTGTGCTGAGGAACCTTTGCCTGCAGGAGGAAGCTGTCTGCTGGGCAGTCTTAATTTATCTGAGTTTGTAAAGAATCCTTTTACAGATGAGGCTACATTTGATTTTGGCAGATTCAAAGACTGTATCAGAATATGCATAAGGGCACTCAACGAGGTGCTGGATGAGGGAATGGACCTGCATCCTCTTGAAGAACAGAGAAGAAGCGCGGCGGACTTAAGACAGATAGGCCTTGGCATTATGGGCTTGGCTGATATGCTGATTAAACTTGGGATTGCTTATGGAGAAGAGGCCTCGATCATATTGTGTGATGAGATTGGATTTACCATGGCGGACACAGCCATCGCCGAATCAGCTCTGCTTGCCGAAAAAGAAGGAGCATATCCAAAATGCTGCGCCGGGGAGATTATTGCGGCTCCGTATTTTCAGGCAAACACAACGAAGGAAACGAAAGAACTTGTAAAAAATACGGACTGCGGAACTCTCAGATTCTTACGGTGGCCCCCACAGGAACTATATCGACGATGCTTGGAGTATCAGGTGGAATTGAACCGATTTATGCTAACTACTATGAGAGAAGAACAGAGTCGCTGTATGGAAAAAATGTCTCTTATAAAGTGTACACTAAAATTGTGGAAACTTACATGAAGGAGCATCAGCTGAAGGAAAGCAGTGCACTTCCGGAGTATTTTGTGACGGCAATGAATCTGGACTATCATCAGAGAATCCGAATGCAAACGGGCAGGAATTTTAAGCTTAAATACAGAGGACAAATTAGAGTCAAATCCCCCCGCATTTGAAAATAATTGTACGATCTGTAAAAGCTGTGGATAGGGCTGGCCATGCGGCTATAATGAGCATTATTCCTCAATCACGTGTATCTCCAGGTAGTCGAAATCAATGGAATCTACAAAATTATCCTGGTAGAACCTGGCTTTGGCATGCTTTTTAAAGTCTGCAATAGTAGAGTCAAGCCAGATAGGTTTGCTCAAGTCAAACTCATAGCAGATAGCATCCAAGGCATTAAAAATTTTATGTGTGCGGGTTTCATCTGTCTCATCACAGATGACCGTATCACGAATTAATTTATTATCCTTAAACTCTTTTCCCCATAGACGGAACATATGATAACCCCTTTCTTTTTAGGATATTTCATAGTATAGCATTGTGAGCACAGGATGTAAATGTTTACGTTTTAATAAAAAACTAGTTTATTTTTGTGTCTGGATGCGTTATAGTAGTATCAAAGCAGATACGTAAGATAATACTTGCAACAGGTACTTACACTGCGATAAATCTATAAAACAGGAGGAATTTAAGATGAAGAAATACGTTTGTGAGCCATGTGGTTACGTGTATGACCCGGAAGTAGGCGATCCGGACAGCGGAATTGCTCCGGGAACAGCATTTGAGGATTTACCGGAAGATTGGATGTGTCCACTCTGTGGAGCATCAAAGGACATGTTTGTGGAAGAAGAATAAATCAAGAGGCATTCAAAGGTGTTCAAAGGGGTCTGACCCTTTTGGGCACCTTTTTCAGAATATTCAGAAAATAGCTCAGCCATGCAAATTTTCAGAACCGCGGAATCGAGATGATGACTGCCACCTGTAATAAATAAAAAGCTGGCAGGACAGACAAGGTTATGATAAAATACGAAGTAGTGACAAGACAAGTGTAAATACGAGGAGGATATGAAAGATGAGAAAGCTACTGGACAGGATTTTCATAGATGGTCTGGGTGGAATGGCACAGGGACTGTTCGCTACCCTGATTGTTGGAACAATTATCCAGCAGGTGGGTATATTTATCGGTGGGGCCCCGGGGGAAATGATGTACGCGGTCGGCAGGGTAGCGGCCGCCCTCACCGGTGCGGGGATCGGTGTCGGTGTAGCACGTAAGTTAGAGGGAAGCCAGCTTGTAGTTGCGTCGGCAGCCACAGCAGGCATGGTAGGTGCTTTTGCAGGTAAATTGCTGGCGGGGCAGGTAATCCAGGACGGCTCAATGGTATTTACAGGGCCCGGAGAACCGTTGGGGGCATTTGTGGCTGCTTATATAGCGATTGAATTGGGCATTCTCATTTCGGGGAAGACAAAGCTAGATATTATTCTGACCCCCCTGGTATCTATTGGGACAGGTTCTGCCGTAGGTCTGTTTGCAGGCCCTCCTATATCACGGTTCATGAACTGGTTAGGCTCTCTGGTAAACTGGGGCACGGAACAACAGCCTTTTCTCATGGGAATTGTTGTGTCCGTACTGATGGGGATGATTTTAACTTTGCCGATTAGTTCCGCGGCACTTGGAGTCATTTTGAATCTTTCAGGGCTGGCGGCAGGTGCGGCTACCATCGGCTGTTGCTGCAATATGGTTGGCTTTGCTGTGGCAAGCTATCGTGAAAATAAAATGGGAGGTCTTCTGGCACAGGGAATCGGGACCTCTATGCTTCAGGTTCCCAATATTGTAAAAAAACCGATTATTTGGCTTCCTGCTATATTGTCCAGTGCAATTTTGGGCCCGGTGGGCACCATGATGCTGCATATGACCAGCAACGCAACGGGATCCGGAATGGGAACAGCCGGACTGGTGGGGCCAATTATGACCTGGCAGGTAATGACTCAGACAGAACCAACGACAATCGTGCTGATAAAGATTCTGGTTATCCAGATTTTTCTTCCAGCTCTGGTAACACTTGGAATTTCAGAATTTATGAGGAAGAAAAAGTGGATAAAGCCAGGGGATATGAAGCTTGAATTATAGGGTTTCCCATAAGGAGGCAGCTATCTGCCTGGTTCTGAACAGTTATAAAAAAAGAATGAATAAGCTGACATTATGTGCCTTTTATGCTATACTGTAGGAGGTTGGAAAGGGGGATTTTTCCAAATTGAGAGGAGAACTGCAGATGCATGATGCTGTCAGGAATTATGAGGATGTAGATAGCTGGAAGACAGTCATTTTTCTATACAATGCAGCACTAAAAGAAGTAGGGATAAAACTGGAGATTCTGAATGATGAATTCCAGCATGTCCATCAGTACAATCCGATAGAGCATATCAAGACCCGCATTAAGACTCCGGAAAGCATTGTGAAGAAGCTGAAGAGGTATGGATATGAGACATCCATAGAGAATATGGTAAAGTATATCAATGACATCGCAGGGGTAAGGTTGATCTGTTCTTTTACATCAGATATTTACCAGCTGGCTGAGATGATAGGAAATCAGAGCGACTTGAAGGTTCTTTCTATCAAAGATTATATCAAGAACCCGAAGGAGAGCGGCTATAAGAGTTACCATATGCTTGTCTCGGTTCCTGTGTTTCTTTCGGACAGTGTTGTGGATACAAAGGTTGAGATTCAAATCCGGACCATTGCCATGGATTTCTGGGCAAGCCTGGAGCATAAGATATATTATAAGTTTGAGGGAAATGCACCCGATTACATCAGTGGGGAACTTAAGGAATGTGCCCAGATGGTTTCTGAGCTGGATGACAAGATGCTGTCACTCAATGAGGCAATACAGGCATGTATTGTAGATGAGGCCGAGCATGCAGATAAAGAACGGCTGGACGAGGTGGCGGAAAATGTAATCGGCGGAAGGCGAATACCCAAAAAGCCGGAAATTACAGAAAAAGAATAAGTAAATAAACACCTTTAAAAGACGAATTTAAGGGTGTTTTTGTTTTTTGGCAGATATCTATTGACAAAACGCCGGTATTGTGATTATATGAACATATGAACAGTTATTCATATATAATTATAAACCGGAGGGATCACAATGGCACAACAAACATTAAATAAAAAAATATTTTCTGAAGAGTATTGCGACAAGGAAATACAACCTCAGGAACATATGTATGAGCCTCGTCCGCATGACCATGAGGAAGACTGCTGCTGTGACTGTTGTCAAGAGGAAGAGGAGTCCATGCATGAATGTGAAGAAGACTGTTGTTGTGACGGCTGCCAAGAGGAGGAGTCCATGCATGAGTACGAAGAACACTCTTGCTGTGGTCATAATGAAGACAAATGCCAGCATAAGGAATCTTTAAAGATTAACTATGAGAATAATAATGCTTTTAAAAATGTCCCTAAGCAGGTATATATAGTTGAGAACATTGA
>ENA-UOOE01002835-UOOE01002835.1-fermentation-metagenome-genome-assembly--contig:-NODE-2835-length-11828-cov-8.109913_pt1 | contig 11828 bp, 8 predicted proteins | sample MGYA00245776_ERZ724021 | MGnify/ENA primary metagenome ERZ724021 (study PRJEB28704, sample SAMN03018321) | fermentation metagenome | biome: anthropogenic terrestrial biome; feature: soil; material...
TTTGGCTATTTAAAAGCCGTAAAAGAGGTGATGAGCGGGGAATACGAGCCCTAAACAACACTTTTATACAATTATACTAGTGTTTTATAAAAACCAGATTGCCTATATTTGAGTAAATTAAAATCATATATTACTGATTATATGTATTTTATATTTGAACATGTGCAATCTTGACAATTAGGTACGAAGTACAAATTCAAGTCCTTTTATTCCTATTTAAGATGCAATATACTTATATAAAGTATATATAAAACACAGAAAGACTTTAATGAGACACTAATGACACATTGTTACAACGCGAGGGGTCTTATATAGACTTAACATACTGAAGTAATGATGAGAGATAAACCATTTGCGAAACATTAAATAACTTTTCATCGTATATTATACTTAAGTATAAGTTTTAATGTTATTTCACTGATGTCCGGTTAAACATCTTTTTATTGATTTTAAATGCGCTGATATTTAATATATTAAGACTCCTGATTACGAATTTTCATAATTTCAATTTGAAGTTGAAAAGTTGGAAAATGATCTTAATAGATTGATATCAATAAATTATAAGACAAAAGTTTTTTAACCGGACACTAGTGACTTCAAAAATATAAAAAAATTACGATAGTAAAATTTATTGAAACACTCCGTTTTCAATACAATATTTTTTAATTTATTGGAGTGTAAAAAATCTGTTGATAGATCTAAAATAGAATTTTAATCAGGGCAGTCTGTTTTTAATCGCTTTCATTATTTGTAAAACAATTAGATGAAAATGTGGATAATTTGAAAAATCTTTTTACCAAAGCTTAACAAACCAACTGTTAAAATTATAAAAATAATAAAATCGCGAAATAAAACTAATTAAAGTGTTGAGTCTATTATTGGTTATTGAAATAGTTTTTTGTTCTCAAAAAAATGTCGCTAAAATTGATAGTTTAAAGAATGAATATTACGTTGCGGCATATGTTTGGCCATCATGACATCATGACAAACGTTTTGGAGATATGTTATGGCCAGAAGGAATGGGAGAATGGGAAATAATAAAAAAGGGAACTCCTCGTTTTGAGGGTCACTATCAACCAAAGGTACCTCTATGGGGTTATGAGATGGAGGATAATCCAAAAGTTATGGAAAAATGGATTGACTCTGCAACTGACTATGGTATAAATGTATTTATCTTTGACTGGTACTGGTTTGATGAAGGATCATTTTTGGAAAGTTCGGTAAACAACAGTTTTATTAAAGCAAAGAACAAAGATAAAATGCAGTTTTACCTTATGTGGACTAATCATGATGTCCGGCGGAATTACTGGAATGTACATAAATTTACAAATGACACATCCATTTTATGGGAAGGTGTAGTAGATTGGAAAAATTTTAAGATTATAGTTGATCGGGTAATTAGAAATTACTTTATTCAACCCAACTATTTCAAAATTGATGGCTGTCCAGTCTATTCCATTTTTAGTATCAACAACTTTATAAAAAGCTTCGGAAGTATCGAGGAAACTCGTAAGGCTATAGATTATTTCAGGAAAGAAACCCAAAATGCCGGTTTCCCAGACTTGCATCTACAATTTACAATTTTGGGGAACCCTAATGAGAATATAATTGAAAAAATATCAAATTTAGGAGCTAACAGTTTAACTCAATATAATTGGGGAGACCCTTATCCTGAGGACTATATAAAATGGGGAATGCAGGCTTTTGAACGAATAAATAAATGGGATTTGCAACTGTCAATTCCCTATTCTCCAAATGTCTCAATCGGATGGGATGACTCTCCTAGATTTCCACATAAAGGGAAGGAAGATGTAGTACATTACAACAAGTCACCTGAAGGATTTACAGCCTTCATGCAAAAAGCAAAAGAATATTGTGATGCAAGATCTAATCACCCAAAACTTATAACCGTATTTTCATGGAATGAATGGGTGGAGAGTGGTTATCTTTTACCAGATATAAAAATGGTTACGGACACTTGGACGCTATCAAAAAAGTTATAAGTGGTAAGTATGATTCCTATGTTGAATAAAATTTTAATTTTAATTAATTTTAAAGCGAAGGAGTATAAATGAAAATTGATAGAAGAGATTTTTTGATCCAATTATTATTAATTGCTGGAAGCTTTTCTCTTGGACACTCTTGTGTAAATAAAAAAAACAAGAAAGTTCTGGAAGGAATTAAAAAGTTCATACAAACTATCTCCAACAAAGATGGATCTTTCCGTCCAGGCGTCAACCCATACTATAAAGGGAGATCAGATACTGAACTTTCTGGAATTGCAGCTCCGACATATGCAACAATTATTTGTAAAACTTTTGGTTGGGATCTACCATACTCCAATAATACAATAGACTTTTTTTTATCGTGTCAAAAATCAGATGGAGCGTTCTATGCACCAACTGGTAGAATGGACCCAAATTCTCCATTGGCAAAACTATACAATACAGTACAAGCTTCAGTTGCTTTACGTCTTTTAGGACAAAAGCCAAAATATGATCCCACACCCTTGATCTATAGTTATTTTGAAGGATCTGAATTCAAAGATCTTCCCCTTTATACTACCAGTTTTTTTGCACTTTTTTTTAGTGCCTGGGGTAAAGAAATGCCTGAATATATTGATAAACAAATGCGTGAGTACATAATAAGTAACCAACAAGAAGATGGATATTTGAGTAATCATGTTGCCTCAACATTCCATGCTGCTCATTATTTTCGCCTCAACTGTGAAACAACACCTAAAGCAAATAAAATAGTTACCCGTGTATTAAACGACCAGAAAGCAGATGGCTCATGGCATTTATTCTCACCTGATTACGATGTTCATGCATGTTTTGATGCACTATTTATTCTGAAACAATTAGGAAATCAAACAGATTTTAGAGTAAATAAAGCTTATGAGAGAGCTACTAAATGGATATTGAAATGTCAGCAACCAGACGGTGGATTTAGCCATTTCCCAGGAGATGCACCTTCTGACATGGATGCTGTATATTTTCATATGGGAGGACTAGTTCAAACTGGATATCTAAAAATAGACTCTAATATTGAAAATGAAGAATTATTAGGATGGGGGCATGCAATGGATCCCTCTAAAAAATATTCGTGCTTTTAATTGATATTGATAGTGGAAAAAGATAATAGCCTTGCTGAAATTGTGATTTTAAATACTCATATTACCACAAATAGATATACAAAATTGCATGTGAATACATTTATAGATTTATTCTTTATTCTCGACTTAGGAATTATAATAATTAAGATAAATTACTTTAAACAAAAAGTTAAAAGAAGATAGGTTATGAAATTATTTACAATTAAAAACAAGAATGGTTTAATTGCCACAATTTCTGATTATGGTGGGAGGATTGTTAATTTATTAGTTCCTGACAAGGCAGATCATTTTGATGATATTGTTTTGGGCTTTGATAACCTGAATGATTATTTGACTGCAAATGAAAAATATTATGGAGCAATCATAGGGAGGTATGCCAATCGTATTAAAAATGCAGCTTTTTCCATTGATAATCAAAAATATTTACTCGACAAAAATGATGGCGATAACTGTCTCCATGGAGGAGATAAAGGATTTCACAATATTTTATGGAATGTAAATCAATTGGACGATCAAAAAATAGAATTAAAATATTTATTTAATGATCTTAACGAAGGCTTCCCCGGCAATTTAGATGTTAAAGTAATCTATAGTTGGTCAGATAAGAATGAATTAATTATAGAATATTTTGCTACTACAGATAAAACGACCGTAATAAACCTAACCCATCATTCATTCTTTAATCTAACTGGTAATCCGATAAATACAATTGATGAGCATCTTCTTCAGATACACGCTGATTTTTTCACTCCTGTAAATAAAAACCTTATTCCAACAGGCGAATTGTCGAATGTAGCTGAAACACCTTTCGATTTTAGAGAGCTTACTCCTATTGGAAAGAGGGTTCACACTAAAAACCAACAATTGGTATTTGGGGGAGGTTACGATCATAACTGGGTATTAAAAGCTAACTCGAGTAAAGAAAAAATTCAACTTGCGGCAAAAGTAATAGAACCAAGATCAGGCAGGGTCATGGAAGTCCTTACTAATGAACCTGGAATTCAATTTTATGGAGGTAATTTTTTGGATGGCAATGATATTGGAAAGAATAATATCTCCTACAAATTCAGAACCGCATTCTGTTTGGAAACACAACACTTTCCTGATAGTCCTAATAATCCAGACTTTCCTTCAACTCTACTAAGAAAAGGGGAGAATTATCATTCAATATGTATATATCGTTTCAATCATATTTAAGGTTTAAGGTAGTATCTTTACTATTAATTTATAAATAAATGAAAGAGAATTATAGGTACGTTACAGGCATTGCTCTTATTGCTTCACTAGGTGGATTATTATTTGGTTTTGACACTGCTGTGATATCTGGTGCAGAAAAAGACATTCAACATTTATTTAAGCTCAACAGCTTCTGGCATGGATTCACAATAGCTATTGCATTGATAGGTACAATAATAGGTGCTCTATTGTCAGCAAAACCTGCGGACAAGTATGGTAGAAAAAGAGCGCTTTTGTTTATTGCTTTACTTTATGGAATATCTGCCTTAGGAAGTGCTCTGGCAATTAACTGGATAGATTTCCTGATTTATAGGCTTATGGGTGGCCTGGCTGTTGGAGCTTCGTCAGTTATTGGCCCTATGTATATTGCTGAGATTGCACCTCCTAAGATCAGAGGAAGACTTGCTGCCTCTTTTCAATTTAATATAGTCATTGGGCAGGTGATTTCATATATTTCAAATTACTTTATTGCTCAGTTATTCGAAGTTAATGCATGGAGATGGATGCTGGGTGTCGAATTTTTTCCTGCTTTACTATTCTTTTTCTTGTTATTCTTGATTCCTGATTCTCCGCGGTGGTTGGTTCTTAAAAATAAAAACGCTAAAGCAGAATTAATTCTAAAAAAACTAAACTCAGCAAATCCAGCTAAAGAGTTATCTGAAATAGTTGAATCCGTCAAGGATTTCTCAAGGATAACCAAAAATCATTTTTTTACTAAAAAAAATCAAACTCCTATTATTCTTGCAATTTTAATAGCTGTTTTTAATCAGCTTTCAGGGATTAATGCTGTGATATATTATGCTCCACGTATTTTTGAGATGGCTGGTTTTGCAAAAGACTCCGCCCTTTTGCAGTCAATTACCATAGGAATAACTCTATTACTCTCTGTCATGGTTGGAATGGCCTTGATAGATAAGGTGGGCAGGAAACGACTATTACTAGTAGGGGCAGTTGGAATGTTTTTGTTTTTATCAATGGTTGCCGCAACTTTTTATGCCAAAACGGAAGGAGGATTTTTAACTCTATTCTATTTAGTAGGGTTTATAGCCTCTTTTGGAATATCAGCCGGAACAGTTATCTGGGTTTATATTGCAGAAATTTTTCCCAACTCGGTAAGGGCTGAGGGTCAAACTCTTGGAAGTCTAACACATTGGGCAATTGCTGCAATGATATCATGGCTATTTCCAGTTATTATTGAAGGACATACTTTTGGCGGTGGAATTGCTTTTACTTTATTTGCTGTTTCTATGATTTTTATGTTTTTCACTGTTTGGAAAGTATTCCCGGAAACTAAAGGAAAATCACTCGAAGAAATTCAAAAAGAATTTATTCAAGACAATAATACAATCAAATAAATTTCTTGAGTTAGGATTGGGGGTTGAATGTTTTTAAAGGTTCTGTTAATTTATTTATGTATTAATGACAACTAAAGGCATCGTCTTCGATATTGAAGAGTTGGGTTTACATGATGGTCCGGGCATTAGAAAACTGGTTTTTTTTAAGGGCTGTCCATTGCATTGCACTTGGTGTCACAATCCAGAAGGTATTTCCTTTTGCAAAGAATGGATAATCACTCATTCAGGAGAAAAGAGAATATGTGGAAAGGAATATGAAGCAAAAGAATTAGCAGAAAAATTATTGAAAGCCAAGGAGATTTTAATTGATAGTGGAGGAGGAATAACAATAACCGGTGGCGAACCCCTTGCCCAATCAGCTTTTCTTTTTGAGCTAATAAGATACTTGAAACCTATTAGTATTGCAATTGAAACTTCAGGCTATGCGCCAAAATTTATTTTTAAACGATTAATAAGCGAAGTTGATTTGATTCTGATGGATTTAAAACATACTGATAATATTATACATAAAAAATACACAGGCGTACACAATTCATTGATTATAAATAATTTGAAGTTATTGTGCCAATCTGATGTAAATTTTATTTTGCGAATTCCGCTGATTCCTGGTGTCAATGACAACAAAGAAAACATGGAATCAATAGTGCAATTAATTAAGAATGCAAAAAATCTTCAGAGAGTTGAATTTTTACCATACCACCAAACAGCAGGAGCGAAATATAAAATGGTCGGTAAAAAATTCGAACCCGGATTTGATACAAATCAAACAGCAAAAGTCTGGTTAGATATATTTAAAAATAACAACATTAATGTTTTAGTATTATGAACGATCGAATATCGATATTGCTAGACAATATAAAGCAGAAAAAACATCACCAATTCAGACAAAACATTGAAACGACAGAATTGAAAGCATTTACTCAATCTTTAAAGGAACAAGAATTGTCTGATGTTTTGAAATCTCAAAAAAGATTGAGTTGGGTTCTGACAAAAGAAACACCAATTATTCTTCCCGAAGAAAAAATAGTTTTTACTCGTACGGTCTGTCAAATACCAGAAATTTTTACGGATGAGGAGTGGAATTCTTTAAAAGAAGAACATTACATCCACGAACTTGGAAGGGTATGCAATATAAGTTCAAATTATGAATATACTATTGAAGTTGGACTGGAGACAAGAAAAAATGAAATTTATAAAGCACTCATTAAACATAAAGAGATAGGAAATGAATCCGGTATTATTTTTTTGCAAACGGTGCTTCAAGCTATTGATGATGTTTTAAATTTGACTGATAGATATGCAACTCTTGCGTTAAATACTGGAAGAAGTGATCTTTATAAAATGTTAAATCAAATTCCAAGATATGGCGCTAAAACGTTTCACGAAGCACTTCAATTTTTCAGAATACTTCATTATACCCTTTGGGCTTCTGGAAATTACCATAATACTGTTGGTCGGTTTGATCAATATATGTTTAAGTATTTACAAAACGATCTAAATACAGGACTTTTAGATTATGACTCTGCTTTTGAATTACTTGAAGAATTTTTCATTTCATTCAATAAAGACAGCGATCTATACCCTGGCATGCAACAAGGTGATAATGGCCAGAGCATGGTATTAGGTGGTGTTGATAAAGACGGGAATGATGCTTTTAATTTACTCTCTGAAATGTGTTTAAAAGCGAGTCTTGAGTTGAAGCTGATAGATCCAAAAATTAATTTGCGCGTGCATAAGAATACACATTTCAATTATTACATACTTGGTTCAGAGCTAACTAAAGAAGGACTTGGCTTTCCACAATACTCAAACGATGAAATTGTTATCCCTGGTTTATTATCAAAAGGTTATAGTTTAGAAGACGCCCGAAACTATGTTGTTGCAGCTTGCTGGGAATTTATTATTCCCGGTAACGGGATGGATATTCCGAATATAGCTGCATTATCTTTTGCTAAAATTATTGATAAGAGTATAAAAAGACATCTTGATAATTGTGATGATTTCGAGTCTTTTCTAACCAAAGTAAAATTTGAAGCAAAACTTGAACTAGATACAATCCTATCAAAAATAGGCAATATCTATATGGAACCGGCTCCTTTTCAATCATTATTAATGAATGACTGTATTGAAAATGCTAAAGACATTTCATTAGGCGCTAAATATAACAATTATGGAATCCATGGAACTGGAATATCAACCGCTGCTGATTCATTAGCCGCAATAAAAAAATTTGTTTTTGATGACAAATCCGTACATGCCAAGGAGATTGTAAATGCTCTAGAAAACAATTTTGAAGACGATCCTGATCTATGGCAAAAATTAAAATACCAAGCTCCTAAAATGGGTAATGATGACGATTACGTAGATAATATCGCTGTTGAACTTTTGGAAATGTTTTCAGAATTAACCATTAATCTGAAAAATGATAGAGGAGGCTGTTTCAGGCCTGGATCTGGTTCTGCGATGTATTATTTATGGCATGTTAGGGATATCGGTGCATCAGCAGATGGCAGAAAAAAAGGCGAACCACTTTCAGCCAATTTTTCACCATCATTGAATGTAAAAGTAAACGGTCCATTGTCAGTTATTAGCTCCTTCTCAAAACCCGATTTAAAGAAAATAATGAATGGAGGTCCATTAACTTTAGAACTGCACGATACCCTATTCAGAAACCGTGATAGTATCCAGAAAGTTGCATTTCTAGTTAAATCATATATAGATATGGGCGGGCATCAGTTACAGTTAAATGCTGTAAATCGTGAACGTTTAATAGAAGCAAAAAAATATCCTGAATTACACAAAAATCTGATTGTAAGAGTGTGGGGTTGGAGCGGTTACTTCGTAGAGCTCGACGAAGAATATCAGGACCATGTTATTCAAAGAATCGAATTACAAACATGAAAATATGAAAGTTTTCATACTTGATTTGGATTTTACCCTTTGGAACGCTGGTGACACATGGTGCAGCGAAACAAATCCTCCATATATTTGGATTAAAGATAAATTATTCGATCAGGATAATAGATGGATAAGGCTTTACTCCGAGACAATTCCTGTTTTAGAAATACTTCGGCAAGAACAAAAAATAATTGCGGTAGCTTCTCGTACTAATAGGCCAGAATGGGCGAAAAACCTACTTAATATTTTTAATATTAATCATTTTTTTGATCAAAAAGAGATCTATCCCGGAAACAAAGTTACACACTTAAAAAAGATTCGATCTCACTTTGGATACCCATATAAACAAATGGTTTTTTTTGATGACGAACAAAGAAACATAGAAGAGGCAAGAGATTTGGGCATAATAAGCATCAAAATTGACAATGGAATTTCAATTAAAGACATTAAAAAATCCTTATAATCAATAAATTAATAAAGGAATCAAAGTTATGAATAAAAATCGAAGAGACTTTTTGAAAAAAGCTACGCTTGGTTCGATAGCAATTACTTCTGCTGGAAGTTTGTCTGTTTTTGAAGCTCATAGTAAGACTCTTGTTCCAGAAGAAATAAAAACAACCAATCCTCTAGAATTAACCAAACCCTGGGAAATTTCTTTTAATGAAGTAAAGAATGAGTTGTCATTAATTAATGGTCCGGTTAAAATCAAGGGGCAAATTAATTTTTATTCAGAAGATAAGAAGTGGACAATTTCAAATTCAAGAGATGGAGTTTTAAATCGTTATGCCTTAATAGACACTAACGGAAATGTACAAGGATATTTTGTGCTCAATCCAGATTTTGGGCAAGTTCAATTCTTATTTTATCATAGGACTGCCCAAGCATATGAAGGAGAATTGACATTTGAGGGCACAATAAATTACCTGCCTGATAGCTTTGCTTGTAGAACAAAAGCATCAGTAGACGAAAGAGTTTTGTCAATGAGTTGTGGAAATACCGACTCTATATTGAATGATTCACTCTTTTCACCTGAGAAAGACGCTGTTCTTCAACTGAATGCGTCAAATATACATCTTAAAAATCTAAGTCCTGATTCATACTCTTTTTATCTTAAAGGTTACATTCATAAATCATCAGAAGCCATATTTTCAATATGTTTTGAAGAAGATTATTTTAAAAATCGATATGTACCATATTACCAACCAATCAATCGCGACCGTTGTCCTAAAGCGCCGACCGGATGGATGTCATGGAATACTTACTTCGACAAAGCAAATGCTGAAGATAATCTTGCCGAGGCAAAAGTTGGACAAAAATTTTTACTGCCATTTGGATGTGAAATTTGGTCTATTGAATCATGGCAAGGTAATTCAGATCAATTACCCGTACGTGATTTTTACAACATGAATCTTGAGGTAAATGAGAAACAGTTTCCCAAGGGTATGAAACAATTAGCGGATGATATTCGGAAGCTAGGATTTAAACCAGGGATTTGGATGGCCCCTTTTGGAACTGGGAATAATGTTTTTTATCAAGAACACAAACACTGGTTTTTACACGATAAGGCAGGGGACCCTATCTCCTCGTGGAATGGCCGATATACTCTTGATCCTACAGTAAAGGAAGCGCGTGAGCATTTAAAAGAAATTTTTAGAAAGGCTTCCAGAGAATGGGGATATGAGTTCTTTAAAGTAGATGGTATGTCTGGTAGAAGTCACGGATATTGTGCTCATTTATATGAACGTCCTGAGATAAAGGAACGTTTTCAAGATCCTTCCTGCCCCAACCCTTTTGAACTTTGTGTACAATCCTTTCGTGAAGGGATGGGTGAAGATCGCATTTTCTTGGCTTGCCAAGGACATTCCTCAGGACCAGAGGCTAAATACGCAGACGCTTCCCGAATTGGAGCTGATATTGTGCATCCAAATAAACCAGTTCAATGGAATAACGTCTTAAATCAGGCACGTTGTACAATAAATCAAACATTTACTCACAATATCGTTATGGTAAATGACCCAGACACATTATTGGTAGCAGACCTACCTATTGAAGAAGCAAGAGTTTCAACTACTATTGTTGCCCTACCAGGTCAATTGACTTTTTTTGGTGACAAACTAGCTAACTTGTCGGCAAATAAGATGAAGCTATTACAACAAACATTGCCTGTTGCTAATGTACGACCTGGAAGTTTGTACCCATATTTTTCAATGCTTTCTATTTGGAACTTAAACATTCACAATGATTTACTAGGAGATTATAATATTGTAGCACTTTTTAATTGGGAGGATGAACTCAAAGAGATCTCTTTTACTACTGAGGAATTGGGGATTGACTCTAATATAGAATACTCATTGTTTGAATTTTGGACTGAAAAGTATTTTGGTGAATTTCGAGGTACCTTTTCAATGAATGTTCCTCCCCACAACGTTAGATTATTGGCAATTCACAAAATCAAGCAAATTCCTCAATGGATTAGTAGTGATCGCCATGTTACCCAAAATGCTTTAGAATTGAAGGGATTTGAATGGAATGATAAAGCTAGAACAATTACAGGCAAAATAGAGCTTATAGATACTTTCCCATTAACAATGCGTATCCGAATTCCAAAAGACTATTCATTTAAAAAGATTGAATGTAAAGATTTAAATCACTCTGTATCAACAGAAAACAATGAAATCCTAGCTATTACCTTTATCGCAAAGAAGAAAGGTTATTATTCATTTATCTTAAAATTTTAATAGTATTTTACTACTCTCTCAATGATAATAGAGGCTAGAGTTAATAAGTTATTAAACCGTAATCTAAATTGTAATTCCAAATTTTGATTTAAATGACAGTAAAAAAGCATTATCAGACGTTAAATGAAAATAACAACTCATAATTAGTCACCCTATAAAAACCCATTTTCACATACATTGAAACGAATTTATTTGATTTTTTTCTAGGTTATATTTACATGTTTTTGTAAATTTGAGGAATAAATCGAGCAGATCACTAAACTTATTGATTTTTCATTGGAAAGTATATTGAACTATAAGTAACTGCTATTCATATTAGTAAATAATACTGATTAAGAGGCATTGGGTGAGTCATCGAATAGAATCTCTAAAGAAAATCCCCGCCCCGCGTGAAATTACCATAGGGGTATACAACTTGCTATCAACTAGGTTGGCACGAATTTTCAAACAAAAAATATTAGGTTTTTTCAACCTCGACTAATTATC
>ENA-UOOE01002836-UOOE01002836.1-fermentation-metagenome-genome-assembly--contig:-NODE-2836-length-11828-cov-3.939353_pt1 | contig 11828 bp, 12 predicted proteins | sample MGYA00245776_ERZ724021 | MGnify/ENA primary metagenome ERZ724021 (study PRJEB28704, sample SAMN03018321) | fermentation metagenome | biome: anthropogenic terrestrial biome; feature: soil; material...
CATAACACTATATCCTTTCAGCAAAAATTTTTTCTAAGTTAATCATAACAAAAATTCCTACCTATAGTGTAAATCCCAAAAACTATTACTTGTTATAGTTACAGTCTATAACAAAGAATACATAGAAATTGAACTATTGTTTTTATTCACTAAAAACAGCTAATATATCATATCTACAGTATGTGTAGGAATGGCTTTTAAAGACTAAGAATAAAATAAATAGTGAAAAAACAGGAAAATCCATTAAAAAAATAGAAAGGGATATGGAAAGGGATTATTTTATGTCTGCAGAGGAAGCCCTAACTTATGGAGTAATAGATAAAATTCTTTAAGTGTATTAGCTAATTGCCTCATTCGGACAAAAAATAATTTATAATTATTGACGGGAGGTATCTATTTTGAAAAATTATTTATTTAGAAGTAACAATATCAATAAATCCTATAATAATCATAAAATATTAAATAATTTATCATTAAATATAGAAGAAGGAGATATTTACGGATTTGTTGGCAAAAATGGAGCAGGTAAAACTAGTATGCTCAGAATAATATTAGGATTAATTTATCCTGATTCCGGTGAAATTGAATTATTGGGTAATACCGATATAGAAAAAATAAATTTATCAAGAGCTAAAATTGGTTCATTGATCGAAAGACCTATTTTTTATGGAAATATGACTGCAAGAGAAAATCTCCAGTTAATAAAAATTCAAAAAAATCTAGAAAATACTATAGACTTAAATAAAATATTAAAATTAGTTAATTTACATAATGTTAAAAATAAATCTAAGGATTTTTCTTTAGGTATGAAACAACGGCTTGGTATTGCTATGGCTATTTTAAATAATCCAGAATTATTAATATTAGATGAACCTATAAATGGCTTGGACCCAATTGGAATAAAAGAAATCCGAGAATTATTACTTAATTTAAACAATAAATATGGAACAACTATTTTAATATCAAGCCACATATTATCTGAGTTAACACAATTAGCTACTAAATATGGATTTATAAATCAGGGACATTTAATTAAAGAAATTTCATCAAAAGAATTACATTTAGAATGTAGAAACTACCTGCATTTAAAAGTTAACTCTATTTCTAATATTGGTAAAATAATAGAAGAACAATTTAATACACCCAATTATGAAATATTTCCAGATAACACTGTAAATATATATGATAAAATCAAAATTGAAAATTTATCTCTAATTTTATCAAAGTATAGTATAGCAATTTATGAACTTTTCCAAAATGAAGAATCTCTGGAAGACTATTTTAGCAGATTAATTAAGGGGGATAATAATGAATAATTTAATCAAGGGTGAATTTTTTAAATTTATTAAAAATAAAGGAATTAAATTAACAATAATTTTAGTGTTAATAAGTTCAGCTGTTTTTTTTTTGCTATTATCAAATTTCTATGCAAAGAAAGCCTGAAAGTTTAAATAATATTTCTGGAAGCTCTATTTTATATTTGTTATTAACTGCAGTTGCATGGGAAAATTTTTTATTTGCTATAGTAGCAGCCATTTTTGTTTGCAGAGATTTTGAAAATGAAACTATAAATATGACATTTACATATGGTTATAGCAAAATAAAAGTTTTATTAAGTAAATTTCTCGTTTATCTGGTAGGTTCAGCAGCCATACTTTATATATTTATTTTTTCATCTACAATAATTTTTTCAATATTATATGGGTTTGAAAAAGACTTGAATATATATTTTATTTTAACTATATTGAAATCAATTTTAGTGAATATGCTTGGTATTACAGCTATTTCAAGTATTACATTTTTAATATCAATCTTAACCCGAAATAGTGTACTCACTATTATCTCACCATTTTTTATACTTTTTGTTGCTATATGTATCAGTAATTTTAATAATCCTATAATATCTAATTTGCTGCCTTTTAATTTAGTAATTAATGCTATAATTAATCATGTGAAATTTATTGACCTTTTCAAATTATTAATATTATGTCTTTTAACAATTATATTTTGTATATATGTAAGTAATCTTCACTTAAAAAGAATAGAATTCAAATAATCTTATTTTAAGATTATTTGAATCTTGGTTTAACTACATTTTCATAAATCTTTTCAAGGTGGCATTTTCCATATCCACTGCAACTGCTACAATATCACGATTGTCTGCGGTATTTTGCACTTTCATAACCACTAGATCTCCATTATCTATATTTGCTCCTATCATACTGTCTCCCTTTACTTTTAGCACAAAATGCTCTTTGCTATTATTAAACCAAGGCTATATCCACTTTAATTCAAATCACTCTCTCACCAATTCCCATACTCCTTCAGAAAAAGTAGGATGGGGATGAATTACATGGGCCATTTGTGAAAGAGTCATACCATTTACAATGGCCGATGTGAATTGGCTTATTATATCCGTTGCCCGGGCACACATAAGCTGTGCTCCAAGAATTTTTTCCGTTTCCTTTTCTGCAACCACTTTCATAAACCCTCTCTCCTGCATTGTCAACACTGATTTTCCATTTGCCATCATGGGATATTTTTTAGTAATTACCTCGATACCTGCCTCTTTTGCCCCACTAGCCGTAATACCTACTGTAGCAATCTCAGGATTGGTATAGACACAACCTGGAATCAATTTTATATCTAGAGGTTCTTCTTTTCCCACCATATGCATAACTGCACAAAGTGCTTCAGAGGAAGCTGCATGGGCAAGCTGTACACCTCCAATAACATCACCAATAGCATATATAGAAGGACAGCTGGTTTTATAATATTTATCCACCAAAATTTTGCTTTTTTCTATTTCAACGGTAAAATTTTCACCAAAAAGTCCTTCTGTATTAGGCTTTCTTCCAATTGCCACAAGTACCCCATCTGCTTCAATATGCTGTAATTTTTCCTTTTCTTTATAGACACACAGAATTTTTCCTTCTTGTATTTGTTCTAATTTTTCCACATTAGCAGATGTATGAATATCTACTCCATGTTTTTTTAAAATTTGTTTTAAATTCATACCAATTTCTCTATCCATGTCAGGCAGTACCCGGTTCATGGCTTCAATAACCGTTACCCTGTGTTCAAAAGCACTATATAGGGCTGCAAATTCCATTCCAATGACACCGCCGCCAATAATAATAAGGTGGTCAAATAAATCCTCTTTTCTATTTAAAAGTTCATAGCTTGTAACGACATTTTCCAATTGGATACCAGGAATAGGAGGAATTGCAGCACTAGATCCCGAAGCTATAAGAATTCGTTCTGCTTCAATAATCTTTTCCTCTCCATTTTCACTGACAGCTACTTGATGTGCATTAACAATCTTTCCTGAAGCATAAAAAATATCTACTTTATTTTTTTGAAGTAACATTTTCATACCATCAGAAAGCTTATTTATCATCTCTTCCTTATATTTCAACAGAGCAGATATGTCAAGTACAGCTTTTTCAACCTGTATTCCAAACTTTTTACTTTCCTTTATTTTCTGGTAAATACCTGCTGAATGTAATAAAGATTTCATTGGAATACAGCCCCTGTTTAAACAAGTACCGCCCAATTCATTTTTTTCAATAACTGCCGTCTTCATCCCAAACTTTGCTGCTTCAAGTGCTGCTGTACTCCCGCCGGGTCCCGCTCCTATTACAATTAGATCATATCTCTGACACATATTTTTTCTCCTTTACTTACATATTGTCATGAATCAGCATTCCTATATCTTTGGCAATAACTGCCCGCTCTGGCTTATCTGCAAAATTATTAGTCAATACATCTTTTAATGTATTTTCCTCATAGGTACATCCAATGAGTATTTCAGAAATCCTCAAAATCATTTCCTCATCCATGGCATCAGAAAATGCATTTAACGATTTTATCTTGCCACCTTGAACTTCAAACTGCAATTGTATATCTCCCCACTCAAAACGTCCTAACATTTCATACTGGAATTCAATTTTTCTTCCATATTTCCATTTCCAGGATTCAAACTTTTCCTTTAAAATTTCAAGTTCTTCTTTTTGAATCCGTGATTCATGAAAGGGTTTCGGCTTTAATCCATATACTTCTCCAAAAGCTTCTATAAGTTTCTCACACATCTTATCTATTGTAAGAGAGGAAGAAAGTTTTTTTAAATTTACTACCCTTGATCTTATGGAATTTACACTTTTGGATTGTAATTTTTCTTTTGAAACATTAAGATACTTAGCCATATGTTCCATATCTACATCAATCAAAAGTGTTCCATGATGATAGCAAAAATTACCGGACTTATAAAATGCATTTCCCGAGAATTTTCTTCCATCTACTGTAATATCATTTCTTCCTGTTTTTTTTGCATTGATTCCCAGCTTTTTAACCGCCTGTACAATTACTTCAAGCTGTTTGTCTACATCATAGTTATCTTTTCTTATTAAAAATGTAAAGTTAAGGTTTCCAAGATCATGGTATACAGCTCCTCCTCCAGATAATCTGCGTACTAAATATCCTCCATCATTTTCAAGTTCTTTTACCTTACATTCCTTCCAGCAATTTTGATTTCTTCCTATAACCACCGTATGACGGTTTTGCCACAAGTATAAAATACATTCCCTTTCCCCCACATGAAAGGTTAGATATTCTTCCAGGGCCAGATTTTTATAAGGATAAGTTCCTTCACTTTTCACAAATAACAGCTTCTCTATCATTTATAAACCGCCTTCCCTGTATTATTTTTATCCTTAATGTAATACTGGAGTTTAGGTTTTGTAGCCGCAAGAACTTCATCTGGCCTGTGAACTGCCGTATTATATGGATATTCATGCATCTTTTCCGGTGCTTCTTCTGCCTTTTTATATATTTCTTTGAAGACACAAATTGCATGGTCCAGTGTTTCTTTTGTCTCAGTTTCAGTAGGCTCAATCATCAGTGCCTCATGGACAATCAACGGAAAATATATTGTAGGAGGATGTATGCCATAATCAAGAAGAGCCTTTGCTATATCCAATGCCAGAACCTGGTGTTCCTTCTTCATCCTTTTCAGGGTTATAACAAATTCATGCATACAAGTTCTGTTATAAGCCACATCATAACAATCAGATAATTTCACTCTCATATAATTGGCATTTAATACTGCATTTTTAGCTGTTTCTGGAATACCCTCCCGGCCTAACATCATAATATAGGCAACAGCTTTTACAACCACTTGAAAATTGCCGTAAAATGACTTTACATCACCTATACTTTCTTCTGTCTTATGTAATACATAAGTGTCATCTTTCTGCTTTATAACTATTTTTCCGGGAAGAAATTTCTGTAGAAAATCCTTACAGCCTACAGGACCGCTTCCAGGTCCTCCTCCTCCATGAGGTGCTGAAAATGTCTTGTGTAGATTAATATGTACAATATCAAATCCCATATCTCCAGGTCTTACAATACCCATAACTGCATTTAAATTGGCACCATCATAATAATTTAATCCCCCAGCTTCATGAACCATTTTAGTTATTTCTAAAATATTCTTGTCAAATAAACCTAAAGTATTAGGATTAGTTAACATAAGTCCTGCGGTATCTTCTCCAAGTACTTCTTTCAATTTATCTATATTCACACATCCATCCTTCCCTGAAGGAATGCTGATTACTTTAAACCCTGCCATAACCGCACTTGCAGGATTGGTTCCATGAGCTGAATCCGGTACGATAATTTTATCTCTCTTTTTGTCATTTCTGCTTTCGTGATAGGCTTTAATTAAAAGTAATCCTGTAAATTCTCCATGGGCGCCTGCTGCAGGCTGCATGGTCATTGCATCCATTCCCGTTATTTCACATAAATACTGCTCTGCCATATAAAGCAGCTTAAGACAACCTTGTACTGTATCTTCCGGCTGCATCGGATGTATTTTTGTAAATCCAGAAAGTGATGCTATTTCTTCGTTGATTTTGGGATTATATTTCATGGTGCATGACCCAAGTGGATAAAACCCATCATTAACTCCATGAGATCTTTTGGATAGGCCGGCATAATGTCTGCTGATTTCACTCTCTGATAATTCCGGAAGACGGATTTCTTTCTGTCTAAGTGCACAGTTTGGAATTACAGAAGGTACATCATTTTCAGGTAAAATGCTGGATTTTCTTCCGGTATTTCCTTTTTCAAATAACAATTTCATTTTTTCTGCATCTCCTTTACAATACCAACTAATTTATCCATATGAGCCTTAGTATTTAATTCTGTGGTACACCATAGTATTTCTTTTTCTCCAATAGGAAGTCCTCCTAGAATATTCTCTTTCTCCAATTGTTTAAGTATTTCATCCGCATTACTGTCTGAAACTGTTACAAATTCATGAAAAAATTCCTGCGAATATTTCAATTTCAATCCTGCCTTTTCTAATTCCTTTTGCAAATAATGGGCTTTAGAGGTACATTGAATAGCCGTTTCTCTTATACCTTCACTTCCCATAACTGTCATATAAACTGATGCTGCCATTGCACACAGTGCCTGATTGGAACAAATATTGGAACCTGCCCTTTCCCTTTTAATATGTTGTTCTCTCGCCTGCAGAGTCAGTACAAAAGCCCTTTTTCCATCCACATCTACAGTTTCTCCTACAATACGTCCAGGAAGCTTCCTCATCATTTTAGATGTAGCTGCCATAAACCCAAGATAAGGTCCTCCAAAAGATAAAGGCATTCCAAGGGGCTGCCCCTCTCCCACTGCGATATCTGCACCACATTCTCCTGGTGTTTTTAAAATCCCAAGAGAAATAGGATTACAGCCCATGACAAAACTTGCTCCTTTTTCATGTACCATCTCTGAAATCTTGTCTCCATCCTCTACAATGCCATAATAATTTGGCTGCTGCATATAAAAACATGCTGCCTTATCACCAAGCATTTTATTAAGTTTTTCATAGTCTGTAATACCATCTTTTTCAGGTACAATAAAAAGTTCTGCACCACTGCCAAAACAATAGGTCTTAATAGTGCTCATAACCTGAGGATTTATAGTTTCAGATACATATATACTTTTTCTTTTTTTATTTCTGCACATGGCTACTGCTTCTGCTGCTGCACTGGCTCCATCATAAACTGACGCATTGGAAACATCCATGCCAGTAAGTTCACAAATCATAGTCTGATATTCAAAAATGGATTGTAAAATTCCCTGGCTGATCTCTGCTTGATAGGGGGTATATGCAGTTTGAAATGTTTCTTTTGAAAGTACACTTTTTACAACAGCCGGTATATAATGATTATATGCTCCTCCCCCTCTAAAGATATATTTAAAAATTTTATTTTTTTCAGCTATTTCCTCCATTCTAGCTGATGTCTCCATTTCAGAAATCCCTTCAGGAAGTTTCAATTCTCTTTTAAATCTTACTTTCTGTGGAATATCACAGAATAAATCATTAAAGCTTTTATAGCCTATTTCATTTAACATCTCCAGCTGTTCTTCTCCGGTATTTGGCACATAAGTTCCCATAGGATTACCTCCATCTGTTATTCTTTCTCACTATTTACAACTGCCTCATATTCTTCAGCTGTCAATAAATTTTCTCTAGCACTTATTTCTCTTATTTTTACAAGCCATGCTTCATAAGGAGCTTCATTAATCCACCCCGGTCTATCCAAAAGCTCTTCATTAACTTCCTCTACAACACCACTTAGTGGTGCAAATACATCCGATGCAGCCTTAACGGATTCCACATCTAAAAATACTTCCCCACAAGTAACTTCATCACCTTCCTCTGGAAGATTTACAAATACCAGATCCCCAAGTTCACTCTGTGCATAATCAGTCAAGCCAACTAAAGCCTTATCTCCTTCTATTTTTACCCATTCATGTGATTTAGTGTACATAAGTTCCTTTGGAAAATTCATTTTTATTCCTCCTATTTACTTTTTTTATAAAATGGCAGCTCTACTACCTCTGCTTCTACTTTTTTTCTCTTTGCAATTACTGTTACTTTTGTTCCCGGCTTACTGTAATCTGAAGGAAGCATGGCCATAGCTGCAGGATAACCAATATATGGGCAATAGGTTCCAGATGTAGTGATTCCAATCTTACAATCTCCTGAATAAACTTCCATATTCTCTCTTATAATACCTCTTCCTGTAACTTTTAGTCCTATTCTCTTTTTTTGTGCCGGTTCCTTTTGCTCCAATGACTTTTTACCTATAAAGTCCTCTTTATCCATTTTAACAAACATACCAAGACCTGCTTCTATGGGCGTTATTTCATCATTCATCTCATGTCCATACAAAGGCATGCCTGCTTCCAATCTCAGTGTATCTCTGGCACCCAAACCGCAGGGAATTAATCCTTCTTCCTTGCCTGCTTCTAAAAGAATTTCCCATATTTTCGGTGCCTCTAAAGCTTCCATGTACATCTCATAGCCATTTTCTCCGGTATATCCTGTTTTTGAAATCATACACTTTGCGCCTTCTAAAGTACAGTTAAATATGCCGCTGTAATATTTCTTTGGTATTTCATCTAACTTTGCTACCTTGCTTATGACTGAAAATGCTCTCGGCCCCTGTAATGCAATCTGTGCCACCTCTTTTGAAATATCCTCAAATACTACATTACCCTGTCCATGAGTCTTCACCCAATTATAAACTTTATTTTTATTTGCAGCATTGACCACAAGCAGATAATCATTGTCCTTTACTTTATACACAATCATATCATCCACTACACCGCCTTCTTCATTGCACATGGGACTATATCTTGCCTGACCATGATACATTCCTTCAAAATTATTGGTAAGCAGATAATTAAGATTTTTTAATGCATCTTCACCTCTGCAAGTAACTTCTCCCATATGGGATACATCAAATACGCCACAGGCCTTTCGTACTGCCATGTGCTCTCTTATTACTCCCTCTTCATATTGAACCGGAAGCAGATAGCCTGCAAAAGGAACCATTTTTCCTTTATACTTTAGATGTTTTTCATAAAGTGGTGTCTTTTTTTCCATTGCTCCATCCCCTTTTCAATAAAAAAAGCACATAAATAAACAACCTATTTATTTATGCGCTCTGTCTTTATACCTGAAAGATTTTAGCTTCTTCGGTGTATTGCTTATTGCTACTTTCCAGAGTTTCGTCAAAATCCAGTCCTTTTACCTGAGAGTTTACTGCAGCTTCCCCTTCGGTGCTGCCATATTCCGGCAGTCTCTCCTAAATCCATCATCCGAGTATTATATTTTTATTAATAAAATATTAGCATAGCCCCTTTATAGTGTCAATAAAATACTAAAATTCCATATCAATTTCTTAAATTTTATTCCTTATTATTTACAATAAAAAAATTAATATATAAAATTATTATGAAATTCATATAATTTTTAACCTTTTGCAATATCTATACATAATATATATTTTTTACAATTATACTGTATATTTCAAAATACCTTTAATCTTCTTCTCTTAAAATATTTATATTTTTCCCCTCCATTACTTTGTTCATATTTCTTACAGCACACATTTTTCCACACATAGTACAAGTATCTTCATGTTCCGGGGTAGATTCTTTTCTGTATCTTATTGCCTTTTCCGGATCAATTGCCAATTTAAACATCTTATCCCAGTCAAGCTCCCGTCTTGCCTTGCTCATTTTATAGTCCCAATCTTTTGCACCTTTTATATTATTGCTTATATCTGCAGCATGTGCTGCTATTTTAGAAGCTATAATTCCTTCTTTCATATCCTCAACACTTGGAAGCCTTAAATGCTCTGCTGGAGTAACATAACACAGAAAATCTGCACCGTTTGCAGCTGCTATCGCTCCACCAATAGCACTTGTTATATGATCATATCCCGGTGCAATATCTGTAACTAAAGGTCCAAGTACATAAAAAGGCGCACCATGACACAATTTTTTTTCCAGCTGCATATTAGAAGCTATTTCATTTAAAGGCATATGTCCTGGTCCTTCGACTATAACTTGCACATTCTTTTCCCATGCTCTTTTGGTAAGCTCTCCAAGAGTTATAAGTTCCTTTATCTGACTGGCATCTGTAGAATCATTGATGCTTCCTGGACGACAGGCATCTCCGAGACTTATGGTAACATCGTATTTTGCAAATATATCTAAAACTTTATCGTAGTATTCATAAAATGGATTTTCTTTATTGTTTAGTTCCATCCATGCATATAAAAGAGATCCCCCTCTTGAAACTATATTAGTAAGTCTTTTATTTCTCTTAAATACTTTTACAGTTTCCCTGTTGATTCCTGCATGTATAGTCATAAAATCCACTCCATCCTGGGCGTGTTTTTCTACTACAGCTAAAAATTCTTCCGATGATATATCACTTAATTCCTTATCATAAAACCCTACAGCATCATATATAGGTACAGTACCTATCATAGCCGAACATATCTCTACAATTTTCTTTCTAAATTTTTCAGTTTTCCCATAAGAACTTAAATCCATTATAGCTTCTGCTTTCATATCAACTGCCGTTTTAACCTTTTCAAGTTCCATATCCATATTGGCACAATCTTTTGATATGCCTAGGTTAACATTTATTTTAGTTTTTAATCCCTGACCAACACCCTGGGCATCTAAAGATTTGTGATTCCTATTTGCAGGTATTACTATTTTACCTTCAGATACAAGCTTCCTTAAAATTTCTACATCCATATCTTCTTTTTGAGATACCACTTTCATTTCCTTTGTTATAATTCCCTTTTTAGCAGCATCCATTTGAGTAGTAAAATTCATACTTCCTTTTATTGTTAATTCTTTATACACCGATGAGTCATGTCATTTGTATAATGAATTTAATAAAAGCCTATAAAAACAAAAAGCATAAATCCGTAGACTTATGCTTTAATTACCAATATATTTACACAAACAACTTCCTACGCTGGCATTACCCAGATCAGGTTTAGGGTCAAAGAATTAACTTTCTTAATCTCAGCCGGAAACACCAGCCCCCCTCTATATATTATTTAACTTTTTTATATACTATCACAAAAGCTATCTTCAATCAAGTAAAATTGAAAATAGGTTGGACAATAATTTCAAACAGGCTTACAACTTTCCCTATAAGTTAAATTTATGTTAATACCTAATATTCTGGCATATATTAAAAAATGTATTATATCTTTATCTATACCTTCTTCTATATTTTTTAATTCCTCTTCTTTGAATCCAGAAATACCGGATAAATCTTCAAAGGTTCTTTTATTTTCTTCTCTGCATCTTTTTAAAATTCCCCTTAACTTTAAATATATTTCTTCCACCTCTATGTATTTTCTATTTGCATTCATATTCTAAATCCCCCTTATATCAAGTTTTTCTTAGGTTCAGGTAGAGTTTACTCATAAATAATGCTTTTCTCCACCTGAACCTTAGAAGAACTTATCCAGGCGCATAGCAGTACTTATCCCCCACTTTGAAGAAGTCAGGGGTGTTAGCTAATTACCGTGTTCGGATAAACAATTAAGAGTTAAGAGTAAATTAAAAATCAACTTATATCTTAACTTTTAATTCATTATTTCAACATTGATTAGTTATAGTAGTAATTTTATTTAAAATATCATCTGTAAGTTTATTGAGTTTTTTATAATCACTGCACTCTGTATAAACCTTACATAAAGGTTCATCTGCATCTGGCATTACCAATGTCCATCCATCTTCAAAATTAAGTTTTACCCCTTCAATCAGATCTATGGATTTTGAAGTATTTTCTTCTATTAAATTTCTCATCAATCTCCCTTTCATATTCCAGGGACACTTTATTTCCTTTTTCATAGTATAATATTTGGGTATAACAGAGGTTATCTGAGAAAGAGTTCTGTTATACCCAAATATTATACTATGAAAAAGGAAATAAAGTG
>ENA-UOOE01002838-UOOE01002838.1-fermentation-metagenome-genome-assembly--contig:-NODE-2838-length-11812-cov-8.757676_pt1 | contig 11812 bp, 3 predicted proteins | sample MGYA00245776_ERZ724021 | MGnify/ENA primary metagenome ERZ724021 (study PRJEB28704, sample SAMN03018321) | fermentation metagenome | biome: anthropogenic terrestrial biome; feature: soil; material...
ATTGCTTGGGCTACTTTGTAGAATGCGTCGTTGGTTGCGTAGCCTGAGTTTCTTAGTGTTTCTTTCATTTGGGTTGTGTTTCCTGTTTTCCAGAGTAGGCAGACTTTGTGGAGTACGTCTATGAGTTCTATTGGTTCTTTGAGTGTTTTTGGGTCTCTTTTGTCTGGGCCTTGGACTGAGATTTTATCTCCTCTTTTGACGATGAATCCTTTGTTCCATTCATTTGTAAGGTCGATTCCTGCGCTTTGGGCGAGTTTTCGGGCTTCATCGAATGGTACACTGACTTCTTGGTAATTCCATCTCCATAGGAGGTAAAATTTGCTTAATGGTGAAAGTTCTGCGGCAGTACCATTATGAAGTATTTGGTGCATAGCATAATCTGTAACAACACTCCTTACAAATGTTAAGAGTTTGTCTGCTTTTATTTCGGTTCCCTCATTGTCTAAGATTTTTTCATATTTTCCAAAGACTTCTATAGATGAACCTATGGCTGCGATAAAGAAATCTGCTCCAGATATGCCTTCTTTCCATAATTTATCTAATTTTTGAGGTATATACTCTTTTATTTCATGTTTAACGTCTTTATACCATCCAATATTATTCTTTTTTATTTTTCTTGCTACGATATAAATTGAAGAAGCTAATGCAGCAGATTTTTGAGCTCTAAATCGGGCTTTCATTTCTGTGGATATAGGCCAAGATGCAGTAATTGTTAAACCTGAATCTAAAAGTGCATTTATAACAGTCTCCCATCCTTCTGTTGTTTTATGAGCGTATACAATTGTACAAATTCCATTTGGTTTTAATACTCGATTAATCTCTTGAAATGATTCTTTCATTTTTTTTTCAAAAAACTTTTTAGAATCTAATTTACTGTTATGTCTATAGGGATCAGAAATTATTTCTAGTTTTTTGGGTGTAAGAGGTGTAGAAAACATTTCCGGATAAAAATCACCAACGGATCTTTTTAGCCAAACATAAAAAAAATCGGATAGATTTGAATAGGTTATATTATCATAGTAGGGTGGATCTGTAAAAACAGCATCAAAAAAGTTGTCAGGATACTCTAAAGAAGTGGCTGATGATTGAGTTATTTTGGCATAATCCCCAAAATTAGTCAATGTTCTTTCCATAGCTTTAATAATGTAACTAAATTGTTTTTGCCATCCTTGTAATCCTTCTATTACATTTGTTTCAGCATAGTCCCACGTCATGGGTAAAGCTTGTCGAGCATAAGTGTGTTCTTGCTTTTCAGATATGTTATTCCAAACAGATGCCATAGAATTTCTATCTGCTATCCTACTTAATCCTAAACTGAGATAACTTATTATTGCAATGCTGTAATCTTTATCATAACCTCTTTTTTGCATTTCCTTAAATGATTCTTTAATTTTTTCTGTTAGTGTGAGCAATTCTAAATTTTGTCTAGAATTAAATAAATTACTAAAAAAGTTATCTTTTAAATAATTAACAACCCACAGATTTCTAGGATCATAAGGTAGGCTCTCATGTGGGATAGGATAATCTAAACTTTTTTTTTCTAATTCTTTAATTTTATTTTTAAGTTTTTTCTCAGCTATTTTATAAGAAAGTAGATCTCTTTCGTTAGGCAATCTATATTTTTTTCCAACTTTACCTTTTCTATACGTAACAATAACATTAAGTTGTTGTCCAACTTCTCCTTTTTGAAATAGTTTTTTTAATTCTTTTTTGCTAATGGGTGAATGACAAGAAGGACATTCAACTACACCTTTGGATATTGTTCCTTTAGTAGGATCAAACTCTTTAGGTGTTTTATTATATCCATCTCCACATATTTCAAATTCAACTTTCTTATCGGTGATTCGTGGAAGGAGAAAAACATTTTTTTTCTTGTTTTTTGCAAGTTTATAATTTCTCATTAAAGGTATTTGGAGTTCACAAGAAGGATTTTGACAAGTTATTGTTCTAGACCACAGATAAGCTGTTGGGATATCAGAATTTTCTGATTCACCAAAATACCCCTCATTATTAACTTTATCATGAGGATAAACATCATAAAGTTCTTTTTTTAATTCCTGTAAAACCCATTCGCTCCATTTTTCAACGTCTTTTATAATTTTTTCGCCATATTTTTGTGTAAATTCAAGAGTACATTTCTCAATTAAAACTGCCACAGGATTATAATCATTAGCATAAGTTTCGCAACCTAATCTTAAAGCTTCTAAAGGAATTGCTCCACCTCCTGAAAAAGGATCTAAAACTTTTGGAGGTTTTCCTCCGTTAGTTTCCAAAATATCTTTTTTTGCTTTTTCAATGAGTTCTTGATTAAGTATATTCTCCCATTTCGAAAGTTCGATGATAAACTTTTTCTTTTTAAGCCACTCTTTTTTTTCTTTAGGTTTGAGAGTGAGTGCAGCATAATTCGTTGCCCTTGAACTTGATAATGGTCTTCTAGCCCACCACACATGTAAAGTAGAAATGTTACCTGATCTTATGTTTTTTTCTCGAGCAGACTCTTCACTAACTTCTTTAACAGGAAAACTCTCTTCAATAAACCTTTTATCCACGTAATCACCTTTTAATTCTTCTCTAGTACTTTATCCCCTTTTTTCCACTCTTCAGGTAATACTAAGAACCTCACAACCTCAACTTTCTCAGAGGCTTTCAGGAACTCTGCAGGGTTTTGAATAATGTAAAGAGAGGGGTTTGTAGCTGCATTTGCAACCACATAAAGCCAGTATTTATCCTTAAATCGTTTAGCTTTAAACCATTCATTTAATGTTAAGGCAACAAGGCCCTCATCCTTACGAGCCTTAACCTCTATGTATCTTGTAGGTCCATCAACATCTTTGGAACGGACATCAAATCCCAAGTTTTCTGCTGAAACATCTACAGGGTAACGACCTTCATTTCGCTCATATTCCATTGAAACTTCCATTCCAACCATTTCAATATCCTTATCCGTGGCCATTTCAGAGTTTCCATGCTCAACAATGATCGCACCAAGGAATTTAGGCATGGACATACTCAAACATTCTTCCTGTTCTATTTCAGTTTTCAGCTTATCCCTGGCAATTTCATAATTCCTTTTCCACTTTGTGGCGTTACGGATGGCAAGGTCCATATTCTCTCCATTACCTTTACGAATCTCATAATCAGTTATATTTGCATCGAGTTCACCTATGGAATAATCAAGAGATTTAAGTCCATATTTTCGTTTAACGTTGGCCTGACGTTCCCTTTCGGACTTTAAATCTTCCCTATAATTTTCAATTGAATTGATTACAAGATTTTGAGCTCCTTCCTTCTCAATATTTTGTTTCAATGGTTTTCTATTTTCTGTTGGAACAAAATCCCAAATAATTGAGGGGTTTATTTCACTTAAATTTTCACCATCATCGTATATTGCAAAGAGCTTTTTACCTGCAACATCGCCTTTACCATCGTTAACAGCACCTTCAAAGAACCAGAAAACTCCCTTGTAACTGTTGGAAGGATCTTTAAATACTGCTCCTCTCTGCAGTTCTGTGGAGTATTTATCATTTACCCATTTGAGGATAGCTTCAAAAAGTGGATGTCCAAATGATATAAACTCAAGATCGTCATTTTCAGATGCTGCCTCCTTATCAAAGGTTAAATGTGAATAAGAATGATTTACTTTACCATAATTATTTTTAAAAGTTGTATCTTCTGATATCTTCTGAATTTCTATAGGTATTGAGCCTATTGAAATTGTTTTATCCTTTCGTATTCTGTAATTTCCACCTGCTTTTTCAAGGGCCTTTTTGAAAAATTCTTCGATGTATTCTGGTACTAGTTTAAGTTCCTCAGTTCTTTCTGAAATCTCATCTACTAATTTGTAATCTATAGAATTTACCAATCCCTCTTCAAATACTTCATTCAAGAGTTTTTCTTTGTACTCTTCATCAACTTTTCTGTCTACATCTTTTTTAAGATCATCCCTACTTTTTCCTTCAGTTGTGGCATCTAAGACCATTTTGTAGAGGTCTTTACTTTGGAATATCTCCCCAACTACATCGTATACTTTATCAGATCCCATATCTTTTTTTATGCTTTCCAGTTTTTCAAGCATCCTTCCTAAGACAATGCCCTCTCTTGTGTTGTCTGCAACCAGGTTGAATATGCTGACATCTTTCTTTTGTTTGTACCTGTGAATTCTACCCATTCTCTGCTCTAAACGGTTAGGATTCCATGGTATGTCATAGTTTATCATCATATGGCAAAACTGAAGGTTTATACCCTCACCTGCAGCTTCTGTTGCTACCATAACTTGTGTTTCATTTTTGAATACCTTTTCAGCTTCTACCCTTTGTTCCATTGGCATTTCGCCATGGATTACATTCACAGAGTAACCCCAAGATTCTAGTTTATTAACTAAATAATCAACTGTATCCTTTGCCTCACTGAAGATGAGAACCTTCTCATCGCCGATCTCTTCCATGATTTTTTTCAGTTCCTTTAATTTGGTTTCATCACCATTATCAAGAACAGTTTCTGCCATATTGATAAGCGTGTTTACAGTGTTCAGTTCATTTTTGATCTCTTCTAAGGTTGCAGAGAATGTTGATGTTTCCCATTGAAGTTCATGTTCCCAACGATCAATTTCAGACTCATCCTCAATTTCAGACTCATCATTATCTGAAGTGTTTTTAAAAATAATATCCTTTAAAAGGGATGGTTTTTCAAGTATGTTCTCGTATTTGTCTTTTTTTCTTTTCAAAGATTTTAAAAGGGCGTAGGTACTTGAAGCCATTCTCCTCTGAAGAACTAATAGTGTGAAAACGAAGTTTCTATGTTTATCCTTTGCTATGGCTTTGTCGTATTGGTATATGACGTACTTTGAAACTTCGTTGTAAAGTTTCATTTCATCATCAGAAAGATTAAACTTGTGGGTGAATGTTTCACGTTTTTTAAATATCTTTTCACCATTAAAATCCATTAATTGTTCTTTTACACGTCTTATGAAGAGAGGATTATCGTTACTTTCTTTTGCCTCGGCTATCATCTTGGTTTTGGCAAAGAAACCTGGCTCTAAAAGGTCAAGAAGAAGTCTGAAGTTTTCAGGATCTCCTTTATGAGGGGTGGCTGTTAAAAATAGAAGATTTTCAGATGTTTTGGATAGAACTTCTCCTAATTGGTATCGGCCTGTTTTATTAGTTTTTTTACCATACTTGTATGCGGCCATTTTGTGGGCTTCATCCACGATCACCAAGTCCCATTCAACACCCCATAATGAGTTTCGAATGTCGTCGCGTTTTGCAAAATCGATTGAAGTTATTACTTGATTCTCAACTTCCCATGGACTTTCGGATCTGTAAGTGTTTATAAATCCCCTGTCAACTATGGTGAAATTTTCCTGAAATTTCTCTTTAAGTTCTCTTTTCCATTGGTATTTCAAATGTCCTGGTGAAACAATTAATATTCTTTTTACAAGACCTCTTAATTTCATCTCTTTAATTATTAATCCTGCCATTATTGTTTTACCTGCACCAGGGTCATCTGCTATCATAAAACGCATTCTGGGCATTTTGAGGGCGTGTAAGTATACTGCATCAAGTTGAAATGGTAAAGGATCGATTTTGGAGGTGCTCATAGCAAGAAATGGATCGAAGAGGGATGCAAATTTGTACCTCAAAGCTTCCAATGATAGGAAAACTTCGTCTGCAGGGGCTGAAAAATCGAGTACAAGTTCTCCGGGCATTATCTGTTGGATTTGTTCATTAGTAAGCAGTCGATCTATATGTTTATTGGAGTAAATGGTCGCTCCGATTATCTGGACTTTATCACCAAATGTTTCCACTTTCTTTATTTCAATAGGTTCTGGCCAGAACGGTCCCTCTAAAACAGCTCCCTCTTTTATCATTTTTTTACCTCATAACTCCTTTGCATTGTTGTAAGTAAAACTTTTATCTATTTTTAAGCAGAAATCATTATTACTAATTTTTAAGTAAGTTATTACTTATTTGGTAGTTTTGCAATATAGTTTTCAAACAATTGGAATATTATCAACATCTGATTTAAATAATACGCTATTTAATTGCTTAAAAATAGTTATTCAAATAAATATATATAAGTGTTTATATTATTTATTGAATGATCAACATCTACGTTTATAATTAAATTGGGAAATTAGCAAAAAAAGTTAATTTAATTAATTATGAAGTGGTGAAAGATATAAAACTAGTGTAAAAATAATAACCCTCAATGAGGGTTAATTTAGTTCAGTATTTCAAAACATCCTTCAAAGAATCAAATACCAATTTTCTTCTTTCTTTAACAAAATCTTCAAAGTTTTCGGGGTTGTGTAAGTTAGAATCTCTAGGTATGCAGTTTGTTTCGTAGAAATCATAATCCAAATTGGAATACTGATCTTCCGCTTCCCTGAAATAATCTTCAGGAAGTTTATTGGTTTTGTTTATGTTAAGACCCTTTTCTAAGAACATGAAATTTCCTATATTATCCACTAAAGAAGTTGATTTTTTATATTTACGTGTCATTTTACTTCTTGGAAAGATATGATCTATTTCTGGGGAATTACCATTGTAGAGAGGATGGAAATTAATTTTTTTCTTGTTGTAAATGTACATCAAATTGAGAACTAAAAATTTGTTACCATCAATTATATGGGCTTCAGTGTCTGTTACCCTATTTATACTCCCCATATAGGCTTCAATCTCTTTAAATGGGAAATAATCCTCTTTTGAATTATTTTTTACGATTTTTGTACAATTATCAATAATTCCATCTGATTGACCACTGAAATTACCATTTAAAAGAGCCTTGTAAAGCCATGTTTGCATATCTTTTTTCATTTTAGGTGATTTTGGTTTGCAATCATGGATATAAGCAAAATAGATTATTGGAAGAAGAGCATTGTAACTTGGAAGTGTCTGATCAGAGCTTATATTAACATACTCTAAAAAGTCCTTTAACCAGTGGAATGCTTTCACTATTCTATCCCAATTTTCTCTTATTGCCCTTAAATTTTCTTCTCCATTTTCCCCTTTAAATTTTTCAACTCTGTACTGTGCTTTCTTTTCTATAACCACCAAAGCGGCTTTCAATATAAAATCTTTATCAAATTTAAATGAATTCTGTTTATTTATTGATTCTAACAGGTCTTCGAACTCTTCTTCTACCTCATCCCAGTTTAATTTTATTAAAGAGAACATCAAATCTGACTTGCTGAGAACCGTTCCACCAGAGTTTGCTCTTATAAATATTTCAAGAATCTCTTCGTAGTCTGTTATTTCATCAACTGTGCTGTCTATGGGATAATAATAAATTAGGTCAATGGATGTGAAAAGATTCCTCACTTGAGAAACGTTTTCTTCGATTATTTCTTCATCCTCATCTGTGACTAACCTGGTTTTTTTCATTTCTTTGATTATGTTGTTTTTAATCTTGGTTGGGCTTCCATCACTCATAACAATGTCTTTCAATAAAACCCAATACTCATATTCTTCACTTTTTAACTTATCTTTCTTGAAATAATCAAAATCGTATTTCAACTCATCTTGTTTATCTAAAAAGACATTTTTTCCACTTAAAATGTCGAAATACATTTCTTTACCATTATATGTTCCTTTTAATGCTAAATAAAGTGTTTGAAGTCTCTGTTGTCCATCAAGAACCAATTTTTTTTCTTTATTTTTATATTCACTGGATTTTATGTATGTGCCTTTTACATCCATCCCGTCATTATAATCTTTTATAAAGCGTCTTACTTGAACATCGTCCCGGGTAATCCAAAATAATAATGTGTTAAAGGGATATCCTCTCATTATTGAATCAAAAAATCGCTTAACTTGATTGTTGTTTCTGTCCTGCTTCCAAACAAAAGGTCTTTGAATATGTGGTAATAGTAATTTACCTTCATCAATCATCTGCACAGCCTTTTTAATTGTCATACTTTCATATTTCACTTAAAAGTCCCCTTAAATGCTTTAAATTTAAAGAAATTATTTTAATTATTTGATCTTATTCCAACTTCTTAATTAGCTCGTAAGACTTAGTAACTATTTCTAAAGCTTCTGGAAGTTGTTCTTCTCTTTCTAAAAATAGAGTTCCCCAAGTTGGATCTGATTTATGCTTTTTCACACCATTCAGATTCTCTTTTCCAACGTAAACCCAAAGGGGTAATCTATATGCGTCGTACATGTGTGCATACAGAAATGTTCTTTTGGGGGAATAATAGGAAAATGCATCTTTAATTGGATTTTTAATAATTTCATCATTGATTTTTAAAACACTGTTATCAAATTTTTCATAGAGTTCTCTTCTTTTTGCTTTTATCAATTTAAGAGATTTTTTGGCTTCTGCTTTAACTTTGTTGTCTGAATCTTTTAAAGCATTTTCTAATGGTTTAACTCCTACATAAGCACCTAAATTTCCAAGTGCTCTAGCTGCTCTCCATCTAACAGTGCTCTCCTTATCCTTCAGGGCTTTAATGATATCATCCACGTATCCAGAACTGTTTATTTCTCCCAGAGCTTCAACAGACATCTGACGTGTGTGGGCATTTTTATGGTTTAAAGATGTTAAAAGTTCTGGAACAGTATTTTCTCCCATATTTATTAAAGCTCTCATTGCTGAATCTCTAAGATTAGGATTTTCACTTTTGAATACATTTATTAAAGGTTTAATGGCTTTTTTATCTTTAATTTTTCCAAGTGCTGCTGCAGATTTTAGGGGCACGTAAGTAGAGGGATCTTCCAACGCTTTAATGAGTTCATTAACGGCATTTGAACATCCTAAATTTCCAAGTCTTGTAGCAGCTTTGGCCTTTTGAAAATCATTACCATTTTTAAGTTCTTCAATGAGGATTTTGCACTCCCCATTTGAATCAGTTTTCGGAGGATTCTTTGATACTGAGATTTCTTCAGGTCCAGAGTAACCATAATCTTTCCTTATTGATCTGATCTTCTGGGTCAAATCCTCAATGTAGGGATCCAGCCAGGTTTCATCGTTACCTTCATGGAGCTCAACCCTCCATTCAGGATTTCTATCGGATATTTCAATGGATTTCACCGCACCACAGCGGTAAAAGAAATTTAAATTTCTTCTCAGGAAGTTCTTCCACCATTTTAAATCTCTAACTTCCCACTGTTTCAGGAAATCTATTTTATCAATTCCTGGAAATTCAGATGGTTGTCTTTCAAGTTTTGTGCAAGTTGTACGGAAATCTATACAGTCCGTACTCTTTGTTATGTTACATATTTTGCACAATGTTTGCAGGTTATTCTCGGAATTATCTAATTCATACCATCTCGATTTGATGTGATCTACCTGTAAATAACTCTTATTATCTTCTCCACAGCATAAGCACCTATAATTGTCCCTTTCTTTGATCTTAACCTTTTCCTCATCCGTGAGGGTTAACCTGCTTATGATGTCTAAAGCTCTCTTTGCAGCTTCTCTAACTTCGATTTTTTCATCTTTTTCAGATACTTTTTCTAATAAGTTAATTGTTTTTTCATGGAGTATCTCTTCTGCACCCATATCGCCTAAGATCTGACAAGCTTCGATTTTTTCATCAACAGTTCCTTTTTTAAGCTTTTTTATTAACTTATTTTCTCTATTTTCAATTATTTCATTAATATGACGATTTTGAGTTAATATCCATTCAACACAACCATTGTACTGTGATTTAAAAAGGGGATAGTCGTAATAAATTGCTTTCCAAAATCTATCTTTTCGATCATATTCTGCATTTAACTTTTGATCAATTGTTCTAGAACCATAATCCATTTCTATAAATTCTTGGGCTATCAACTCGAGGTCGTGATTATTTCTCTCTTCAAACTCAATGAAAACAGGGGGTTCTTTCATATTTTGTGCCATGTGCCTTGTGATATTACAGATGTTCTTTAGAATGTCTCCAATGTGTTTTTCAGATTTTGGGAAGAAGGTTTCAAACCATTTTTTCAACCTGTTCTTGTTCTCGGTTAACTTAACATTCTCATCGTCAAATTCATCTATATTTTCGTCTTTAAGTGCTTCGATCAATTTTTCAAAGCTTTCCTTCTCATTTTCGAAGACCATGACCAACTTATCAACTTCTTCAGGGTTTCCATCTTCATTGGGTTCAGCAATGGTTACCTTATACCAACCAATTGGCATGAACGTTAAAAATGGGTAATCACCTTCATTTTCGTATAGTTGAGGCGTGATAACAGGATTAAATGGTGCTTTGGGTTTATGAGGCTTTTTTTTAGAGTCTTCTTTAACAGCTCTCCATGTCTTAGTGTCCCATGTAACCCAGTTAATTGCTTTTTGCCAGTCATCCTGGAAGAAAACTAAATTAGCAAGGTCGCTACCACCAAATTTTGGACCCCTTAAAGCTCTACCAACCATCTGTGTCATTGAGATCAAGCTGGTTGTTTGTCTTGTGATGAATACACTGTCAACATCAGGCACATCTGTACCTTCTGTTAACATTTTGATGTTAACAAGCACATCCAGATCATTGTTCCGGAATTTATCGAGCACATCAGCATTTCTTTCGTTTCCCTGCTGGGAGTACATGACATCTGCAGCTACTCCATTTTCATTCAGTAAATGACTTATAAAATCACATTGATATGCCCTATCCGCAAAAATAATTGTTTTCTGATAAGTGTCCCTATTATTAATATAATATTGGGTTATGTTTTGATTTCTAGCAGTGTTTTTAGCTAATTGGGTGATAATTGACTCTGGTAAGTCCTTGTTGGTTTCTACCCATTTTGAATACATCCTTTCATCAAATTCTGGGTTAAAATCTGTTTCAGATTCTTTGATCACAGGCTTTGCAAGTATCTTCTGTGCAATTAAATTTTTAACAGATACTTGGTGTACTATCTCTTGCGGGAAAAGTACCTTCAACCATCCTCTTTTGTTAACATCCATGTACGTTGGAGTGGCTGTTAATCCTAAAAGATACATTTGTGGCAACTGTTCCCTGAGGGAAAGAATTAAATTTCGATAGCTGGGTGCTGGAGCATGGTGTGCTTCGTCAAAGACCACAAACAATTTACCTTTACTGGATTTTATAAATTCTTTGAATTTGGGATGTCCCTTTTTATTGGCATTTGCTATGGTCTGTAATGTTGCAATTAAAACATCATCCTCAGGTTTGATTTGATTCACATTGAAATGATTTTCTGTTCCAGAAACAACCCTAACATTCAATTTCTCTTTGGGTTCGGGTATCCATCCAACCTCATATCCCTCATCCAACCTTTCTGATAAGGGTCCGAAACTGAAAAAAGCCTGTTCAAGGAGATGATGTGTATGTGCAAGCCATAATACTTTGTAATCATTAGCCAGAACATGTTTACACAGAAATCTAACTGCTGTAAATGTTTTTCCACTGCCTGTAGGTAATGCTACAATTGATCCAGATGGGAACTCTTTGGAAATAAACCATTTATTGAGCTCTTTTATTGTTTTACTTTGATGAGCAGCTTCAGGTTTTTGTGATTTATATTTTCTGCAATGATACAGATCATATTCTCTGTAATAATCAGCTTTTTCCTTTTGGGACATCCTTAACCTCCATTTTTAACTCATGCCATAGAAATTGTTAATCTTCACGTTATATATTTCATTAAAAATGTTCTTTATTATAAATTTAATTATTTTTTTATTAAATTAAGGTTGTCATGATTATATAGGCTCTTCTTCTGAAAATGAAATGCATGCACTGAACCAGTTTACTATAAATTTATATCCTCCATCTGAAATATTACGAGTAGAGATGATCCTATGCCGTACCTTATCTGCGAACAATGTAACGTCTACTATGAAGTTAATTCAGAGGAAGAAA
>ENA-UOOE01002843-UOOE01002843.1-fermentation-metagenome-genome-assembly--contig:-NODE-2843-length-11801-cov-4.395198_pt1 | contig 11801 bp, 14 predicted proteins | sample MGYA00245776_ERZ724021 | MGnify/ENA primary metagenome ERZ724021 (study PRJEB28704, sample SAMN03018321) | fermentation metagenome | biome: anthropogenic terrestrial biome; feature: soil; material...
AGCTAAACAGATGAAAACAAAATATATGTACATATTGCTGAGGAAATAGATAAGGTAGGCTATTTCTCTCAAAAATCGTGATGGGGCCCCTTCAACAATAAAAGTAAGTGTTCTATGAACCACCAGTTATAATAATTCATTTGAATTTTTTCTAACCATTTTTTTATTCCGAGCTGTGGCTTCACACTCCAGTTGAGGTATTTGAGTGTAATTACCAGCTCGAAGGTCTTTCCTGACTTTTTCCAGTATCTCATTGCGAGTAAGCTTGTTCTGACTTACATTCATTTCCTTACAGAAATAATAAGTGAATGCTCCATGCCAATCACTATCAATGTTGGCATCGGCACTGGTTTGATCGGCGCGACAAGCAGCCCATAATATATGTTGAACCATTCCTTTCTCTAAGAGTGATTTATTCAGTCCTCGTTGCCGTTTCCCATCAACTCTTTTAAATGCTTCCAGGGATGGTGGAGGTATGTATCGTGTTTGGCGGCCAAATAAGAGATCTATTGCTTTAAGCCCTGTTCCACTATGACATGTGTCCAGATATACCTCCAGAACTACATCTTCAGGGATTTGAATAAAAAGATCTCTAAGTTCATCATCTACAATTATGTGATTAGAGTCCCAGTCATCTCCGTTTTGAGCCAAGTCATTGGGGCAAAAAGCCTCATCAACACGATCCGGTTCATCCCCACTTAAATCAGGGACTTGAGTTCCATGACTGGACATAGTAAATATTATATGACTATATTTACCTGATTTAGCCCCATGCACCATCTCTTTTAGATTTTTCATTATATTGGTCTTGGTTGCCTTTGTATCAGTTAATTTGACTATGTCAACAGCTTGGAATCCAAGCAAATTCTTTAATAATTTTTCCATATCGTTGGCATCATTCACACAACCCCTTAATGCGGCTGATGGGAAGTTTTTGAAATTGTTTATTCCTACACAAAGTGCTCTTTTACCTGTCATTAATTTCACCCCTAATTTTCATCAATTAAAATCATGATTTTAGATAATCAATGCTTCTTAATGTAGATCTCAAATTTTAGTAATAAATATTTGTATTCATTATTGCATAATATTGCATAATATTGATGATATAAATCAATATTTAAACCTTTTTTTATTTTAATATCTAATTATATCTTTAATTCTATCATAAAAACATATATTTCAGTTTTTATTATATATAAAGATTATAATTTAATATTAATTATATTATTTTCATAATTTTAAATAATATTATAAAATAAGTTAACTTTCATCAATTTAATACACAAATAAAATTTTCCATGAAAAATTTATATCTTGCTAGCCTGTTTGTTCACTTTTTAAGGTAAGGATATAAGGAAGTTCACACTATCTATATAAGGAAATTAAGATTCTATTAATGACAAGTTTATCCAATCTGTGAGGGTCACCATGACTAAAATAAGGATAATTGAAACCGCTTTTAGAGATGCGCATCAATCTCTCCTGGCTACAAGAATGAGAACCAGAGATATGCTCCCCATTGCTGAAGAAATGGACAAGGTGGGATTTTTCTCTCTGGAATGTTGGGGAGGTGCCACCTTCGATACCTGTATCCGTTACCTTAACGAGGATCCCTGGGAAAGATTACGGAGTATCAAAGAGCTGGTAAAAAAAACTCCACTACAGATGCTCCTCCGTGGACAAAACCTAGTAGGTTACAAGCATTACCCCGACGATGTAGTGCGAAAATTCGTAGAAAAATCCTATGAAAATGGGGTGGACGTTTTCCGAATATTTGACGCCTTAAACGATGTCCGTAACATGGAACTGTCCATTAAAGTTGCTAAGGAACAGGGCGCCCATGTGCAGGGGACAATCAGTTATACCACCAGTCCCTACCATACCCTGGAAAAATACGTGGAACTGGCCAAGGAGCTGGAAGCTCTGGAATGTGATTCCCTGGCTATAAAGGATATGGCTGGACTGATATCACCACACGATACTTATGAACTGGTTAAAACCCTTAAAGAAGAGACTGACCTCCTCATAAACCTGCACTGCCACTGTACAAGCGGTATGACTCCCATGAGTTATTATGCAGCCTGTCAGGCTGGTGTTGACCTCCTGGACACAGCCATATCTCCCTTAGCATGGGGTGCTTCCCAGCCACCTACAGAAAGTGTGGTTGCTGCCTTGAAGAATAACCCCTGTGATACAGGATTGGATTTGAAACTTTTAAATGAGATCAAGAAGTATTTCGAGGAAATACGGGAAAAATACAGTGGAATTATAGACCCAATTACGGAACGAGTGGATACTGATGTGCTACTCTATCAGATCCCGGGAGGAATGCTTTCTAACTTCGTATCACAGCTCAAGGAACAGAACGCCCTGGACCGTTACGAGGATGTTCTTGCGGAGGTGCCACGGGTACGAAAAGACTTGGGTTACCCTCCCCTGGTTACTCCTACCAGCCAGATTGTGGGTATCCAGGCAGTTATGAATGTTCTTGGCGGAGAAAGGTATAAAAACCCTTCCAAAGAAGTTAAAGAATACCTCAAAGGGTTCTATGGAAGGCCACCAGCACCCATTGACCCGGAAGTCGCCCATAAAATCATTGGGGATGATGAAACCATATCCTGCAGACCGGCAGACTTGCTGGAGCCGGAGCTGGAAAAATTCCAGAAAGAAGGAGAAGAAAAGGGGATAATCAGCAAAGAAGAAGATGTTCTAACCTTCGCCCTCTACCCGGCGGTTGCTCCAAAATTCCTCCGGGGTGAAACAGAGGAAGAACCATTAGCTCCACCAAAATCCGAGGCTGCTGCTACAACCCCCTCGACCATACCCACGGAGTATCAGGTGGATGTTGATGGTGAAAGCTTCCAGGTTAAAGTGGTTCCCACCGGATATCTGGAAATTGAAGCCTCTGAAATGGCCAAACCTTCCGGTCCAGTGGAAGGTGGTGTGATCTCATCCATGCAGGGAATGATCCTGAAACTAAAGGTGAAGGAAGGAGACAAAGTTTCAGAAGGTGATGTGGTGGCTGTTCTAGAAGCCATGAAAATGGAAAATGACATCCACTCCCCAGAAACCGGAACTGTCCAGGAGATATTCGTGGATGAAGGAGATACCGTGGGTGCCGGGGATACCCTGATGGTTATTAAATAAATACACCATCAAATCCCATTTTTTTAATAAATATAATACCAATCCATTCATATTTTTAATAAATAGATCACAGCACATTGTTTCTATTTTTTAACCTTATATTTTCTTTTAAAATAGAATATAACGCAATATTCTGTATCCTAAGGTAAAAAAAACATGTTTAAAAAAAAAGGGTGTAGAATAAATTTGTAAAAAAATATTTCCAATATCCTATCTTATTATCATTAAGTTCCAAAAAGTATTTCTTCAACTTCCTGAGCCTTTGATTCCATTTCAACAAGTATTAAACCTATCTGAGCTCCGGTCTCAGTTAAAACGGTGAATATAGCCTTGGAACCAGCAGGTATTAACACAATGGTACCTTTCTCTGTTTTCAGAGATATTTGACCAACAGCACCAGTTTTCATCTGGGTGGAAGCAGCTTCGGCAGCCCCCATTATAGTGGAACAAAGTGCGGAAAATATGCGAGCATCTACATCCGGTGGAGTCCTGGAACTGATGAGAAGACCTTCTTTTGAAACAATGGCACAGGCCTTTATTTGACCTACCTGCAGGAATGATGATAAAACATCGTCTAATTTTTCCTTTTTAGTTTCCATAGTGAACCTCAATGTAATAATCTAATCATGGAAAATTACTGGCTCTCCAACGAACCTTCGGGATCATGGTTTATTTCCACAGAGAAATGACAGAATGAATAGCCACTGGCCCAGCATCTTACTTCCTCCGCAAAAACTTCTTTATGAGTCAACTCTTTTAGGATGCCGGTAATTATGCCGGTTTCAAAGTAGCAAACTGGTTCTCCGATGTTGGGTAACCCCCCACACTCAATACATTCATAAACCATTATATCCATTTTTTTTCCATTATTTACGTCTTTTTCCATAAATATATCCAGAATACCCAGTTTATATTTGGCAAAAACAGGGGCAAGGTCCTTCACACTTTTTATGAACCCTTTTTGCACCAGTTGCGAACCAAATTCCATACCACCAACCAGATCAGTGCCATGACCACATTTAACCATTGATACCGGTTTTTTTAATGTTCCGAATCGGAATGTAGTAACATAAATAGAGTCCACATCATTTTCAACGTCTTTACTTAAAAAAGGACGTTTCGGATGGATTATATCCTCCAAATCCATCTTTCTTGTGGGATTTCGGGGCCCGATGAATTGGCCATTTATTTCTTTTTCACTAGCCATCTCCTCTTTAACCTTGGTACGATAGTAATCAATGGCCTTTTTTAGTTCATCTCTTTTCATTGAAGTTTCACCCTATTTAAATAACCTGAACTTAAACTGGGATATCCTGTGTTTTCTATTTTTTTATAGACCAAATAAACTTAACCCCCAAGAAAGGTTAGGTTACTCCTATATTCTCTACCAGATGCATCACAGTTAATAATCATGATTTTATAGTTAGTAAAAAAGATCTTAAGTTTGCTAGGAGAGATGGTTCATGAGTTTGGAAAAGATTTATTCTCGAAAAATATCATCCAAGGAATCGGAGAATGGTTTCATATTCGTTTTAAAAGATAAGTTATCATTTTTCCCACCACTGGGAGAAGTTTTCACCCTTAAATTTGAAGGTTTAACCTGCAATGTCCAGTTAGAAGCATATCCCTGCGTTTGCCGAGGCCCAGATAAACCACACGAACATTATTTCATTCCCTGGAATAACTTACAGACCGGAGATAAAGTGGAAATCAAAAAAAATCCATCAAAGGCCCAGGAATATTCTTTAAAAATAATTAAAAAGGATATGAAAAACTAGGATAATGTCCCGGGAGTAAAGATGATTATGTGGCGTACTCTGTCTTGTCTTCGACACCCGAGATTTTAAAGGCCCTTTTACGTCTCATGCATGATTCACAAGTCCCACAATGTTTTTCTCCACCAAGGTAACAGGAATAACTGAGATTCATTGGTGCTTCAATTTCATTTCCCAGTTTTACTATATCTTCTTTGTTCATCTGGATTAAGGGGGCTTCGATCTCCACTTCATCCCAAGAACCAATTTCCAGAACACTGTTGAAGGCCTCTAAGAATTCTGGAGAATTATCAGGAAAAGTCACTGCTTCCTCTAAGTCCCATCCTACAATTATTTTCTCTGCACCCTCTGCCTCGGCAAATGATAAGGCAATGGCAGTGAAAACCACATTTCTACCTGGAACCCAGACTTTCCGGGCAGTTTCATCACATACTTCTTTATTATCCAGTTCATCCATTTTTAGCTGGGGAACCTCTCCTTTGCTGGTTAACACTGATCCTCCTAACTGGGCCAGCCAGGGAAGCTTGATAACCGTGTGATCCATACCCAATTCTTCACATATTGCCTTTGATGATTTAATTTCTGTCTTTGCACTTCTCTGACCATAATCAAAGGTTAATGCATGAATTTTATAACCTTTTACAAGTAATGAAGTTGCTACAGTGGAGTCTAACCCTCCAGAAAGTACGGATATTGCCTTTTTAGATTTTATCATGGAATTTATTCTCCCCACATAATTAGACTTTAGTCCTTAATCTATACGATTAAAGTTACTCACCATATTTATAAAATTAAGGTTACTCATTTAGATTACTATTTGTGAATTTTACTGTTTGTGGATTTATAGTCTAGCCACAGTTGGAATAAAATCTGAAGGGTAAAAGGAGGAGTTTTAACTGGGATTAGACCCGGTTAAAATTATTAAACTCCCTTAATTTCTCAAAGTTTTGGTAGGGAGAAAGATAATATGAAGCCTCGGATTCCTTTACTTTTCCCTGGGCATCCATCAGGAAGTAGGCAATTATGGCCCCACCACTGTGAAGTATTTCGTTTCCCAAAAACCTTCTTTTAGTCTGGTTATTGCCCCCGGCCTTCACTACCTTCAGGTAAAGTATGTCGGCACCAGATTCCAGGTGTAAACCCAGAATTTCCCCTTTCATCAGTTTTTCCAGCCGACTTACACCTGTTTTTTCATCAACAGAAGCCAGAGCAGTTTCAATTTTTTCATAAACCGCGTTTAAGTTCTTTAAATTTTTAACATACTCTTGTTGGGATGTATCACCACTTAAATCAGCTATTTCCTGGTCGGCTTTGCTTTTACATCTTTTTAAAAGTGATACTTCTGTTAAAAATTTATCAGGGATGTCGGTAATGAAGGGAGGATATATGGGGTCTATTTCATGCTTCAGGGATCGGATCAATTCGGCAATTAGCGCCTCCTTAACCACTTCCACATCCACTCCCTTGATATCCACGTCAGTCCTGAACAGGGATGCAAAATCAACAATGGAGCTTAAAAGTGTTGATGCTCCGGAAATGGGATCAATTGACAACATTCTTATGTCTTTCTCTTTAACTTCTGCTTTAATTTCGGTTTTAGATTTAAAAAGTTCTTCGTAATCCTCTTTTAAAAGTAAAACCTGTTTTTTGAAGCTCTTATAAGAGAAATAGTTGTTGATATCCGTTTCATCACTGATCACTAAAGTGATAATTTCGGATATTCCTTTTTGATTTTGTCACTTATATTAGACACAATTTGGGTGACGGCATGGTAAGCCAAGATATGGCACTCAATATTAACACTTTTATCGGCAGTTATGGTGCCTTCCGGGGCTTTCACATCAAATGTGGGTAATTTAGCTTCCAGAGTAGCCTTCTGAGCTTCGGCAATCGTTTTTTGCTGTTCGGCCAGTGTTTGTGCCTTTTCCATTTCTGAGGGGTTTAAGGCATTTTTAGCCTCAGCAATTTTCTGTTGCGCTTCATAAATCTTTTTCTCATTCTCCACCCGCTTGCACTTTTGTTCCACCTCAGCATCGGACAGTTCACTCAAATCATCATTGGACATTTCTCATCACCCCGTTTACCCTTCCTTAGTTCAATATGTACTTATTTTGTTGTTTCATATAAACATATTTTTAGGTAATATATTAATCTCCATTATGTAGATTCCATTTGATTTCCCATTACTATAAAAGTTATTCTTATTTTTTATTTAAAATAAAGCCACAAATACCCATATATCGTCCCATAAAATGATTATTTCTCTTAATTTCATTGGAAGGGATTTTATCCTCTGAAAAAGTCCAGTTGAGAAAGTACAATTAAAAAAAATACAATTAAAAACTACGGCTAAAAAAAATGGAAATAGTCTAAAAAAATACAGTTAAAAAGGTATCTGCTGATTTATAAACCGTATCACATCTTTTAAAGGAACTTGAATCTCTTCTGAGACTTTACGAGCATCTTCATATTCAACGGTGACATTTACTATTTCTTCACCAATCTTGGCAACTTTTAACCGCACTGTCCTGATTTTTCCGTCAAAATCAACTTCAACTGGAACTATTTCCCGGTTTACAATGTTACGATGAACATAAGGAATGGTTCTGACCCCTAAAGTACCCGTTTCCCGGATTATAGTTTCAAGAAGAACATTATTCATATGGGATTTACTGATTACTCTTAAAAGATGTCCGGGACGGTTTTTCTTGGCTATAGTGGGAATTATAGTAACATCCAGGGCTCCCTCTTCCATGAGTCGGTCTACAGTATGCCCCAGCACTTCCCCGGTAACGTCATCCAGATTTGTTTCTAAAATGGAAATTTTATCCGTGGGGAGGGGAGAGTTACCCAGAACTATCCGTAATACATTGGGAAATTCCAATTCCAATTTTCCAGCACCATAGGCCACTTTGCTGTTGGTTATCAGGGGATAGAACTGCGAGAATTCATCGACCATGTTCACCATTAAAGCTGCACCGGTGGGGGTGGTTAGTTCCTGACTGACTGGACCTCCCAATGCCGGGATATTTTTAAGGATTTCCATGGTTGCCGGTGCAGGGACAGTGAGATTACCGTGATCACTTTTTATCCGGCCTCCTCCTAGGGCCGGGGGGAGTCCATAAATTTTTTTCCCATTTAATCCTAATTCATGAAAGGCATAGGATGCTCCTATTATATCGGCCACAGCATCAGCTGCTCCCACTTCATGGAAATGTATTTTATCCATATCTACTCCGTGAACCTGGGATTCTGCTATGGCAATTGTTTTGAAAACTTTTTTTGCAAAATTCAAAATGGTAGGTGTTACCTTCTCGTGTTTGATACCATCTAAAGTTTCCAGGAGTTTAGGGTAACTTATGGCCCGGTGATCTGCACATTCAACATCGACCCATGTGGCCTGGATCCCGGCTTTATCCACCAAGTCTACCTTCACCTTCACCTGGCCAAAATAGGAGCCATAGTATTCCATGACTTCTACAACTGATTCTTTATCTGCTCCCATATCTATAAGGGACCCTACTACCATGTTACCAGATATTCCTGCCTGTTGCGGGTCAATGATTACGGTCATGAGTTTAATCCTCCATTACTATAACATACCGACATTTCAATGGTGTTCGGATAGTTTAAAGATGTTAATTGAATATGGGTACCATAATTCCAATCTTTTACTTGATCTTTTATTATTGTACCCCTTGGTTAGAGGTATTTTATTATTGTGTATCCCTTGATTAGATATATTCTGTGTTTTTTGTGTGGGTTTTTAGGGAAGTTTTATATAATTGATGGGGGAGTATAATAAAATTGACTCAAAACGAGGTTGTACTCATAACAATGAGGTGAATATAAATGAAGAAGAAACGTACTATTTTGGATAAGAAGGGCTTTGTTGAGAAGATGATGGAAGATACGGCTAAAGCCATTGACAGTATCAGCAAAGACATTGGAAAATCAGTTGTTGACTACACTTTCGTCCCGGGAAAGGATATTCTGGAAACAGACGATAGTGTAATTGTTCACGTGGACCTGCCTGGTATAAAAAAGGAAGACATAGACTTGGATGTCACTGAAACCAGGGTCCGTATCAAAGCGGCTTTTGACATAACTCAGGAAATCAACCGGGGAAGCCATTTAACCCTCCATGACCGAAAATCAGGAGTGGTTAAAAGAACAGTAAGACTCCCCAAAAAGGTCATACCCCAGGAAGCTGAGGCTGAATATGAAAATGGGGTCCTCAAGGTGGAAATCCCCAAACAGGAAAAAACCGAAAGTTTCAAAGTCGAAATCAAATAGGCATTCAATGCCTATTATTTTTTAAAAATCCTGATTATTTTTTTTAATTCTCATCTAATTCTATTTTTAAATTCCAGTTTTAGTTCCCGATTCGTATCTTCAATCTACATCGCATTTACGGGGTAGATCTACCATGTGGAATGAGTAATAACGGCTGAAACCACAATCTCGGCATCTTATTTTAATATCGAATTCATCCACTTCGATATCGTGGATGGTGGCGTCACCACAGTTGTAGCAGTTGGCTCCCTTTTTCAGTTTCCATTTTTTAACAGCCAATCATCTCCCCTCCTTTTCCACTCCTTTTATAAGGTAGTATCGGGCTGCACCACAGTTGGTACACCAGATTTTAGCCTTGCTGGTATCAATCCTTATCCTTTGGACTGAATTTTCTCCACAATAGAAACAGGGTACTTCTTTTTCAAGTAACCATGTTTCTACCCTTTCCTTTTCATAATCACTGTGGCTGACTATGATTCGGCGGATAGGAACCTCTAAAATAGTATATTTTTCACCCTCCAGAGCCTGCATTACGGATTCTACTATTTCATCCGTTTTTTCCTCATCTACCACACTGCAAACCAGCACGGCATCGGTGGCATAGTCCTTGATTAGTCCAATGGCTGATTTTGGGTCCTCTTTAATGGAGAATCCCTTCCAATCCTGGGGAGACATTCCTTTATATTCCAGGATGTAAAATCCAGTGATGCCCGCATCAGCAAGGGCATTCATAGCTTTTCCCAGGTTTTCTACCTCTACAAAGACTCTAAGATGAACTTTCAATATAACACCCCCATATATTGATAACATCCGTTTTAACTACCATTTAGAATATTAAATTCAATTTAGAACCTAATATTCCGATATTTTCAATCCAATTCTAGTGTTATTTATGTCATCAATTATCTAAATAATATTCGTTTTGGATAATTTCTGGAAAGATATTAAATTTACATAACCGATTATATACAAAACTACAACTAAAAACAATACACTACAAAGAGAAGGCTACAAAAAGAAAAATTTACACTTAATGGGTTCTTTATTATTTAGAATAAACTATTTTAGATAGTGAATACCTCTTAATAATATAGATTATAGGTGTTTTAATGAAAGATAATGATGTATCTGGCTCGATTTATGACTACATGAGCGAAGCAGGAGTTGAAGTATCACAGCTGGTGGAAGCAGGATTGGAACTCCTGGCAGGTGTGGATAAAACTGAAGAACTAGAAATAAAACTGGAAAAACAGATCAAGAACTCATTGGAAGACATTAATGTTATAGTGTTGATTATAGCCTGTATTCGAGTTGAAGAAGACCTCTTAAATCACCGAATTAAAGGTGTGGATGTGGATGATGATCCAGCCTACCTTTACTCTGACGAAGTTATGGGGATGGCCATTGCCAACCAGATCGCTGGCACCAAGGCTATTTTTAACTTTAAACGGTATGATGAAGCCAAACCAGGGATCATCGGGACACTTGGCCCTATGCTGGACGATGTTTTCGCCGGTCTAATTGCTGGTTGCATGTCCAAATTATTTGAGGAATGAAAGGCCCAAAAAGGAATAAAAAATATCCTAAAAGGAATAAAATTGACTAAGAAGGAATGAAAAGTGTCCAATAAAGATCTTCAGGGAAAAGTTCCCCAACCTATGACCAGTAAAGATAATGAATTGACCCGTAAAGATGATGAATCCCACATCAGCATCCATGGTTTCTTAGGTCTGGTATCATTCTCAACAATACTACCCCTAAATATTCACAGCACCATCCCTGAGATGGCAAAGTTCACATTTATCTGGCCAATAATTGGAGCTTTCATTGGAATTATTGCAGGTGGCTTTGGATGGCTACTTGTGTATCCACTACATCTATCTCAACTCTTATCAGCAGCACTGATTTACAGTTTGGCAATTAGTTTCACTGGGTTCCACCACCTTGATGGTCTGGTTGACTTTGGTGATGGCCTCATGGCCCATGGAAACCCAGAACGGAAGATTGAGATAATGCGGGATAAAAGGATAGGGACTGGTGGCCTGGCCTTGCTTTTAATTGTTTCCCTGGTGACCGTTACCTCCATTACATCCTTATCTGCCGTTTACATTTTACCGGCCATTTTTGTGTCGGAAGTAGCTGCCAAACTCAGCCTGATAACCTGTGCAACCTTTTCCAAACCATTAAAAGATGGTACTGGCCAGTACTTCATCAATAACATGGATTGGAAGCTGCTCACTGGATCAGTGGCCCTCTGTATCATTCTAGGATTATTAGGTTTCAACTACTTGGGAGTAACTGGTAGTTACACTGGAGTCATCGGCATACTGGGGGGTCTTGTTTCAGGATTGTTAATGGTCCTCATCACCCGAAGAAATTTCAAATGGACCAATGGAGATATTCTGGGCGCATCCAATGAGATAGGAAGGATGTTGTCCCTTTTATTCATAGTTATATTCATTTCATGGAGTGTTTAAATGGAAGTTAAAGTTTTACGATTGGATCATCGCCGGGTTCGTGATGCACGAATCACCACCCATGTTTGCCTCACTGCCCGGGCACTGGGAGCATCCGGTGTGT
>ENA-UOOE01002845-UOOE01002845.1-fermentation-metagenome-genome-assembly--contig:-NODE-2845-length-11779-cov-3.737462_pt1 | contig 11779 bp, 8 predicted proteins | sample MGYA00245776_ERZ724021 | MGnify/ENA primary metagenome ERZ724021 (study PRJEB28704, sample SAMN03018321) | fermentation metagenome | biome: anthropogenic terrestrial biome; feature: soil; material...
GTTTATTTTTTTATGCAAAAAACTGTCGCACTAATTTTAGTGCGACAGCCCCATATTTATTTAGTAGGGATTTAAAAAAAACTTGTCCTAAAAGATAGCCCGATAGGGCTTGAAAATATAGCATTTAAAAAAATCAATATGTAAAAAATTTAAATTGAATCAATTTTAATACATAATTATGGTTTGAATTATAGGCTATCGCCTAATTTAGAGGCTAAAGCAAAAAAACGCGGCCTACTGGCCGCTTTAGTCTTAAATGATTTTTCGTAATGTTAATGGAGAAAAATTATCCATATCTATTATTTATTCTTTAGTATTTATAATTTAATCCTTTGTCAACTGTTAACTAAAATATAAAGAGCTTATTTAAAGATTTTTTTAGTGGAGCTTCAATATCCTTTTGCATGTCCATAGTAATTAGATTACCATCTTCTACAACTTTTTTCCCTCCAACAAAAACATCTTTTATATTTCCATCTTTATCAAGAACCTTCAAATCACAAAAATTATTTACATCTATGTTTCCTATAAAACCATTGTTAAATGCTAATGGAGTAGTTCCAATACTGTCAATAGTATCACTATTGATATCTTTATATCTATTTTTTAGGAAATTACGTTCTCCGGTAATAGATAAATCATCATTACTAGCTTCTCCATCTGTTCCAAGGTAAAGAGGTATATCTTTATCTAAAAGTTTTCTTAAATCAGCTTCTCCGGTTTTTATTCTATTATTCATTCTTGGATTTAAAACAACTTTCATATTATACTTTTTAATTATGTCTCTTTCATTATCATCAATCCATACACAATCTGATAAAATAACATGTCCTAAGCTTTTTATTTCGTTTTTCTTTAATAAAGATTCTAAAAATTCTATAGGTCTTAGGCCATAAAGTTTAAGAGATAGATCTACATCTCCTTTATCTTCGGAAAGATGAAATTGAATGTATTTACCATACTCAAATGCCAAATTAATTCCTTTTATAATAGCTTCCTTTGTTGAAGCATGGATACTATGTAATGAAGGGGCAACTACTACATTATTAGAACAAGCTTCTCCAGAAAGCATCATGAAATTAATTTCTGCTTCTTCAGGAGTTTCATAATAAGTTTTTTGAGATGCCTTTTTACCTTCATAAGCATCTTCATTTATAATATCATAATTCATTCTACCAAAATATAATCGTATGCCTACATCTTCTGCTGCTCTTATTACTTCTCTATCTAAAAGATTTTTTTTATTTCCGTGGCAATAAAAAGAAACCATTACAGAGGTAACACCTAAAGTAAGCATTCTGGAAAAAGCTCTTAAACAACCTAAATATACATGTTCTGGTTGTAATTTTACGCTATATTTGTATATGGTATTTCTACACCAAGTGCCTAAATCCCAAGACTTATCTATTATATCTGTATAGATGGATTGTTCAGGATGTGAATGACAATTAAAGTCACCTGAACAAATTGTGTAATTTTCTTCATAGTTTATTATTTCACCAGTAAAATTTTCAGGAGGAATTTCATCAAAAACAATTTTTTCTATTAATCCAGTATCTAAGTTTGCTATGATATAACCTTTTTTATCACTTTTATCTTTCCTAAAAACACCTGTTATTAAAGCTTTATTTTTCATAAATATCCCGTCCTTTATATTATATTCTTGTATATTATCTATTATTTCGACAATTATAGAATTATTCCTCTTAAATTGCTAGAGAAAAATATTAAAGAGATTAAATATTTTGAAAATAGCCTGCAAAAATTGCAGTGCGGCAAAAAGTGCAGGGTAGAATAATTCAGAAAAGTTACATTTTACTGAATATTTGGTTGATAAATGTGTTGGCATGAATTTTGCTATATAATATTATAAAAAATAAAAAAAGGGAGGATTAATATGAAAATAGAAATTGTAAAGGGAGTATTAACATTAAACGTTGACATGATTGCAACTTTAGCATTATCACTTTTGCTATTATTTTTAGGTACCTATTTAAGAAAGAAAATTAATTTCTTTGAAAGGTTTTGCATACCTGCTCCAGTAATCGGTGGACTTTTATTTTCAATTTTAGCTTTAATTTTAAAACAGAGCAATATTATAACAATAAGTATGGATACCACATTTCAATCACCTTTTATGATAGCATTCTTTACAACTATCGGGCTTGGTGCAAGCTTTGGCCTTGTAAAAAAAGGTGGAAAACCATTGATTATATATTGGATATTATGTTCCATAATGGCAGTAATGCAAAATGTAATTGGGGTTTCAATGGCTAAGCTGGTTCATATTCATCCTATACTTGGAGTTATGATGGGTGCTGTTTCTATGGAAGGCGGGCATGGTGCAGCGGCAGCCTTTGGGCCAACAGCAGAAGCTTTAGGAGTTCAAAGTGCAACTACAGTTGCTATAGCAGCTGCTACATTTGGACTTATAGCTGGTGGGTTGATAGGCGGTCCTATAGCTAAACATTTAATAGATAAATATGATTTAAAACCAACAGAAGTTGATGAATCAGTTGGAGAATCTTATAAGGAAGCGGCAGGTATTAGTGAAAAATCTAATGTTACTTCGTCAGTATTTTTGCTTCAATTAGCAGTTATAACTGTTTGTATGACTATTGGAGCTATGGCAAGTACATGGATTACTAAAACAACAGGCGCAGCACTTCCAGGCTATGTAGGGGCAATGTTTACTGCGGTTATATTCAGAAACTTAAATGATAAGTTTAAAATTGTTAAATTAGATTTTTATACCATTGATTTGATTGGAGATGTAAGTTTAGGAATATTCTTATCCATGGCTTTGATGACATTAAAACTTTGGGAATTAGCAAGTTTAGCAGGCCCAATGATAGTGGTATTAATGGCTCAGGTAGTATTTATGATATTTTATACACTATTTATTGTATTCAAAGCATTGGGAAAAGATTTCGATGCAGCGGTTATGGCAGCTGGTATGGCTGGACATGGACTTGGAGCTACTCCAAACGCTATAGCTAATATGGGAGCTGTAACAGAAAAATATGGTCCTTCAACAAAAGCATTCTTGATAGTTCCATTAGTCGGAGCATTCTTAATAGACTTAGTTGGAATACCTAATATAGTATGGTTTATGAATTATTTTAAATAATGTATAATTAGCCACATCAATATTAGCGTCTACAAATTAAGCCAAGATTTATAAAGGTTTGCGAATTATTGCAAAAATTAGACGATTTGTTGATGGATATGTAGTATAATAAAGTCAGAAAAAACAAAAAATTGTGCTTTTAAAGTAAACACTATAAAATAAATACTATAAAATAAACACTATAATTAATAGAACTTATATAAAATTTAAGGAGGAGTTTACCATGGCAAAATTAGTTGAATGTGTACCAAATTTTAGTGAAGGAAGAGATAAGGTACTTATTGAAAAAATAGTTGACGAAGTAAGAAAAGTTAAAGGGGTAAAATTATTAGATTATTTACCAGATGAAGATCATAATAGAACAGTTGTTACAATGATAGGAGCACCAGGACAAGTAAAAGAAGCAGTTATAAATGCAGCAAAAGTAGCAACAGAACTTATAGATATGACTAAACATCAAGGCGGACATCCAAGAATGGGAGCAACAGATGTGGTTCCATTTACACCAGTATCAGATGTTACAATGGAAGAATGTATTCAGTTAGCTAAAGAAGTTGGTGAGGCAATTGGAAACTGGGGAATTCCAGTATACTTATATGAGGATGCAGCAACAAAGCCTGAAAGAAAGAATTTAGCAGATATTAGAAAAGGACAGTATGAGGGATTCTTCGAAAAAATTAAGGCTGAAGAATGGAAGCCAGATTTTGGACCACATGCTATGAATGCTAAGAGCGGATGTACTGCTGTAGGAGCTAGAGTTTCATTAGTAGCATTTAATGTTAACTTAGGAACTGATAATGTAGAAATAGCAAGCGCTATAGCTAAAAAGGTAAGATTTATTGGTGGCGGATTAAGATTTGTTAAAGCAATAGGATTAAAATTGGAGGAAAGAAACATAGTTCAAGTTTCCATGAACCTTGTAAACTATGAAAAGACATCAGTATACAGAGCTTTTGAAATGGTAAAGATGGAAGCTAAAAGATATGGTGTCCCAGTAATAGGAAGTGAAGTAATAGGAACAGTTCCAATGAAAGCATTACTTGATTGTGCTGAATATTACTTACAAATTGAAAATTTTGATATGAATCAGATTCTTGAAAAAAGATTACTTGAATAATTTGCTTTGAAAATTCCTTTAAATAAATAAATGAGGCTGTGGCACTAATAATAAATTCTAAATGCCACAGCCCCATAAAAACTCAATATAACTCTTTAGAAAAAAACCTTTAGATACATTATAGTACATGATTTAAGAAAATGAAAGAGTATTCATAAAATACAGGTAAATGGGGGAGTACAATTGAAAACAAAAAAGATAGTTTATGCAGCCTTATTTATAGCAATTGGAGTAATAATCAGCAGATTCTTTTCAATTCAACTGCCTATTTTAAGAATAGGATTTGGATTTATTCCAACAATGTTAGCGGGGGTATTCTTTGGACCTTTATTTGGAGGAATAATAAATGCCGTAATAGATGTGATTGGGGCAACACTTTTCCCTGCAGGATCTTTCTTTATAGGATTTACAATAAGTGCGTTTTTATGTGGAGTAATATATGGGATGTTCTTTTATAAAAAGGAAATTACATATAAAAGTGTTATAATATCAGTAATATTAAAAATAGTTTTAGTAGATGTAGGCTTAAATACACTATGGCTTTCTATGATGACAGGAAAAGCATTTATGGTGTTATTACCAATAAGACTTGTAAAAAATATAGTGTTTATTCCAATAGAAACCATTGTATTTATGACAATTGTATATTCTCTTAAAAATACTTCTCTTGTAAGAAAGATAAATAATGTTCTACAATAATATAAAAAATAATTAGATGAGGTGGATGATTATTATGAATAAAGTACCAAGTGATATCGAAATAGCACAAAGTGCAACCATGAAGCCAATAGCTGAAATAGCTGAAAAGTATGGAGTTTTAGATGATGAATTAGAACTTTACGGAAAATATAAAGCTAAAATATCATTGGATGCATTTAAAAGATTAAAAGATACACCTAATGGAAAATTAGTATTAGTTACAGCTATAAGCCCAACACCAGCAGGTGAAGGTAAATCAACAACTTCAATAGGATTAGGTCAGGCTTTAAATAAAATAGGAAAGAAAGCATTTATAGCACTAAGAGAACCATCCTTAGGACCAGTATTCGGAATTAAAGGTGGAGCAGCAGGTGGTGGATATTCTCAGGTTGTTCCAATGGAAGATATAAACTTACATTTCACTGGAGATATGCACGCTATAACTTCAGCTAACAACCTTTTATCAGCTGCAATAGATAACCATATTCATCAGGGAAATGCTTTAAGAATTGATTCAAGACAGATAGTTTGGAAAAGAGTAATAGACATGAATGATAGAGCTTTAAGGCATGTTACAGTAGGACTTGGTGGAAAAGCTTGTGGATTTGTAAGAGAAGATGGATTTACGATTACAGTTGCATCTGAAGTTATGGCTATACTTTGTCTTGCAAATGACTTAATGGATTTAAAAGATAGATTAGGAAAAATAATAGTTGCTTATGATCTTGATGGAAACCCAGTAACAGCTAAAGATTTAAAAGTAAATGGTGCTATGGCAATGTTATTAAAAGATGCTATAAAGCCAAATATTGTTCAAACTCTTGAAAATACACCAGCTCTTATTCATGGTGGACCATTTGCAAATATTGCCCATGGATGTAACTCCTTAATAGCAACAAAATTAGCATTGAAATTAGGCGATATAGTTGTAACAGAAGCAGGCTTCGGTGCTGACCTAGGTGCTGAAAAATTCTTAGATATAAAATGTAGATATGGCAACTTAAAACCAGATGCAGTTGTTGTAGTTGCTACAATTAGAGCTTTAAAAATGCATGGTGGAGTTAAGAAAACAGAATTGGGAAATGAAAACTTAGAAGCATTAGATAAAGGATTTGCAAACTTAGCTAGACAAGTTGAAAGTATGAGAAAGTTTGGCTTACCAGTATTAGTTGCTGTTAATAGATTTTCAAATGATACAGAAGCTGAAATAGAACTATTAATGAATAAATGTAAAGAATTTGGAGTTGAAGTTTCATTAAATGAATGTTGGGCAAAAGGTGGAGAAGGCGGAATAGAAATGGCTGAAAAGCTTGTTAATATTCTACAAACTAAGGAATCTCACTACAAACCAATTTATGATGTAGAAGCTTCAATACCTGAAAAACTTGATACAATAGTAAGAGAAATCTATGGTGGAGATGGAGTTGATATAGCTCCAGCTGCTATGAAACAGATTAAAAAACTTGAAGAATTAGGATTAGATAAATTGCCAATATGTATGGCTAAAACTCAATTCTCATTTACTGATGATCCAAGTATTGTAGGAGCACCTAAAGGATTTAGGATTAATGTTAAGGATGTTAGAGTATCAGCCGGTGCTGGATTTATAGTATGCCAGACAGGTAACATAATGGTTATGCCAGGACTTCCAAAGGTTCCAGCAGCAGAAAAAATGGATATTGATGAGAATGGTGTTATATCAGGTTTATTCTAATAAGTCAACCTTTTAAATACCTCTAAGGTATGTCTCTCTTATAAAATGGCATACCTTAAAGGATAATTAAAAAATATTAATTTAGGAGGCAACTATTATGCTTAAAGAAATGTCAGTTAAAGATTTTATATATGAAACAGCTTCAGAATCGCCAGCACCAGGTGGTGGAAGTATTGCAGCCCTTAGCGCAGCTTCAGCAGCAGCATTAATCGAGATGGTAGCTAATCTTACAATAGGAAAGAAAGGCTATGATGAAGTAAGGAAGGAAATGGAAGAAGTTAAAAAAGTAGCTTCTGAATATAAAGAAAAATTTATTAATTACATAGATGAGGATTCAGATTCTTTCAACAAGATTATGGCTGCTTTTAAAATGCCAAAGGATACTGATGAACAAAAAGCTGAAAGAACAAAATGTGTTCAGTCAGCTTTTAAGGGAGCAGCAACAGTTCCATTAAATGTAGGTAAAGATGCTTTCCAGTTACTTCAATTAGCTGAAAAAGTGGTATTAAAGGGTAACAAAAATGCAGTAACAGATGGAGCTGTAGCAGCAATGTCTGCCAGAACAGCAGTACATTCAGCATTTTATAATGTAAAGATCAATTTAGGTTCTATAAAGGATGAGCAATTTGTAAGCAATGCTAAAAAAGAAATGGAAGAACTAGAATCTAAAGTAAACGATATGGAAAAAGGAATACTTTCAAAAGTTAATCTATAATGCCAATACCTCCAATATGCTATTGACAGTTTATTAAATTAGGTTATAATAAAGATTATTATAATTAAATATGTAAAGCTTTGAAAAAGAGGAGTAAAGGATAATAGTACCAAGAGAGGAAGGTCCAATGGGTGAAAGACTTTCTGTATGAGTTTCCTTGAAGGTAGCTTTTGAGCTTCTTTACTGAAACACTAGTAAGTAAAGACGGTTTTCTTAATCGTTAAATTTGTAAGAGCCTGTAATTTGTTTTGCAGGAAAAAAGGTGGTAACGCGCGCTGTCGTCCTTTAAGGATTGGCAGCGCTTTTTGTATAAAAATAAGCATAAGGAGGAAATACATATGAATGAAAATTTAAATATCGCAAAAACTTATAATCCCAAAGAATTTGAAGAAAGAATATACAAGGTTTGGGAGGAAGAAAAGTATTTTACACCAAAGGTGGATAAAAATAAAAAACCTTTTACTATAATAATGCCACCTCCAAATATAACAGGTAAATTACATTTAGGTCATGCATTAGATAGTAGTTTGCAAGACTTCTTAATTAGAGTTAAAAGAATGCAAGGCTACAGCACACTATGGCTTCCAGGCGAAGACCATGCAAGTATAGCTACAGAAGTAAAGGTTGAAAATGAACTATTAAAACAGGGACTTGTAAAGAAGGAAATGGGAAGAGAAGCTTTCCTAGAAAAAGTATGGGAATGGACCGAGAAATACAGAGAAAGAATAAGAACTCAGCTTAAGAAAATGGGAGTTTCAGCAGACTTTACAAGAGAAAGCTTCACTATGGATGAAAATTTAAGCAAAGCTGTAAGAGCAGTATTTGTAAAGTTATATAATGAAGGATTAATTTATCGTGGAAATAGAATAGTTAACTGGTGTCCAAAATGTATGACTGCATTATCAGATGCAGAAATTGAATATGAAGAACAAGAAGGACATTTTTGGCATATTAAATATCCTGTTATAGGGGCAGATGAATATTTAGAAATAGCTACTACTAGACCTGAAACAATGCTTGGAGATACTGCTGTAGCTGTTAATCCAAAGGATGAAAGATATACTCATTTAGTAGGCAAAAAGCTTATGCTTCCTTTGGTAAATAGAGAAATTCCTATAGTAGCTGACGATTATGTAGATATAGAATTTGGAACAGGAGCTGTTAAAATAACTCCAGCTCATGATCCAAATGACTATGAAGTTGGCAAAAGACATAACCTTCCAGAGATTGTAATTATGAATGAAGATGGAACTATAAATGCTTTAGGCGGGAAATATGCTGGAATGGATAGATATGAAGCTAGAAAAGCTATTGTAGAAGATTTAAAGCAGCAGGGATTTTTAGTAAGTATAAAAGATCACTCACATAATGTGGGCTGCCATGATAGATGCGGCACAGTTATTGAACCTATGATATCAAAACAGTGGTATGTAAAAATGGCAGAACTTGCAAAACCAGCTATTGATGTTGTAAAAAATAAACAGATTAAATTTGTCCCTGAAAGATTTGATAAAATATATTTTAACTGGATGGAAAACATTCAGGATTGGTGTATATCAAGACAACTATGGTGGGGACACAGAATACCAGTATGGTATTGTCAGGATTGTGGCGAAATGATAGTATCTATGGAAGAACCAACACAATGTACAAAATGTTCAAGTCATAATTTAAAACAGGATGAGGATGTACTTGATACATGGTTTAGTTCGGCATTATGGCCATTTTCTACTTTAGGCTGGCCAGATAAAACAGAGGATCTAGAATACTTCTATCCAACAGATGTGCTTGTTACAGGATATGATATTATATTCTTCTGGGTTGCTAGAATGATATTCTCAGGATTACACAACATGAATGATATACCATTCCATACTGTGCTTATACATGGTATAGTTAGAGATTCCAATGGTAAGAAAATGTCTAAGTCTTTAGGAAATGGTGTAGATCCATTAGATGTAATAGACAAATATGGAGCTGATGCATTAAGATTTATGTTAATCACTGGTAACGCTCCAGGAAATGATATAAGATTCTATGAAGAAAAAGTAGAAGCAGCTAGAAACTTTGCAAATAAGATATGGAATGCATCAAGATTTGTTATGATGTATCTTGATAAAGATATTATGGAAAAGTATAAGAATTGCAAAGATTATACAGCAGCTGATAAATGGATTTTATCTAGAGCAAATACTGTAGTAAAAGAGGTAACAGAAAACATAGAAAAATATGAATTGGGGATGGCATCACAAAAGGTTTATGATTTTATGTGGAGTGAATTCTGTGATTGGTATATTGAACTTGTAAAACCCGTGTTATATGGTGAAGATGAAAAGGCTAAGGGAGTAGTATTCAATGTATTATTTAATGTTCTTACTACAGGACTTAAATTATTACACCCAGTAATGCCATTTATAACTGAAGAAATATATACTCATATTCAAGATAAAGAAAAGACTATAACAACTTCTAAGTGGCCAGAATATAAGGAAGAATTAAAAGATGAAAAAGCAGAAGAAAATATGGACTATATTATAGAAGCAATAAAGGCTCTTAGAAATGTTAGAGTTGAAATGAATGTACCTCCTTCAAGGAAAGCTAAGGTTATGATTTATGCTATGGAAGGAAAAGATGCTTTTGAATCAGGGAAAGTTTATTTTGAAAAACTAGCTTCTGCTAGTGAAGTCATTTTCTTAAATTCAAAAGATGAGGTACCAGAAAATGCAGTTTCAGCAGTTACAAAGGGTGCAGAAATGTATATGCCATTGCTTGATTTAGTAGATTTAGAAAAAGAATTAGATAGATTAAATAAGAAAAAAGTAAAATTAGAAAAAGAAATAGAAAGAGTAGAAAAGAAACTTTCTAATAAAGGATTCGTAGCTAAAGCTCCTGAAGCAGTAGTAAATGAAGAAAAAGCTAAGGGAGAGAAATATAGGGAAATGCTTAGCTCAGTAATGGAGAGAATAAATAATTTAAAATAGCTTTAAATTTGGGGGTGATTTATTATGAATTATAATGAAGCAATGTTATATATTGAAAATACAGCTAAGTTTGGAAGCAATTTTGGCACTGAAAGAACAGAAAAAATATTAGAATTGCTAGGGAATCCTCATAAAGAGTTAAAATGTATACATATTGCAGGTACAAACGGGAAAGGTTCTACTACTGCAATGATATCAAAAATACTTATAGAAGCAGGCTTTAAGGTTGGAATGTATACTTCTCCTTTTATAGAAGAGTTTGAAGAAAGAATACAAATCAATGGGCAAAACATACCAAAATGTGATTTAGCAAAAGTAGTGACTAAAGTATCTGAAGCAGTGGAAAAGGTAATAGAATTAGGATATGAGCATCCAACAGAGTTTGAGATAATAACCTGTGCTATGTTTCTATATTACTATGAAGAAAAGGTGGATTATGCAGTTATAGAAGTAGGACTTGGCGGAAGAATGGATTCCACAAATGTAATAACTCCTTTAGTAAGCGTAATAACATCTATAAGCTTTGATCATATGCAAATACTAGGTAATACTCTTGGTAAAATTGCTTTTGAAAAAGGTGGAATAATAAAAGAGAAAGTTCCAGTTATATTATATCCACAAGAAAAAGAAGCTGAAGAAGTAATAAGAAAAATATGTGAAGAAAAAAATAGTCACTTAACTTTAGTAAATAGAGATTCTGTAGAATATGTTGATAAAGATTTATCCAATGAATATTATCAAAATTTTATAGTGAAAACTAAGGAAAATAGATATGAAGTACAGCTTTCATTACTAGGAACCCATCAGATGTTAAATTGTTCAGTGGTACTACATACTATTGATGAATTAATAAAACAGGGAATTAATATTAAAAAAGAGCATATTTACAAGGCATTAAAAGAAGTAAAATGGCCTGGAAGATTAGAAATTATGAGAAAGAATCCATTGGTGGTATTAGATGGGGCACATAATATAGATGGAATTACTAATCTTAAAAAGAGCGTGGAAAGATATTTTAAATATAATAAGATGGTCTTAATACTTGGAATACTTGCAGATAAGCAGGTAGAAGATATGGTAAGTACTATAACTCCAATGGCTCACAAGGTTATAGCAGTTACCCCTCATAGCTACAGGGCTGAAAATTCCAACATTCTAATGCAGGTAATCAAGAAACACAATGAAAATTGTGAAGCAATGGATGACTACGAAGAAGCCTATAAAAAAGCATTAAGCTATTGTAATGAGGATGATTTAATTTTAATTTCTGGATCTCTTTATATGATAGGAGATATGAGAAAAGTTGTAAAAAAACTAGGATAAAGCACAGAGCATAGAGCATAAAGCGGAGATTTATTTTTGAAAAGCAGAGAACGTCCATAGATTTGTGTAAATTATTATAGATGTGATTAGATTAACTGGA
>ENA-UOOE01002848-UOOE01002848.1-fermentation-metagenome-genome-assembly--contig:-NODE-2848-length-11771-cov-4.491891_pt1 | contig 11771 bp, 9 predicted proteins | sample MGYA00245776_ERZ724021 | MGnify/ENA primary metagenome ERZ724021 (study PRJEB28704, sample SAMN03018321) | fermentation metagenome | biome: anthropogenic terrestrial biome; feature: soil; material...
AACTTCCGTGTTCGGAATGGGAACGGGTGTACCCTCACCGCAATCAACACCAACTCAATAATTAAAACAACATCTTTAGTATAGCACCTATGCAGCAAAATGCAAGCTTTCCCCCCCACATTTTTAAAATTTTATGGGGAAAGGAAGAATATTGCAAAGCTTTCTGCCATGCTAGAGAAAAATTTATACGGTAAGCTTGACAAATCTCTTCCAGGCCGGTATGCTATGTATTAACAGATTAGTACAAGGGGGAGAATACTGCATCATGATGTCCCCAATTTTTAATTTCCTTAGAAGAAGCATGGAAACTTTTAGAGCCCTTACATTGGAATCGATCGCCAGTAAAATGCTTGCCTGCGTCGCTGTTTTGTTTTTGCTCTGGGTAGCCATGCAGGTACTGTTTGCCGTTGCGGCCTATAACGACGCAAAGTCGAAAGGCAGCCCGGATGCAGCTATGTGGGGCCTGCTGATTGGGTTCCTTGGCCTGGTCCCCGGGATTATCTACCTTTGTGTCCGCAGTACACAGCAGCGCAAGGTCTGCTGCCAAAAGTGCGGCATGTGGCACAGTGCTTTGGATGCGGTATGCCCGCGCTGCGGAGAGCCAAACAATGGGGCTAAGGTGCCGGAAAACCCCTACCTTTCGGTTTATGCCAGGAGAGCGAAAAAACTGCTGATTGCCGCGGTGATCTGCCTTGGCGTATTCCTTGCATTTGCAGTAATCGGGATAGTCTGGCTTAGTACCTATGTTATCTTTCATGTTATTCCTGCCAGCAGCGGAATGTGGATCTGGCAGGAGCAGTAAGCAATAGAAGGGGCAAGAGGAGAGAGAAAATGCTGGAAGTAGTAAATCTGACGAAATATTATGGCAAGCTCAAGGCAAACGACAGCCTGAACTTCACGGTGGGAAACGGTGAAATTGCAGTCCTGTGCGGCCCAAACGGGGCCGGGAAATCCACGGCTATAAAATGTATCACGGGCCTTCTGCGTTTTCAGGGTGATATCCGATTTGACGGTAAGCCGAATAAAAGCGTAGAGGCAAAGCGCAGTTTTGGCTATGTCCCGGAGATGCCCGCGCCGTTTGAAGACCTCACGGTAGGTGAGCACCTGGAGTTTATTGCCCGTGCTTACCGGGTGGAAAACTGGCGGCCGGAAGCCGACGAGCTTCTGGGGCGCTTGGAGCTTGCCGACAAGCGCAACAAACTCGGCCGGGAGCTTTCAAAAGGGATGCAGCAAAAACTGAGCATTTGCTGCGCTCTGCTCCCTTCGCCGAGGACCGTTCTGCTTGATGAGCCGTTGATTGGTCTAGATCCACATGCCATCAAGGAACTTAAGAATATCCTGGAGGAACTCCGTGCACAGGGCTGCTCCGTGCTGCTGAGTACCCATATCCTGGACAGTGTTGCGGAATTCTGGGACAAGGTTCTCATCATGATGCAGGGGAAAATCGCCGCTTCACGCACAAGGGATGAAGTTACCCGCAGCGGCGAAAATCTGGAGCAGCTTTTCTTTGATATTACGGAAGGCCCGAAGGAGGGGCAGGCATGAATGCACTTTCCTACCTTATCCGCAAGCAGACCAAGAATTTTTTCCGCAACCTTGTGCACCATCCGTCAAAACTGATTATCTATTTGTTTGCAGTGGCATTTTTTGTGATGATGATTGTCACATCGCAAAAAACCCCTCAAAAGAGCTCCGGCTACACGGATATCCGGATGCTTGAAGGCATCTTCCTTGGCTGGCTGCTGCTTTTCAGCGTACCGATACTGTTTAACTCGCTGAAATCCGGAACGACAATGTTTTCCATGTCGGATGTTGACCTGCTGTTCGTTTCCCCCATCTCGCCAAAGAACATTCTTTTCTATGGGCTTGTGAAATAGACAGCGGCCACGCTTTTCGGCTTTGTGTTTATCCTTTTCTACTCTGGGACACTCATGAGCGCTTTTCACATCAGTGCCTGGGATGTCATATGGCTTCTGCTGAGTTCCGCCCTGGCGGTTATTATGATACAAATGATATCTCTGCTGCTTTACAGCTATTCAAACGGCAACGCAAGACGGAAAAATGCAATCCGCACGGTACTTTTTGCATGTTTTGCCGTCTTGGCGTTTTCGATTGTTTCCGTCTGCCTGAAAAATGGCGGCGGTGTCGGCGGGCTTTATGCAGCCTTTGATTCGCCGCTGGTAAACGCATTCCCGTTTATTGGGTGGGTGACCGGTGCGGTATTTGCCCTTTTCCGCGGCAATACAGGCACAGCGGTCTTTTGGCTTTTGCTCACGGTTGCGGGGTTCCTTGTAGTTTTGGCGCTGTTCCTGCACAGTGATGCTGACTACTATGAAGACGTCCTTCAGACAACAGAAGTCATGTACGAGGTAAAACAATCGGCAAAAGGGAACCGCCCCGTGATGTCACAGAATGTTTCCAGGAAGAAAGTGAATATTGAGAAAACGGGCCTCGGGAAAGGCTGGGGTGCTGATACATTTTTCTACAAGCATCTGTGTGAAGCACGCCGCCGCAGCCGTCTGGTTTTCCTCGGGCGCTCTTCCTTTGTCATCCTTGCAGTTGACCTTGTCATTGCATTCCTTGCCCTCCGGTCATCGGGGAAAGGTGCGCCGTCCGCTACGGATGTCATGATGATCCTGCTGGGCATCAATGTTTATATCCTTTTCCTGACGAATGCTGCCGGTGACTGGATGCGTGAGCTCTCAAAGCCGTATATTTATCTTGTGCCGGACAACCCGTTCCGCAAACTGATTTGGGCATCCATGACGACGGCGCTGAAGCCGGTAGCGGAGGGCGTGCTGTTCTTTGTGGTGGCCACGGCCGCCATACGGGCGCCGTTGCTTGCGGGCCTTGCCTGCTTTCTTGCCTACTCGAGTTTTGGCCTGCTGTTCCTCGCGGGAAATATCCTTTCGCGCCGTGTGTTTGGCGGAATTGCAAACCGTGGGGTTATCCTGTTCCTGTACCTGTTTATCCTCCTTCTCCTGATGGCGCCGGGCGTTGCCGGAGGAGTAATGGTTTTTAATGCCATGCCGTCCGCGGCTTCGGAGGCGCTGAGATTCTTTCTTGGCAGCCTCCCGGCTGTTGGCTGGAACCTTATTATTTCCTGCATCCTTATTTACTGCTGCCGCAATCTCCTTGCTAATACCGAAGCCAACTGAGCGGCAAGAAAACGGGAGGCTCTGCCGGTCAGATGTTGAAAGCAAAAGGATACCCTCCGGAATAATTTTTCCGGAGGGTGTTATTATTTACCAGACAGGAACCGACGGTATAAGATCAATTTATAAAATCGTTTTTAAAGATTGCGGTTTCCCTTTATCTGCTTTCCATTTGGAAGCGGAAAGCAGGTTAGTAAAGGACGACGGTGTCGCCGAGGACAGCGGCGCGGCCCTCATAGTTTTTCTGGGAGCCGGTTTCAGCATCAAAAATAGAATTGAATTCAAAAGAATCTTTTTCGTCTGCGAGGATGTACTGCGCAACCAGGAAACGGTCATCCACGCAGGTGACGAAAGTGCCGAGCTCCTTGGGGTAAGCCGTATTAATGGAAGCGTTCATCACGCCACAGACTTCATATTCGTCGTTCCGCTCGGTTACACGGTATGCCCGTCCGCCAAACCGGTCAATATGGAACTGCTCTGGGGAAGCGGTATGGCTATGCGCCAGGCGCGCCGCAACGAACTTGTGCCCCGTATCTTTTGAGCAGGCGCAAATCCGCTCGTCGCCTGAAGGGAAATGCAATGCACGGAAATAGAGGTTTGCCTTATCCTCACCGGCAAAACGGACCATCCCCGCCGTGCCGGAACAAAGCATGAGGTCCAACGGTGCACGCTCTTCCCCATTTTTTACCGAAACAATAAAATCATGCAGCGGGCAGTCCCAGATATTGTCGTCAATATTGTCACCAAGCCAGCGCATGTTGCGGTAACAGTCCAGCTTATCCTTTTCACTCCCGTGCGGCTGAAGCAGCAGAAAATGGGTTTCCCCGCCGCGCTGATACGGGATAAATTCGGAAGCTGCAGCCCGGCAGATACGCGGATCACGGGCATAATAATAGTGTCCTTCCTCGAGGTCGTAAAGATAGCCGATATGTTTAAGCCCCGTCAGCTTCCCATATTCATGGAAAAGCTGAGCATGTTTCTTGCTCGGCCCTGTAAAAAACAGGATGTGGGACTCATCCATAGCAGTGCAGTCCAGAAAGTCACCGATGAAATTAAGGCTTGCCATGCAGCGTTCCTCACCGGTATGCTTGTCTACCCGCAGAATCCACGCTTCACTTCCGCCAGACTCTGACACCATAATGATATCGTCCGGGAAACTGAAAAAATGCTGTACACATGCCGGGCCGGGAAGAAGATAATTGGCAAGAACCCGTTCACGCTTTGTGACACGGTCATATTCCAGCAGGAACAGGCTCGGATGGCCTTCCTCTGTTTTCTCTTCCGCATAATAAATATAGGTATCACCAATTTCAATCAGCTCGTCGCTGCAGGTGATAAAGGTATTCCGCAGGTCTACGACTTTCATTCCAGTTTCCCCCGATTTCCGCTGAGTGGCAATATGGTTTCCTGATATTTTTCATTATATCATAACGGTGCACGTCATGGCGGCGAAATTGTTGTTTTTCTGTATCTGGATTTGTTTTTTGCAAACCTGCCACTTATAATGGGAAAGGAAATTCCATAATAGCACAGAAGGGAGGTGCAAGAGGTGCAAGTCATAAGGGACAGGGATACCGTTACAGTTGACCTGCACGGCCTGAGGACAGAAGATGCCCGCTTCCGTCTGGAACACCTTCTGAGCGGCCTCCCTGCTGAGGTCCGCGAAGTGCGCGTGATCCATGGCTGCAACCATGGGACAGCGTTGCTGTCCATGGTGCGGGACAATCTGCATCACCCGCGGATAGCGGCAAAGCTGCCTGCCCTTAACCCCGGGGAAACAAGGCTTCTGCTCAAATAAAAAAGCCGGCGTACATTTCCGGATTTTTCCGGATGGGCGCCAGCCTTTTCCCCCAAAAAATTTACTTTTTCCCGACCTGCACGGCGGAGCTTTCTGTACGTGCGGCTGCATACTCTTCACAGAGGCGGTGCGTCAGTTTCATAATGTTCTCTGCGGAATGGGACTTGTCAAACTCCGTACAGTTGTCGCGCATCTTATCGAGCCGGTGTGTGTTTTCCAAAAGGGAGCAGATGGTTTCGGCACAGTCATCCCCCGGCTTCAGGTGAACAGCCATATCATTCATCAGGAGAAAATTAGCATTATCTTCTTCCTGTCCTGGAATAGCGTCAAACACCGCAAGCGGCACACCGCAGGCCAGCGCTTCTGAGACGGTCATCCCACCCGGCTTTGTAACCAGCAGGTCTGAAGCGTGCATATAGTTTTCCACTTCATCGGTGAAATAGACGACCTTTGTCGGCTTCCGCTTTTTTTTCACTTCGTCCAGAAAGGCAAGATACAGTTTATCATTTTTCCCCGTTATGACAACGATCTGAAAAGGCAGGTTCGCCGCGGTAATCTGCCGGTAGAAATCCAGCACGTTTGCAACACCAAAACTTCCCGCCATCATCAGAATGGTCGGAAGATCCGGATCAAGGCCGAATTTTTTCCGAAGGGCAGACTTGTCCCTTTTCTGAAAAAACACATTTTCCACAGGGATGCCGAACGGATAAATCTTTTCCCGGCTGACACCCATGGATTCCATCTGCGAAATCATATCGGCATTGGCGACAACGTAAGCATCTACATGCTCTGCAATCCATGCAAGATGCGGGCCGTAGTCTGTCATCAGCGTGATGAGCGGCACATCCACAGCGCCAAGGCTTTTTAAATGTGAGACCATTTCCGTAGCGAACGGATGGGTTGAAATGATTGCATCCGGCGCACTGCGTTCGACCGCAGGATAGAGCAGACGGCTGAGCTGGCAGCTGAAGCGGCTCATCAAGTCAAAAAGCGGTGTTTTTTTGTTGGTTGCGCGGTAAAGCCTGCCGAAGAGCTTCGGCGCTTTTGTAGCGAGGATATGGTAGCCATCGCAGACTGTCCGGTTGACCAGCGGCCCAACACTTTTCATTGCATCGACGACTTCAACCTCGGAGCTAGGATCATTCTGGACGAAATAGTCACGAATCGCCCGTGAAGCGCGAAGATGTCCGCCGCCGGTTGCGGCGGACAGAATCAGAATTTTCATGTTTTTCCCCTCCCGGATTTCTTTCCCTTGGGAAATATCGAATGTATTATAGCATATAATTTTTATAAATAAAACCTGAGAGCATGCATTTATTCCGCTACGGAAAATAGATCCCGACACTTTACTTCCTTCAGTCAAACCGCTATAATAAAACTGGGTTTCTGCCTCAACTATGGGCAGATTTTAAAGGGGGGTGCGCGATGGCTGACAATTCCGAACCTAATATCTGTTCTAATCGGAGTCCACACTGCACGCAGGAAAAGGGCCTTGAAAAAAAGAAAAAAGGACATAAAAAAGCCATTGCAATCCTTGCAGTGGCTGTTGCTGTCTGCGCAGTAGCCCTTGCGGCCGTTTATATCCGGGCAATGAAAGAGAAAAAGCGTGCCGAGATGATTCATGCCATACTGAACACAGACCGGTTCTACGACGGCACTGTAGTGCAGGGTGTGAAAATTGGCGGCATGACAATGGAAGAAGCCAAAACCGCCGTGCAGGCGAAGGAAACTTCGGCCGAAACGGCTTATGACATTAAAATTTCATTCGGCCAGCAAAACTGGGAACTCACACAGAAGGATATCACTTTTTCCTTCGATACAGACAGCGTTCTCAAGAAAGCCTATGCTTATGCACGCACTGGCAGCGATGAAACACGCTATCAGATGGTACAGAAGCTGAAAACGTCTCCGAAGGAGTATTCTTTAACTGCTGCACCGGATATCAGCAGCCTGAAACCCAAAGTGGAAAGCATTGCGTCCAAAGTGGTGCGCAAACCTGTAGAGCCGTCGGTAGCTTCCTTTGACCAGAAAACAAAGACATTTTCCTTTCGGGACGGCACGGAGGGCTACACAGCTGACGCCGACCAGTTCTGGAGTGATGTTCAGGCTGCGGCGGAAAGCAGCTCACACACCGGTTCTGTTGAAATAAAGACGAAGCCGGTTCCCTTTACAGGGAGTGTTGCCAACCTCAAGGTACATATGACAGAACTTGGCATGTTTCAGACCGTTTCCACCAATAACTATAACGGCACCTACAACATGAAAAAAGCCCTGCTTGCCGCAAATGGAACTTGTGTCGCCGCAGGAGGGACGTTCTCGTTTTTCGGGACAGTCGGTCCGTGCGATGCGAAAAGCGGTTATCTGCAAGCCGGTGCCCTGCTGAACGGCAGGCATGTTGAGGAGTATGGCGGTGGTGTCTGCCAGGCTTCCACAACAATTTACGGCGCGGCGATCCGCTCCGATTTTAAGGTTACGGAACGCTATAACCATGCGTTGCCTTCTACTTACTGTGCCATCGGCCAGGATGCGACTGTAAGCTATCCCAACCTTGACATGAAGGTAACGAATCCGACAAAATACCCGGCCTACCTTGTCACCTATACAAAGGGGAACACCCTGACTGCTGTCTTTTATGGTTATAAGGCGTCGGACTATGACAGCATTCAAATTGTATCCCAGATGGACCAGACGGTTGCCGCACCGGAGAAGCCGACCTATACGGAGGACAGCAGCCTTGCAAAAGGAGTCGTTGAACTGGTGCAGCATGCACGTACCGGTTACCGGGCTTCTGCGCGCCGTGTTTTCTACAAAGGCGGAAAGGCAGTCCAGACTGAGTTTCTGAATAAATCATATTACCCGGCAATGGCGGCAATCTATTCCTATGGCAAGGGGACTGATTTATCTGCTTTGCAGGGTGGTCCTTCCAGCGGAGCAGCACCGGCTGCATAAACTGTGCCTATGTCCCTCTTGACAATTAGAGTCAAGTTATGCAAAAATGGAGAAAGAGTGGCATGGAGGCCGCTTTTTTGGAGAGAATAACAAACGGCGGATCTCCCGCCGGGAAAGGGAGAACAGCTTTGACGGAGAGAAATCACGTACCGGAAATCAGTGTGATTATTCCGGTTTACAACGTGGAAAAATTCGTCGGGAAATGCCTTTCATCCCTGGTGCAGCAGACTTTTCAGGACTTTGAAATTATCGCAGTAAATGACGGTTCAACGGATGATTCCTCCATGATCCTGCACCATTTTGCCGAAAAATATGATTTTATCCATGTGATTGATAAGGAAAATGGAGGCATGTCCAAAGCGCGCAATGCAGGGATGAGTATTGCGTGCGGAAGATATTTTTCCTTTGTAGACAGCGATGACTATGTTGCCCCTACCTTCCTCGAGGAGCTTTACCGTGCCTGCGTGGAGTATGACGCAGATATTTCCTGCTGCTATTATTATTATCATTATCTTTCAACGGATGTCCTGTTTGAGTACCCATTCCGGTGCAAGGGAGTCTTTACCCGGGAAGAAGCGCTGGATAAAGTGCTGCATGATGTGCAGATTCAAAGTCTGGTGTGGAACAAGCTGTACCGGCGTGAGCTCTTTACAGACTACAGCATTACTTTTCCCGCAATGACTTTTGAAGATATGGCAACGGCAAATAAACTGTTTGCACACGCAAACCGGGTGGTAGTGCTTGACCGGCCGCTTTACTACTACAATCAGCACCAATACAGCACGCTTGCTACCATAGATGCAAACAAGATTAACGATTTCATCTATGCTATGGCATTGGTACGTGCAAGCCTTGAGAAAAACGGCCTTTATGAAAAGTATAAAAAAAGCTATCAGGCACTGGTGCGGAAAACCTGCAACTGTTGTTACCTGTACGTTTTCAAGATACATACACAAAAAAAGTGTATGCGCGGTTGTATGGAAAATATGAAGCGTGTCAGTCGCACACTGAGGCATTATTCACATGATGACATGAGCATTCAGGCACTGATTAATCACCTGCCTGATGTAGTTGCATCGCCGGAAAAGCTGGAAAAGGATTTCTCCGTCCGCTGACCAGCGGGAAACCGGCGAAGACGAACAGAATGTGGTAAGATGAAGGATAAAAGCAAAGCATCTAAAATATTTCAGGCTGCAATGTTTGCACTGACTATAGGATTGCTGGTTTATTTTTGCGTTTCAGGGAATAATCTTGCCATTCTGCTGCAAAGTATTCCAACTCTTAATATGGCCTGGCTGCTTTGTGCTTGTGGCTGCGTTGCGCTCAACTGGCTGATGGACGGCAAAATCATTCACTCCCTGGTCCGGCACGCTGGCAACGAGAAATACAGCTTCCACAGTGCTTTCAAAATCACCATGATGGGGCAGTACTTTAACTCGGTGACGCCCTACTCCATTGGCGGCCAGCCTGCGCAGTTTGTTGCGCTTCGCAAGCAGGGCATTTCGACCGGTATTGCAATTTCTACACTGGTGCGCAAATTCCTTGTATATCAGACCAGCATCACACTTTTTTCACTTCTTGTTATTCTTCTGCGTTTTCCTTTTTTCAGCAGCAAGTTTCAGGGTTTCATGGCACTGGCATTTATCGGATTCCTTTATCAGGCGGGGACTGTAGTAGTGCTGTTCCTGTTTACCTACTGCCCTAAATTTACAACAAAACTGATTGAGGGCATTGTGTGGTTTCTTACGTCAGTCCATATTGTCCGCAAACCGGAAGAAACGCGCAAGAAGGTGGAAGATCAGCTCCATTTTTATCTGGACAACAATAAAGCCATGAAAAGCGATCTGCGCCTTTCTGTCCGTATTTACAGCTGTACATTTATCCAGTTGCTTTCCCTGTTTTCCATTCCATTCTTTATCTACAAGGCATTCCACTGCGTTGGTGCCCCAGTCCTTGATATGATTGCTGCCCAGTGCTTTGTAACGATGATTTCCGTTTACACGCCCCTACCCGGCGCGGCTGGTGCCGCCGAAGGGAGTTTCCTTGTAATCTTTAAAATCTTTTTCAGTGAAAAAATTATTACGCAGGCTATGCTGCTCTGGCGGCTGATTGCTTATTATTCCTGCATCGTTGTGGGCGGTATGTTTGTTGCCTTTGATGGGGGAAAAGAAAAAATACGCTCAAAGCTGCGGATCCCTGCATATTCCCAGGACACTAAGGAAGAGCAGCATAGCTGAAAAATGGGTTAAACCCTGCGGCTTTTGGATTATCCTAAGCCGCTTTTCCTTTTTTACCTGTTTTCAGGTATCCGCAGTGAATATACTTAAACTTTCCCAGCTTTTTAACAGGTTATTTTTTGGCTTGCGCTTTCAAATGGTTAGAGCGCTGGTTTCTTTTTATCTGCTTTTCCTTTTTAAAGAAAAAGCAGAAAGGAGGAAGAAAGCAGATGGACGGATTTTTCCGGATTGCGGCAGCAACACCGCAAATTAAGGTTGCAGACTGCGAATACAATAGGAATTCGGTCTTTGCGCTGATGCGTCAATGCGAAAAGAGAAAAATTGGTGCTGTCGTATTTCCGGAGCTTTGCCTGACTGGATATACCTGCGGTGACCTGTTCCGGGATCATACCCTGATTTCCGGTGCGGAAAAAGCGCTTGGCGAGCTTCTTGAAGAGACAAAAAGCATGAAGCTCCTTGCGCTGGTTGGTCTTCCGGTTGCTTCCGGTGCAAAACTGCTAAACTGTGCCGCGGTATTTACCTGTGGCAGGCTCCTCGGCTTGGTGACAAAAACCAACATCCCGAATTACTGCGAATTTTATGAAGCCCGACATTTTGCCCCCGGGCCGGAGCATGGGGAAGCAACGCTCTGTGGCCAGACAGTCCCAGTTGGAAACAGCCTTGTTTTCCGCTGCGAAAATATCCCGAATCTTGTAGTTGGCGCAGAAATCTGCGAAGACCTTTGGGTTCCCTGTCCTCCGTCGCAGAACCTCGCACTTGCGGGCGCAACCGTGATTTTTAACCTTTCTGCCAGCGACGAAGTAGTCGGCAAGTCCGCATACCGCCGTTCCCTTGTTGCCGGACAGGCCGGGCGGCTGCTCTGCGCCTATGCCTATACTGACGCGGGCAAGGGGGAATCCACTACTGACCTTGTTTTTGCCGGACACCGTATAATTTCAGAAAACGGAGCAATTCTTGCAGAGTCGGAACCATTCACTACCGGCCTGACAACCGCGGAGATTGATCTTGAACGCATTGCACAGGAACGCCTCCGCATGACGACATGGAAAGGCGGCGGCAGTGCGGAGACCATCCCGTTTACCCTTGACACGCCGGAGTTCACCCCGGAACGCATTTTCCCATGCCTTCCGTTTGTGCCGGATGACCGCGGCGACCTCGCAGAGCGTTGTGAGATGATTCTTCGGATGCAGGCGGAAGGGCTTGCAACTCGCCTTGCACATATCAGCGCAAAATCAGCGGTGGTTGGAGTGTCTGGCGGGCTGGACTCTACCCTTGCCCTGCTCGTTACCGTTCGGGCCTTTGACCTGCTCAGGCTTAGCAGGAGAGGAATCCTTGCTGTCACAATGCCGGGGTTCGGCACAACAAAGCGCACAAAAAGCAATGCCGAGCGCCTTGCGGAACTGCTGGGTACGGAATTCCGCGAAATTCCAATCGGCGAAAGTGTCTTGCTCCATTTCCGGGATATTGGCCATAACCCATCCACCCATGATGTCACCTACGAAAATTCACAGGCACGCGAACGCACCCAGGTGCTGATGGATCTTGCAAATCAGAGCGGCGGCCTTGTCATCGGCACCGGGGACCTTTCAGAGCTGGCGCTCGGCTGGGCAACCTACAACGGCGACCATATGT
>ENA-UOOE01002851-UOOE01002851.1-fermentation-metagenome-genome-assembly--contig:-NODE-2851-length-11760-cov-3.418197_pt1 | contig 11760 bp, 7 predicted proteins | sample MGYA00245776_ERZ724021 | MGnify/ENA primary metagenome ERZ724021 (study PRJEB28704, sample SAMN03018321) | fermentation metagenome | biome: anthropogenic terrestrial biome; feature: soil; material...
CATCGGCATGAGTTCCGGCACAATTGATGACGTATTTAGCTTCATACTCTCCTTTAGTAGTCTTAATCTTAAAAATATCTTTTTCCTTAGTGATATCAATGACCCCGCATTCAAGAATGAAATCAACTCCGTTAACTTTGGCAGTATAGGCTAAAGCTAAGCAAAGCTCCCAAGGAGAGGCAATACCAGCTGTAGGCGCGTATAAGGCGTAATCAATTTCAGGATTAAGGTTAGGTTCAAGATGATGGACTTCATCAGCGGTTTTAAGGATACGCATTTCCTTGACTCCGTTTTTGATGCCGCGGTCATATAAATCATTGATTACTCGATGATCTTCTTCAGTGGAACCAATAACCAAAGAGCCTATCTGTTTGTAATGGAAATTTAAAAGCGGATATAAGTCATGAGTAAGCTGACTACCTTCGACATTAAGTCTAGCCATTAATGTACCTGGCTTAGGATCATAGCCGGCATGGATGATACCGGAATTAGCTTTAGTAGTCTTCATACTGACATCATTTTCTTTTTCAAGGACAGCTACTCTTAGATTGAATTTAGATAATTCAAAAGCAATAGCAGATCCAGTGATGCCGGCACCGATTATTGCAACATCAAAATGCATATGTTTTTCCTCTTGATTAACATTATATTTGTGAAGAATTTCAAAGGAAAGCCCTTTCAAGCAAAAATACTCATTTTTGTGCTAAAAGAAACATTTTTAACCTTTGTCTAGGAAAAACTCAATTAATAACTATAATAATAACTAAACGAGGCCAAACCATGTCAAGAATCATCTTAGTCGGTGGCGGTTCTTCATCAGGTAAGACATTTGTAACTACCTCCGTCATAAAGAATATTGGCGAAGACAATGTGACTCGCATCACAATTGATGACTACTATAAAGACCAGAGTGATATGTCTATGGAAGAAAGAGTCAAAGGCAACTATGATCATCCTAAAGCCTTTGATTGGCCCTTGATGAGAGAGCAAATATTAGAGCTAAAGAATGGTCATTCAATAGAAAAACCTATTTATGACTTCACTATCCATAACCGTCGAAAAGAAACTGAGACAGTTGCTCCTAAACAGTTAGTAGTTGTTGAAGGAATCATGGCTTTAGTTGATAAAAAGCTTAGAGACATTGGAGACTTAAGAGTCTTCATCAAAGCTAGCCGTGAAAGAAGATTCCTAAGAAGAATCATTAGGGATAAAGAAGAAAGAGGAAGAAGCTTTGAGAGCATCGTTGAACAGTACTTCACAACTGTTCAGCCTATGTCTGAAGAAATCATCGAGCCTAGTTCTAATTATGCAGATATCATCGTCAATAATGATGGCATTAAAAACCTAGCTATTGATGTCCTAACCTGCGTTTTCAAGGAAGAATTAGATAAAGCCAATAAAGGTATTAGACAAGAAAGAAAGATGGATGATGAGTTCAATGAAAAGACCTTATCGAAAGTCTTTAATGAAACACCCAAAATTTAGTTGACTATTTTCTCGTCTTATTATAGAATAAACACCGCTTGAATTAATCAATTCAGCGGTTAGTTGGGGCTGTAGCTCAACTGGGAGAGCGCCTCCATGGCATGGAGGAGGTCGCGAGTTCGATCCTCGTCAGCTCCACCAAATTAAATGGTGGTCGCATCAAAGTGATAGCATTGCTATTCCTCAATTGGTGCAGTGGTATAAGACTTGACGCAAGAGACTTCTATAGTCGCTTGAAAAAAGCCAAATAAAAATAAGCGGGTTAAAAGCCCGCTTTTCTTTTGCATTAAATTATCCCCCACTTTATCCCCCACTTTATGATATAATGCTGGTGAGGGATAAAAATGAACAATCAATTAGAATCAAAGATTAAAACTCTTTGTAAAATGAAGCATGAAAACGAATGGGTGGAGTTTAAGGAAAACTGGTTTGAACCTATAACACTTGGAATTTATATATCCGCAATAAGCAATAGTGCAGCGCTCTTAGATGAGGAATTTGGTTATTTTATATGGGGTATTAGTGATAATAATCATTCCATTGAAGGAACTGACTTTGATCCAAATCAAGATTACAAAAAAGAGCCATTAAAACATTTTTTGGCTCGACAAATCACCCCAGACATTGGATTCAAATTCGATGAGCTCGTTATTGATGGTAAGAATGTAGTTTGCTTAACAATACCCAAAGCCCATAATATTCCTACTGCTTTCATGAAGGTACGATACATACGAATAGGATCCAGTAAAGAAGATATTTCAAAATATCCTAGTAAAGAGGTTGAACTTTTCAATGTATTAAAAAATGGATTCCCAACTGTTGATAATATTGAGTCAGCCAACCAAAGTTTATCCTTTTCTCAATTATTCACTTATTATGCCGGAAAAGGAATAGAACTCAGATTATCGACATTTAAGAAAAGCCTCCACTTTCTTACAAAAACAGGGAAATACAATCTACTTGCACAACTGCTTTCAGATAATTCTGACATAAGCATTAGGGTCTCTTTGTTCTCTGGGACCGATAAAACGGCCCCTCTTTTTTCTGTCAGGGAATTTGGAAAATGCTGTATTTTGGTGTCGTTAGACAAAATCATTGAATATGGAGATGTTTTAAATCTTGTACAGGCCGATGAGAGAAATAGGATTGTGGAAAGACAAGATATCACACTTTTTCAATCAAAGCCTTTTAGAGAAGCTATTATCAATGCATTTGTTCATAATAAATGGACTTCTAAGAACGGACCAATTATTTCTGTTTTTTCAAATCGAATAGAAATCATCTCAAGAGGAGAGCTTTCTGGTGGTCAAACTGAGGAAGGCTTTTTTGCTGGAGAATCTATGCCGGTTAATCAAAGATTAGCTGATATCTTTATGCAACTTCATATAAGTGAGCAATCAGGACGAGGAGTTCCGAAGATAGTGGCGGCTTATGGAAAAAAAGCATTTGATTTCCGTGAAAATTCAATTGCGGTAACCATTCCTTTTAATTGGATAAACAAAACGGGGGATAATGTGGGTGATAAAGTGGGGGATAAAGCAGTAATCCAGGTAAATAAAACACAAGCTTTGATTATCGAAGAGATGAGAGATAACCCTAATATCACACTTTTGGAATTGCAAAAAACATTGTCATTAGGAAGAACGGCTATTCAGAATAATGTATCTTCATTAAGAAAACGCCAGATTATTAAAAGAGTTGGTTCGAATAAGAATGGTTATTGGGAGGTAACTGACAAATTAAATAATAGATAGAAGGTAGAAATGGTTGCCGATTGAGTAAGGACTTTTACTAAGCTTTTCTAGAGTTTTATTTTTATAACTCTTTATAACTTTTTCTCTTTTTATAACTTTCCATAATTTGAAATAATAGTAACATGAGTGCGAACTGAAGCGAATAGTTACGCACCATTCCGAACCTGCCTTGCCCCACCAACTGGTCGCCATACGCCCACCCGTCTGATACTCGTATCGAAAGGGCGATTTTCGTTAAGGTTTGCTATTACTAAGCCGAGTAGGCCTAGCATCAAGTAAGCCATTATAGAAAGGAGTCTCCCAGGCTCTCTTTTTTGTGAGTGGAGATTTCCACTCAGTACTCTTAAAGCAATCTGCTAGAAAAGGTGCAATTAATTGTATAAGTAAGGTCGCATAAAGGTGTTATTAATTATTGGTTTGCTTTACGAGTCTGTAGAGACGAAAAGTCTTACAATCAATACGAACCCAAAAGAATGATTGTGAATCTCTTAACCTACTACCAAATTAGATGGCAGCCCAACTCTAGTGATAACACACTTGCTAATCAACTTTTGCTTAGGTATTTGATTTGATACAAATAATAAGTGCAAAGAAGCATAACAAAAAGCAATATATAGCTGTTGGAAAAATATGCGATGACTTTTTAGTACAAAAAAAGTTCTAAATTTTAAAGCTCAATTGGTGTTTGAAAATGTTTTTGAGTTGACAACAAAGTGGTTCAATACTAGGATATTAATAATAAGGGATACTTACTATAGATGAAAATAAAATCCCAAGAAATTATCAAAGGGTTCTCACCATTTATTGTTTTATGTATTTTGAAAAAGCAAAAGATGAGTCCCTATAGTTTAATGAAGCAAATAGAATTTATTAGTGATCAAAAATTTACGCTCAAGGCTCCAAGCATCATAGAGATTCTTAATTCTCTTTAAGATGAGGGCTTGGTTGTTTATTGCTTAGGAAAAAAACAAAAAAATGTCCCGAGAAAGATTTATAGCATTTCAAATAAAGGACTTCAATTTTTAGATGAAAATCAAAAAGCAATTGATAGTTACTTGGATATTCTTTTTAAAATAACTAGATGAAAGTAAAATGAATTATTATGGAAGAATGAAGTCTTATTTGTTTAGAATATATAAAATGCAAGACTATAGTGGAAAATATATTAGTGATATTACCTCTGTATATGATGAACAATATGATGATTTAAGGAAGACTCATTCTGAAAAAGAAGCCTATAGATTAATAGTCGAAGAAATAAAAAAAGATAATCCTAATTTCTCTAAGGCAAGTAAATTCCATAATTTGTTTCTACTTATTTCATTTGTCTCTTGCATTCTATGTATCCTTCTTAGCTTTTTCAGCATTATGAAAATAATTCATTGCACGGGCGATTCAAATTCTTCATGTACAATAACAAACGGATCTCCAATGTTGACAGTTTATTCTTTAGGATATGATTTTTGTGTCATACTGCCCTTAATTATCTCTTTGATTATTTCAGTTATCGATTTTCTAAAGCCAAAGAAAACTATTTCAATAGTTAATATCATTGTTTCTCTAATACCGGTGGCATTAATACCATATTTAGGTTGGCTGTATTCTTTTTATTTAGTTCCTTATGTTTTCTTAATAGTCCTTTCCATCTTAAATGCTATCTCTTTTTTTTTAGTATTATATGTATCAATTAAGGCGTCTAAGACAAAATCATAAACCAACAAATAGTCTATGCATTTGAATAAAAAAGACAAAAATAATGAAAAAATATTTATTTTTATCACTTGTAAGTTTATTTGTGTTATCAGGACATGGATATGAGTCAGGTCCCATAAGTTTAGATCAGATTATTCAAAAATTAGAGAAAAAAGCAAACAAAAACAAGAGCTCTTTTCTTTCAAAAGAAGAAATTGCAGCTTTGGCTTTAAATGAAATCAACCAATCTTCCAATAATTTATTTTATTCTATATCTAATTATTATGTCACAAAAGATTTGCTTGGCAATTCCTTTCTGTATGTCAATTTCAACCCCTTTGGCTATTCTGTGATTTCAATGGATTCCTATGAAACAATTGAGATTGATCCTTTTTACAACCATCATACAAAAATTAGTAACAATGATATTTATTATCCGACATTAGGAGTATTTGAAAGCAATGGGAAATCACTAAAAAATAGGAAGTCCGGAAAAAGAATTACAGGTGAAAAAAACTTTGAAGAACTTAAAACGTTTTCCAAAAAATTGAAATCATCATTGAATCAACAGCAAAAGGAAACAATTAATAAAAGAATAAAAATTTTGAAATCTTTTAAGGGGACAAATAAGCGTTTTGAAAATAGTCCAAGCAACGAGAGGAAAAATTGGGATATTGATATTGATTCACAAACTATTAATGCCACCTATGAAGTGCCTCATTCATGGTTTTTTAAGCACAATAAATGTGAGTTTTCTTATCATGATGGTGGCGAAAATGGTATCTGCGAATATATAGCTTATCTGTTTCTTGCTGAATATAATGATTTTTTTGTTGCTAAGGGCTATTTTAGTGAGAAAGAAATTTCAAAATATGTAACCACCCGCCAAGGCATAAATTATATAAATTCCATACCAAATATATCTGATTCATTTGCTTATGATCTATACATTCAAAATGGAAAAAAAGAATCGTTAAATACAGGCGATTTAAATTCATTATCTGATATGTTTTTGAAAGGCAAAAATATTTCATATGAAAATGTTCATCAATATTGGCTGTTTGGAAATCCAATCAATGTAATAAAGAGTGGCAGACCAGATATGCTTTGTGGCTATTTTCCGGATACGGGTGATAGAGGAAACATAGGGCATAATATAGTTGCATATGGGTACTTTGATAGTGGAGCATATAAAGGAAAATATCTTACACATTATGGCTGGGATAACCATACTCAATGCATTGTAGATAGATCTGTTTTTAGATCAGGCTATGATTGGTCTCTTAGAGATAAAACAACCAATCCAGAAAAAAGATACATTTTCAATATTAATGGAAGCATGAATTCTGGAAAGGATTCTGAATAGCAGATGATTTAATTTTTTTTCACATTTGCCAATAGGTTTGTTACTTCATTTTATAATTTAGGCCTTAGGCAAAATAATGTAATATGAAAATGTCATAAGCATTTGCAAACCGATAAAACCTAATATTAAATAAACTAACATCTAAAGGAGTCTCCCAAACTCCTTTTTTATGAATGGATATTTCTACTCGGTTTTATTTCATCATCTTCTTATATGAAAGGTGAAATTAGTTGAATATTGCCTTCTTTTATTAGTTCGGTGCAATAAATTTTCTTAGAACGGACACGAGCGGAAGAAAAATATTGTGAATTTCGTCAGTTCCACCAACTTAGATGACAGCCGAACTCCAGTGATAGCACACTTGCTAATCAACTGGTGCTTCGGTATTAGACTTGACGCAAGAGGCTTCTATAGTTCCTTGAGAAGAGCCAAATAAAGATAGCGGGTTAATAGCCCGTTTTTTTATTACCTCTTTGATTTCCATGATTTTTGGAAGTAGTAATCGAAAATAGTTCTACCTAAAAAACTAATAATGTTTTCAAACCAGCGTTTGATAAAGCAAAATATAAAGGCGGTAAATACCTAATAGAAATACCAGAAAATTCCGAATTGATATATAAAAGCATGGAAGTGGTGACTTGCGTTAAGGCATAAACCATTAATCCCAGTAAACCTAGTATCAAGTAAGCCGTTAGAGAAAGAGAGTCATTCGGTAATGTAATGAATCTGTTTTATAAAAAATTAAAATTAAATTTCTTTTATTGAATGTGTTTCCTTGATAACCGTAAATGTCTTCTTCTTTGCTTTACAATTGATAAATTCCTATACTCTTAATTTCTATATGTATATTTAGATAATGGGTGTTATCTTTATTCTTCTTTACAATTGTAAAAGAGGATACGATGCTAAATGGTTCAGATATTTTTAATACTGCTATTATCCTGTTCTTTGGGTCGGCTTAACTTTAATCTTTTCATTCATTTAAAACCAAATTAAAAAATAGGGACCCACTGCAATTATTTCCCTATTTTTTAATAAAAATTGTTCCTTATCTGCTCTTCAATAGCTGAGATAAAGCTATTATCTCTTTATCATTGAATCCTAAGAAACGGAAATAGTCATCAACTTTTCCCCATTTTTTATTGAACTTCTTCATAACCTTAGATAAGAAAAGAGGATTGGGTTGCATTACCGCTTTAGGAAAATCAGGATATTTCTTTTTAGTCTGTCTTTGCAGTCTTGTTAAGTAAGCAAAAGAAAGCATATAGTCAGCATTGACATCATGGAAAGGAACCCCATTAGCAAGAAGAAGGATAGCAATAAAACAGCCTGTCCTATCCTTTCCGGCTGAACAATGAAGAACACAAGGCTTCTTACAGGTAAGCAGAGTATTAAAGACCTCTTTAGCCTGTTTTGGTTCTTCTAGCATTTCAATGTAGCTATTGATCATATCCCAACGGTTTAAAGGAACTCTTCCATTGCCATTAACAGACAATGGTATATTGATGAAACGTTTGTCACCAATAGTCTTATCCGGTCTTTTTTCTTTGTCGGAATCATTTCTTAAGTCAATAATGGTTTTAATCTTTAAGTCTGCTAACTTCTGAATATCATTTTCGGTTGCATCAGAAAGAGATCCACTTCGATAAACAACGCCAAAAGCTGTCTCCCCATAACTTGAATAATAGCCACCGACATCTCTAAAATTCTCGACTTTCTCTAAAGGAATCCTTCGTAACATATATCTCTCCTTCTATTTAGTATTTATAGTATAAAGGTTTCTAGGCATTAAGAGCTTTGATTCTTCCAGTTCCTAAAGGATTACTGTAAGTTTCGGTAATAGTACCTGAAAGAGTGGTCTTAATATAGTTTATTAAAGCCTGGTTATCTAATTGGTTTTCATCCATGAGGAAGGTACAGTCTTTGAACATATTGTAGCCATTACCACTGTTTTTAAGAATATAGGTAGTACTGCTGACGGTATATTTCTTACTGGCATCAAGAGCTACTCCATTGATAAGAACGTTCTTGACTCTTCTTTCTCCGGAGATAGAAGAAAGAATTCCGTTGGTGTCTAAGATTACAGGTGTAGCAATACTGACATCATATTCAAAGGTTAGACCAGAAACCTGTAAGAAGCCTCCAAACTCGGAAGGAGCATCTTTGACACTCAATTCCAAGGCATCAAGGATCTTTTGCCCAGTAGCTTCTACTTTAGCTAACATGTTATTAAACGGCATGACTTTGATGATATCACCATAAGTGATATCACCAGTCTTTATGTTGTCTCTAACGCCTCCACCATTAACAATAGCGATATCGGAGTCTCCAGCCGATTTAAAGGCATCAGCGGAAAGATCACCTAAATTTGTTTCACCATTTCTAACCTGTCTTTTACCGGTATCAGGATTCATGATAGTTAAATCAAAAGCTGTTGTTCCAACTTTCTCTTTTAGTTTTTCACTCAGTAAGGCGTTGACGGAATCGATATAGTCTCCAATGATAGTATCATATCCGGAATATTCTTTAATAAGACTTGTTTGGAAACTACCATCTTTTTTCATATAGAGCATTCCAAATGATTGAAACTTTGTTCCAGTTGATGAAAGGAGTACTTTATTTCCATCTTTGTTATTAACTTCTTCACCTTCGATAACACTGTGGGAATGACCATCTAACATGACATCAATTCCAGTTGTGTTTTTAATTACTTCAGTACTCTTATAAGGTGAACAGTCATCAGTTATTCCTAAATGACTTAAGCCAACAACATAATCAGCTCCTTCTTTTTTAGCTTCATCAACATTTTTTTGGACAGCGGCATAAAGCTGACTGCCATCTCCTTGATCAAAGCCATAGATGAAATTTCCTTTATCATCTTGGAAATAGGTAGGAGTTGAAGAGGTAATGGTTTTAGGGGTAGTTATTCCTAAGTAAGCTATCTTTATTGTCCCATATTGTTTGATAGTGTAAGGCTTAAAAACCAAAGAATCAGTTACTAAGTCAGTGAAATTGCAGCTGATATACTTAAAAGAAGAGTCTTTTGCTAAGGAGAGAAAATTAGGCATTCCATAATCAAATTCATGATTGCCAGGAATGGCTATATCATAGCCAACATTCTCCATGATGTTATGAACATAAGCTCCATTAGAAAGAGTTCCTACTGAATCACCTTGGATAGCATCACCGCAATCTACTAAGGTGACGTATTTGTTATCGGCTAATAAGTCCTTGCGGTATTGAGAAAGGTTAGCATAACCTAAAGTGTCTTTATCCCCTAATGCGCAATGAGTGTCATTGGTATAAAGAATAGCTAAGTCTTTATCAAGAGCATGCTTGGCTTCAGTAGAACTACTATTTGAAGTTGAAGAGATAGGAGGAGTTGTTGAAGAACTAGAGCTTTCTTTTGATTGGCAGCCACCTAAGAATAAAACTGAAACCAGCAATAAGCTAAAGATCTTCTTCATGGCTTTTCCTCTTTCTTATTAGTTAATAGCAAGAGGAAAAACAACTATCTAACTTAATTCCTTTTGCCAATTACCAATATTGATTTTACCATACAAAAATAGTTTTGTGGGGGCAACCCCCAAAGAAATAGAAGAGTCAGATTTAATGTGCTTTTACAACAACTTCATTTCTTTAACGGCATTTATTAATGATTCTTTATCATTAGGAACCTTTTCTTCTTCAACATTATTGAGAAGTTCCTTTAAGACATTACCTATTTCTTTACCGGGTTTCATACCTAAAGCAATTAGATCCTTACCATTGATGGCTAAATCCTTTAAAGAAAAGCATTCTTTGTTAGCAAGGATTTCTCGATAAGATTCTTTAATATTTTCTACTGCTAAGAAAGGACCTTTGTTTCTTTCATTACAGCCTTTGATGTCAGCTTCTCTTAATTCAATGAGTTCTTTAAAAGCGTTGTCACCTAATTTATTCATTAGTCTTTTAATAGCTTTCTTAGAATCCATCTGAGCCATATGATATCTAATCAAATCATAGACTTCTTCAATCAAATTATTAGAATACTTAAGTCTAGTTAAAATGGTTTTAGTTAATTCAGCACCATATTCATCATGACCATAGAAATGCCCACTTCCATTCTTCATGAAAAAAGTATGAGGCTTACCGATATCATGGAAAAGAGCAGCTAAGCATAAAGCCGGGTTTCTATCTTTGATAGCATTTAAAACTTTTAATGAATGATCTAGAACATCATATTCATGATAGGAAGAATGCTGATTGAAGCCTTCTAGAGGAATAAGCTCAGGAATGAAGGAGGTAAAGACATCAAAGTATTCTTTTATTAATTCATCAGAGGAAGGAAGGATTAGAATCTTTAAAAACTCTTCTCCGATTCTTTCAGGGGAAATGCTATTGATGAGTGGAGCTAACTTTTTAAGAGAGCTATTTGTCTTTCTCTCAATAGTAAAACCATATTGACCAGAGAATCTAATTCCTCTTAAGATTCTTAAAGGATCATCTTTAAAATCTTCATCTGGCCCATAGGAGGCTCTAATGATTTTATTTTTAATATCAGAAAGAGAATCTAATTCATCTATCAATCCTTCTTTTAATGAATAAGCTAAGGAATTGATGGTAAAGTCTCTTTTTTCTAAATCATCCTTTAAAGAGGTAGGATCATTTCCCCTAAAGGAAGTTATCTCTATATCCATATCTGAAAAATGGACATTGACGGTATCATGTTTAAAGTTTTTGGAGTATAAGCCTTGATTTTTAAAGACGGTATTAATTTCTTCATAGGTTGCTTCAGTAGTTAAATCATAATCATGAGGCTTTTTCTTCATGACTAAATCTCTAATGGCTCCGCCTACTAAATAGGTTTTATAGCCATGTTCTTCAAGGATTGTCATAGCTTTTTTGACTGAAATAGGCAGCTTATCATTAAAATCGAGTTTCATATTCACTATTAAATAGTATACCTTTCTTTAAAGGTTAATTGATATGTGAGATTCCTTTGTTTCCTTTTGTCATTTAGTGAAATTAATTTTCAGTATTTATATGGTATAATTTTACTAAGGCAGGAATTAATTATGGAACAAAAGTATGAAGCTTTATTTACTCCTTGGAAGATTGGCAATTGCGAGATCAAAAACCGTATTGTCATGACTTCTATGGGAGGCACCTCTATTTTTGGCTGGATGGAACCTAATCATTTTGATAAGGAAGCTAGTAAATTCCTTATGGAAAGAGCTAAAAACAACGCTGGCTTGATTCTCCCTGGTATTGCTCCTATTCAGAATCCTATTGGTGGTGGATGGCTGTATCAGAATAAGGGTATGTATAAGAAGCTAAAGAAGTTTATGACTGAGCTTCATAAGACTGGCTGCAAAATGTTCGTTCAGATTACGGCTGGCTTTGGTAGATCAATGGCTGTCAATTCTGCTATGGAATTCATTCATACCCATAAAGTGATCAATGTTTTAGCTAAACCCATAC
>ENA-UOOE01002853-UOOE01002853.1-fermentation-metagenome-genome-assembly--contig:-NODE-2853-length-11754-cov-33.135995_pt1 | contig 11754 bp, 4 predicted proteins | sample MGYA00245776_ERZ724021 | MGnify/ENA primary metagenome ERZ724021 (study PRJEB28704, sample SAMN03018321) | fermentation metagenome | biome: anthropogenic terrestrial biome; feature: soil; material...
TGAAAACACTTGTGCTGCAAGGGAAAGACACAATTTTATCATCATGATTTCCAAGCAAATATCCCAGACTGAGATTACAAATGCCGTTATCCTGAACCGGCCGCTTCGATACGATATAGCGACGCTTTGCAATGCAATCTTTTTCCATTACACTGCCGATTTTATCACTTTCCTGCACTTTGTCACGCTTATAAATAAAGCCGTGATCCGCCGTGACGATGAAATGCAGTGTGTTGCCGTTTTGAGAAACATTTCGTATTAGTTCAGCAATCTCATTGACTGCCTTTTCACAGGCATCAAAGACCTCATCCTCAGTATGTTCACCATGCACATCAATCTGGTCATGATAAATGTAAACGACCTGCTTACCAGTAAAAACTCCCCTCAATGCTTCCTTGTTCTTATTCATATTCTTAATATCATTGAATTGGACACAGCAGCTTTCCGGCACTGCTGTCTGTAAAACGGACTGCCTTGCCGCCAGATCAACGCAGTAAACGCCATCCACCAGTTCCTTTCCAACGTCCGTCAGCTCCAGTGTTGTATGCGGCAGCAGTGCCGCCATGCCAAGGCGTGTGTAAGACGGTAAAGTGCTGAGCATGGCTTCCAGCTTTGCCGTGCACTTCGGGTCATCCTGCATCTTCGTAAACAGTTCACGTCCAACCTCATATCTCATAGCGTCGGAAATGATGACCACCGTACGCTCGCTGTTGTTTTTGACATACCGGTCAAAGAAATTTCGCTGCAACGGCAAAATAGCCAGCGCATCCGGCTCCAACAGCCCCTCATTCCACTTCGGCAGTTGTTTTCCCAGATACTCATTGGTATAGATATTTTCAATCAAATCCCGCAGCGGTTCGAATCCGTCGGTGTTGTCCAATTTATCGTAACAAGTATAGAACTGCCGATATTTTGCATCAATCAGATAATCGGTGGATTGATACTGGTTGACGATGGCCTTAAAGCCATTCGGGCAAGAATAATTAGCTGCCATAATCAAGCTATAGGCACTGTCCAGTACCTGATATGCCGAGGAAAACTTCTTCCCAAAGTGCATCTTCAGACGCATTTCGCAAATTTCCGGAATGGTGCGATTACCTAACTTGGCGCCGGTGTCCTCCGCCAAAAGGCGCTTTACCAGCCAGCGTAAAATAACAGAATCAATCTGCGCAAAAGAATCACATTCAACCAGCGCTTCCGGTTCATATTTATCCAATGCCGAAGCAATATTCAGACCGACCGCCACATGGGCAGAAATCTCGTCATAGCGATCCCGGTAGAGGTAGTTATTCATCAGGCTGTCAAGGAAAGCAATGATATTTCCCGATTTATAAGAGACAAAGGACCTCCATCCTGTCGGCAATTCTTTTTTTAGATACTTGTCCGCATAGGTCACAAACATGGTGACAACCAGTTTTTCGAGGGTTGGTTTGTTGTCGGTATAGCCGAACTGTTGCTCACAGAACTTCCAGAAATCACGAAGTAGGTCATATTTATCGAATTCAGCGAGAAATTTATTATCTTTTAAGCCGTCGTCCGTCAAAAGGACTCGAACTACTTCATCAAAGGAACACGTTCTGGTGCGGCAAACTGCACTCATAAGGCCGACAAGAATGTTTTCCTCATTGAAATTATCAATCTCCAAGTCATAAAACCGCTGCGTCCGCTCCTTATTTGCAAAAAAATTAATATGCTTCTCGATAACAGGCTTGAACTTTTCATTGATTTTCAAATCCGCACATATCAGCGAAGCGCGGTCCGCATGAAAGCGTTTGGAATAAAGCAGGGTGTCTTCCAGATGGTTGTCCCGGACATCCGGCTTTGGAAACGGTGCATAGATAAGATAGTTGGTCGTCTTGTCCTGCCGCTCCAGAAAATATTTTGTTTGGAACTGATTGTCTGGTTCCAGCTTCAGAATTTTGGCGTTCTCCAAGTGAATGGAGTCAATATCCTCGGCAAAATCGGCTTCATCGTCGTACCAGAAAACCAGCTTGCGGGTATCCCCCACAAACTCGGCGTTCAGGCGGTCAACTATTTGACTTAAGTTTAAATCAGTCATTGCTATTCTTCCTTCCTTGTGGAAGTTTTAGATTTAGGTAACCAACCTTTTTCATAATATAAGCTGTGCATCTTAGTATATTCATTTAAGATGAGATACTGTTCTCCATTGATTTCAATGACAGCTTTGTTTTTATACTCATCTTTCATCGGCAATAATAATGCTTTTTCTATTTTATAATCAACAAAGTGTAAATTCCTCAATTTAAAGTTTCCACTATGCTGATAATCTAAAAGTATGGTTCTTGCGTCATTTATTACTATTGTATAATCGGTATCATATAGAAGTCTTAATGAAGCAACCGAATAATATTCTCCAGCTTCTTTATTTACAAAATAGGTTTCTTTATTAAAAAAAATTGATATCTGAAAAAGATCGGTACTAAAGTCTTTAAACATATTTAACGCAATGTCGGAACGTAAGGCTTCACTCTGCTTATCTACAGTAAAGCCTTTGGCTTTGTTTTCATCAGACGACAAAAAGCAGAGGTTGCTGATTTCACAGTTCATGCTGTCATTATCCATGTGGTCAACAACCCACCCATTTGCTGTCATTTCATCAAGTAGATCTTTACCATACCATTTTTCCATAATATATCTATGCAAGTATCCAAGTTTTTTGCTGTATAAGTATCCGTTCGAAATGCCCCAAGTCACATTTTTCAATTCATTGAAATAATCTTTCCGAAACGTAGTACTGGCAACACTTTCCCATCCATTGCGGCAAATACTAATTACGTTACCATGCAATTGAAAACTATTTTTACTTGGCATTTTTGTCACCTCAAATTTTCGCCAGAACCTGATAAAGTTTGCCGTCCGTGTCGGTCTGAACCTTTTCGTAATTGACCTTTACGCCGTCGTCTAAATCAATCGCAATGCGGGCGAGGGCAAGGTGGGCGATCTTCTCATCGTATTCCTTGCATTCCTTTATCTGCTTTTGGAGCTTTTCCTTCCGCTTTGTGGCGGCGGTCACTTCACGGGCGTTGACGCTGTTATCTATGGTGTCCTGCATCCGTGTTATTTCACTTTCATAAACGCGTTCCATGCGGTGCAGGTAATCAATGCGCAGGTTGCCGACAGTATTTTCGTTATAGCGGTGCATATAGATGAGTGCCTTGAAGCCGTTCTGCTTGCCGCTGTCAAAAAGCCAGTAGATGGGGCGTTTCTTATAAGTCTTACAGTGATCCTTGAAGAAATCATTCAGAAAATAGTTTCGGATGACTTCCCGACTGGTGTTGCCTTTGTTGCCCAATGCATTAGCGATAAAGTCCAAATTTTCTTCCAATGTTTCTTCTCTGTAAACCGCCTTTATAAACTCCACAAAACGACCGACAATGTCATCTTCAAAATATTCTTCATCGGTAATGGGAATGCAGTTGTCAACATCTGGTTCAAAAGTAAGGTCTGTAGCCGTTTCCCAGTTTTCACTGTCCCTGAATTTTGGATAGTGATATTTCGCCATGCTGATTCCCGCATAATTTGAACCAAAAGGTAAATCCCCATTTTCATCGCAGGCAGCCTGTCCTTTGAATTTCCAATAAACCTTTTCAAAATTGCCGTCCGCAAAAACAAGCCCGGGCTTGTTTAGTGAGTAGCGGCCAAACATGCAGCCGACGGCGTAGGAAAGAAAGGACTTTATTACATCGCATTTGGTAAGGACGTAATTGTTTCCCTTCATGCTTTCGGGTATTTCTTCTTTGGTATCGTAAATGCGGGCGACGGTAACGTCTTTGTCTTTCACTTCCGGCGTCAATTCATCCTGCAAGCTGTAGATGTTGATGAAAATACGGTTTAGTTCTTCTTCATTGGATTTGAGCTGTAAAAACCGCTGTTCGGCCAATGCTTTCCACGCTGCATAGCTTTCAGCTACCACAAGGTTTTGTCGTAGTTTTTCGTTTGAGGCTCCCCACATTGCTTTTGAACCTAACCATTGCAAAAGCGGATGATATTTAAAATCCCATGAGGTTTCAAAACTATTCCAATCAGCCTCTGCAATTTCCACGTTACGCTTGACCAATACATCTATTCGTTCATTTTTCTCAATTACTACTGGCGTTTTTCCAAGTGGACCTTCATGGTAGTCCAAAGTTGGCGACACAACTGACAAAAAAAGTTGAATTACCTTAGAATTATAAAGCCCTAGCAAATACAATAAAATGCTGTCATCAGCAAAGCACATCGAACCTTTAGTTTCAAAAATAAAGCCATCTGGTACATATCTCATGGCAAAGGGCCCAGACGCAATCGTTGACCACGTCAATCCATGATGAAAGTACAAATTCCTATTAATTACTCTTCCATTTGACTTGACTCTTACTCCCGGAGTATTGTCGATGAAATTGCAAATTTCCTTTCCATTATTGATGTAATTCACAATATAGTCAAAGTTCCCATACCAGCGACGATATGAGCCACCTTTTGTGACAGGGAACCATTTTCTACCACTGTCGTTTGCCAAATCTCCGTTCTTATAATTTCGACCAACCTTAACAGAAGATACTTCATACCAAAGTCTTAGAAATAGATCGTTATTCGTTGTTGCCATGCCTTGTCTTGGCCGAGCAACATCATAGAGAATCTTATTTTTAAATGTGTTGACTGTATTATCGCTTATCCAGTATGCAATTACTTCGCCGGGTATTAAGGCATACCTACTCTTCTTTACATAATAAATATCCTTCTTCTCCAAAAAGGCAGTTTCTTTCTCTTGCTGGCTCTGATAATCCACTAAACGAACATAGCAAGCTGAATAATTGTCGATATTGCTATTCCGTAATACAAAAGAAGTCGTTTGTACAACTTCGCCGCCGATTTCATCAAATGCTCTGGCACCTAAATGAGCCATATTGATGGTCGTTTTGAGCATGAGCTTTTCCCGCAGCTTTTCAAAGCTGGAAAGGAACATCCATGCGTGCTGAGTAATCATTGCCTGATAACCGTTTTGTTTCGTCAGTTTGCCGCACTTTTCAATCAATACTGCGAACAAGTCTGATTTACTGTCGGGGTAATTCTTCTTAATGTATTTATTCAAATTTCCGTCGCCATTGCTTGTGCCCATATACGGCGGATTTGTCACAACCACGTCGTATTTCTGCGCCATGACAAGAGCTTGCTGCAAAACGGGGACAAGTAAGGTAATAATGCCGGATTGGCGGGCGCTGTCAAAGAAGTTGTCATAATGAGCTTCAGAAATTTCGTCTGTGCGCTGCCGCAGTACTTCCAGTTCCTGCAACGGAATATCCACGCTTAAAATGCTGCCGTATTCCTTTGCGTCGGTAAAAATGGTAATCAATTTTTCCGCAGTAGCCTTTAAATTATCGTCGCCAAGCAGTTTCAGATAATCCGGGTTAAAACCGTTGCTCTCCTGTATCGAATAGATATGGCAGATCGTCTCACCGTTCAGAATGAAGCGGTTGTATTGCCGCGCCTTCATCATCACGGCAAAATAGGCAAGCTGAAAAGCACGGTCGTCAATGTCAAGGCCATACAGGTTATGCTCCAGAATGCTCTTTGCCGCATCCCGCTGGCTGTAACCGGCGGTTTCATAAATTTGCATCAGCACGTCAAAAGCGTACACCAGAATATGGCCGCTGCCCATGCAGGGGTCGATTACCTTGATGTCTTCCGGCTTAATCGTTTTGTATTCTTCCCGGATTTTATCGAGTTGTGCCTGCACTTCCGGTTCCTGCTTTGCCTCGTCCAGATAGTATTTCCATCCGGATTTCAGGCTGTCGTTCGGGTGGCCTTCCAGCCACAGGCGGCCAAGGCTGTTTTCCACCATGTAGCGAACGATCCAGTCTGGGGTAAAGAGTTGAGTCGCCGACGGAATGCGTTCCTTGGTGATTTTCACGTTTTTTTTGAGCAGCGCGAAGGTTTCATCTTTCGGTTCGGTGTTGTAATACTGGTACAGCCAGCCGATGATTTCCACCTGACCGCCTTTTTCAATGTTGAAATCATCCTCGGAAATATCGTGCACCAGATGATAGACCACGCCATCTTGATCGGTTACGGAAACATTCAACAGGAGTTCTGAATAATCCGCCGTTTTTTCAAACAGCTTTGGCAGAATGGCATTCATGGTATTGCACTGTTTGATAAAGAGCATACGAAAAAGAGCATCCACCTGATTGTCATTTTTCAGGCGGATAATCTCCGCTTTTTCAGTTTCCGTCAGTTCCAAATCCGCATCAAAAGGGGTCGTTACCAGATCCGGCTCCAGCTTGTCGGCACTCTCGGAAGACAGTACCCTGATATGGGAAGGCAGATAATCGTTGACCTCCATAAAGCGGACGGCTATTAGCCGGTTAAACCAAGTATAGGCTACTTCCTCAATGACACTATGAAAGGCTGTCTTGTAATCGGAAGTTACCGCTTTCCCGTTGATTAACTCAGCAAGCCGTCTGCGCTGTTTCGCGGCTTCGCCACCGACCAGATACGGCTCTTTTGTTCCAATATCATAGAATTCCGTATCTTTGGTGGACTGGGGAAGGGCCGGCTTGATCCCATCCTCGGTAATGCCCATCAATCCGGCTTTGTATGTAATATCCGCAATCAGTTTGTTCCGTGCCCAAACTGCAAAGTTTTTAAGAGCTGTCTTGTTCATATCAATACTTCCTATAGGTTATTTGATTTGTAGCAGCAAAGGCAGCAGAGCAATCCCAACATCTACACCTTTGTCAGCAATCCATTTGATAATATTCTTTGCATTCTCCCATTTTTTTGCTCTGCGGTCGGATGAATGAACGATATCTTCAATCTCGTCTATTTTACGCAAGATTTCGTCAATTTCGGTTTCCGGCAATGCTGACATTCCTTTGACTTTTTCACGAACACTGTTAAAACTAATATCAACATCAATGCGGTTTTCATTGTTGTTCGTAACTTGAACCACTGTTGAAGGCACTGAATTTGCTTTTTCCTGAAGCCCCGGATAACCCAGTTTCTTATATGTAAGGAGTTTATTATAAATCTGCCGTAAATTATAAAAAAGTGATTCGCCAGTCACTTCATCATAGAAACCGGACTGTTCAATAAACTCATATAATCCATCTCCCAGTTTGGGTATATACGGATGATATTTTGCGGTTACATCCTGATACAATTGCTGTTTTGCGTATTCGAGTGTTTTGGTATTACTTATATCTGCAAGTGCAGACTGTAGCGAATCAAGATCCTCATCAACCATTGCCTTGAAAGTGTGCAGAGGGTCATTACTCTTTTCCGTTGCCAAAATCACTTGCAGTTTTTCTTTGATTGCATTCAATTCAGGCCGATAATCAAATTCCATACCCGGTGCGCTGCATTTTCCAGATTGAGAAATCTCATTTTCGAAGTCTGGAAAAATACCATTGTATTTACTGACTAGAGCTTGAAAAAGGGCAGAAGATCCTTCCCTTGAAGTATGCTTCTCACATCTTTCAATATCTGCTCTGATAATTGACTTAAGTTCTTCTGTCATACCAGCACCTCAAAATTCTACATTCACAATCGTGTCTTTTTCCAACTGCTTTTCTAGGTTCCGGCGCAGCGTTTCCAAATATTTTTCAATATCGTCCTCAGATTCAATCCTCCAGGAAGAGGTCATCGTAACCGATTTTATGGCAATGTTCTTTTTCTTCTTTGGCTTCGGCTTAATCGGAGCTACGGGAGCAACCGGCTTTTCGCCGTTTTTCTCGGCTTCTTTCCGTATGCGTTCTTCTTCCGCTGCTTTCTTATGTGCAATCTCCGCGTCCAGATTATCCATATCATTCAGGATTCGAAGTTTCAATGCTTCTGCACGGTCAGCATATCCTCTCAGCCGGGACACGTTGTTGCAGTGCGACGCTTCTTCCCGAATCTCTGCAAATTGTTTCAGATAATATTCTTCCATTTGGCTTTTGTAGTCTTTGCCGCTCAGAATTTCCATAACGCGGTTTTTGGCTTCGTCAATCGAAGAATAGACCGGAGCTTCCTGTACATGCAGCACCTGCATGTATGCTCCCATGAATTTTTCGCGCAGTTCCGGCAGCTTTGGAATATCCTGATAGGGCTCTGCTTCCTGAACAATGGAACGCATGCTGACTACGATTGCTTCCAAATTTGCATCCACAATATAGGTCTTGCTGTCATCATAGATTGCCAGCATATCCAGAGCACGCTCAAAAATAGTTTTCTGTTCGCCACTGAAGAATGCCTTTACTGGGTCAAAATCGTAGGCAAATTCAATCAGATCATTTTCCATCCCGGCAACCGTATGAAAGAACTCCAGCGGTGTGCTCTGCTGAATCACTTTTTCGAGAAGCTGTTTCCCTTTGACTACAACATTTTTACCCGGATATTTTTTTTCATCATACCGTGCTTCAAGGATATGCAGGCCTGTCAGCATATGCTGGCTGTAGGACTGAAAATTCTTCATAACGGAGTCTTCATCTTCGTTTACGGAAGAAGTATGAAACAGTTCCTTCATGACATTGCGAACAATCTTTTTATTCTTATCGGAAACGCGGATACGCTGTTCCATCAGCAGCTTTTCCACAGACGCCTTTTTGGTAATCAGGCTGACAATCTCTTCATCCGATTTATTCAGCAAAGTAACATCGGCACCGTTTACCGTAAAAGACAAATCACCGCGCTTAAACAGGCGGGCAACCAGCCATTCCACATCGTCTTCCACAAAGCCGTACGGCGCTTTCATAAAACGATCCTTAAGTGTCTTCATAGAAGTCTTAATGTGCATGTGCGTGTTGCCAGCCACATACTGAAGGACATCATCCAGCGCGTGTGTATTTGCCTCTTTGCTGCCATCGAGATTCAGCGTCAACTGGTTAGAAGAACGCATCATCTTTCGGATATCATCTTCGCCCATGGCAGTATCAATGTAAGAAAGCTTGTGATAAACAGTTGTAACCAATCTGCCGATGGCCTCGTTAATACGGCTGGAGACGTCTTTTGAGTTAATCTGTGCCTTGTCACCGTTGACGTAGATGGAGGCTTCCTTCAAAGCTTCCGTCAGGAAAAGCTTGGCGTTACTGTTGCGCTCCCGCATTTCAACACGCTTGGCTTCCTTAATCGTCTCGTACTTGGAAAGGGAAGAGGACGATGTGTTGAAACGCAGATATTTTTCAATCTTTAAATAAGTCTGGATTTCATCCATAAAGGCGCGGTCATCCGGCAGTACAACCAACACTTCGCTTCCTTGACCGGACATCATCCGCAACGTGGTTTCATCGCTGCCATAATCCGACGCCGGAGTGAGAATGCGAACGCCAATATCGTAGCTTTGAGTCAATTTATAAGGTCGGTCATCCACGGTCTGGTTGAAAGGAAAAGAGTAACGGCCATTTAAGGCAGGGTAGCGATATTTTTTATCTGTAAAAATATCTTCAAAAATGATTTCAGACACCTTGTTAATGATCTCAGCCATTTCTACGTTCTGACTGTCAATTTCGCGGTTGATTTCCTGCTCTTCGTTGGTCAGAAAGACGTAAATGTCGCCGTTTTTCTGTACCAACATCTGACGCATCAGCACTTTCAGAGCATCTTCCACTTTGGCTTTCAGCTCGATACGGTCCTCATCAATATTGGAGATCATTAAACTTGTAATATTATCGATATTGGCGTTGCAGATGTCGTTGCAATACTTAATCATGAACAGCGTTTTCAAAACATTGACGGCAAAGACATCTTTCTCTTTCCCTTCTGGATTTATAAAACTGTTCTCATAGGCCTTAAGAATCACACCGCGATGGCTGTGGTCCAAGAAATTTTCCAGTGCGTCATAAAAAGCATAGAAAGGGATAATAGCGCCTTCACTCTTATCCTTGTACTCCACCGCAGATTCCTTGAACATGGCAAGCATGGAGCGCTCTCCTTCGGAGAGATGCTTTCCGGATGCCCCATGGGTGCGGATGGAAGTCAAAACGCTGCCAAGCAAATTGAATTGATATGGCACAAAAGGATAAACACAAGAGAAGTCATTTTCATCTGCGTACAGCTTTTTTTCAACGCTGTCGTTAAAAACAATCAAGTTTTTGATGATGGTTGCCTTCTGACCATAAAGCAGACGTAACGTTTGCGCTGCGGTATCATTTTTTTCCAGAATCCTCTTTTTAATCACAGCGTCCACATTGGCGGAAGAAAGAGAGATGCGGGTATCAAACCGGCCTTGAATTTTGGAAAAATCATTTCCCTTGACCTTAGTGACAGAATCGATATCTTGCTGGCTAGTTACAATAACCCACGCTTTGCCGTTACATTCTTTGCCTAATTCTTCCGTAACGGTCTGCATGCTCAGCATCAATTTCGAATCGTCGCCTATGTATTGACCGACTTCGTCCACCAGAAAGACAACGTGATGATTGTTGCCCTTACGATTAATGTAGGCCTTAACGCGCTTTGCAAAATCTTCAATACTGATTTGATAAGGCTCTGTCGCTTTCTCACACCAGTTTCGGGCAGCCTGCTCACTCATAAATTTCATATCAGACAGGACGTCCACAACAGTATCCTGAATGAAGTCAAAATCCTGACGGGAATCTTCCCAAGGTGCCCCATACTCCGTTGCAAATTTTTCCTTAAATTCAGCAAACCGGTTTTCATCTGTTAAGCGGCGTTCCAAATCGGCCAGGAACGGCATTGCTCCGCAAAAGCCCTGCATCTCATTAAAGACTTTCAAAAATACATTGACAATAGCGTCCTTATTTTGCTTGCTGTTGGAATCGCTCTTTGAATCGATATTGAACAGGACAACATCTGTGGATGTATTGGCAGCCAGCCGCATATCGGCGAGCACCATAGGGTCTGCTATCTTTTTATCATCTACAAAGTAGTCGATGGCATGTTTGCCGTCGACTTCACGGTTTTCCAAAAGGTACGACAGAATTTTTAAAAAGTGAGATTTACCACTTCCAAAGAAACCGGAAATCCAGACACCCATTTTGGGAGTCGTACCGACAATTCCTTTTCTGAAAGCGGCAAAGAAATCGGCAAAATACTTCTGCAATTCTTTTGTTACAACGTATTCTTCCAATTCTTGCTTAACATCCGAATTTTCTTCTTGACCGACAATGATAACCCCTTGAATTTCTCGGTCAATCGGTTTGGCAAACATATCCTTTATCAGCATTTTACGTCCCCCTCAGCGTACAATACGAAATGCGCGATAATAGTTGTCTTCTTTTAATTCGTTAAATACTACTAATTCCTGTTCGGTATATGTTCCGGGATAGAAAAGGACCATCGGTACCTCGGCAAATTCTTGCGGCATATTATAGAGTATTTTATTAAAAACCTCCGGGGCTTCCAATAGAGGATAACACTTACCAATCCCGGTAAGAAAAACCACTGCATTCTTTGGCGTATGCTCCACGATATATTTCACCATCAGATTGTTTTTATCCGTAATTTTCAGTGTATGCTGCACTGCAGTTGCTACACGGGAGAAGCCGCTTTTCTTTTCAAAGCTCTCGCACTTCTCAATGAAGTTTTTATTCTCAAGATGATTGATAATCAGGTCATATAAATCATAGACAACCAACTCAAAGCCATCGGTTCCTTTTTCATTTTTGTTTTTTAAATACTCAATCCGCTCACGGACTTCAAGTTCTTTTTCCGGTGGGTAATCGAATACCCAATAGCTGACTTCATTGGCCTTTCCCTTGTTTTGGCGAAAAGATGGTTTCCGGATGATGAATTCCATTTGATCCAAACGTTTCT
>ENA-UOOE01002856-UOOE01002856.1-fermentation-metagenome-genome-assembly--contig:-NODE-2856-length-11749-cov-13.841628_pt1 | contig 11749 bp, 10 predicted proteins | sample MGYA00245776_ERZ724021 | MGnify/ENA primary metagenome ERZ724021 (study PRJEB28704, sample SAMN03018321) | fermentation metagenome | biome: anthropogenic terrestrial biome; feature: soil...
ATAAAGAGTAATGAAGATGCTAAAGCATATAAGATAACAAATAAATGTAATATTGTGAATAAAGAAATAATCGATAATTATGATTTTAAGGATATTGATGATTTACTCGTGATATAGGTAAATTTGATGAAAAGAGAGGTTTATAAATGGATATTTTTCAAATCTTCTATAATTCCAAGGATACGGAAAATTCAATAAAAATGTCTGCATATATGAAGAACAAATTTTCTTTCCTTGGCATACCAAAACCAGAGCGAGCGAGATTAAGTAAAGATTTTCTTAAGCAGCACAAAAAAGATATGTATATTGATTGGTCTTTTGTATTTAAGTGTTATAACATGCCGGAAAGAGAATTTCATTATTTAGCTTTGGATTATCTTTTATTATTAAAAGGCAAACTCATATCAAAAGATATTGACAATATTGAAAAATTAATTGTAACAAGTTCATGGTGGGATAGTGTAGATTTCCTCGATGCTATTGTTGGAGATATGTGTCTTAAATATCCTGAACTAAAAAAATCCGTTATTTTAAAATGGATTTATTCAGATAACATCTGGTTAAAAAGAGTAGCTATCGATTTTCAGTTGAAATATAAAGAAAATACTGATATTGATATTTTGAGTAAGGCAATATTAGTTAATTGCAATACAGATGAGTTTTTCGTAAATAAAGCAATAGGATGGTCATTAAGAGAATATTCAAAGACTAATAAAGAATGGGTAAGAAGTTTTTTGCAAAATAATAAACTATCGAAACTTAGTGTTAAAGAAGCAAGTAAATATATTTGATTGTTTGAGAAAGATCGAAGTGATATAATAATATCACCGGAGTATTATTAATTAATTGATTGTATGCTGAATGAAGAAAGGCGGGTTATTTGTGAAAAATTGTACAAACATAAGGGTCAGATATAAAGAAACGGATCAAATGGGTGTAGCTTATTATGGAAATTATTTTACATGGTTTGAAGTCGGAAGAAACGAATTTTTCAGAGATATGGGTTATACCTGTGAATACCTTGAAACTCAGGGAATATTTCTTCCGGTTATAGAAACAGGATGTAAATATATACATTCGGCTAAATTCGATGATGAAATCATTATTGAAACTAAAATTGAAAAAATGGAAGGAGTAAGGCTTAAGTTAAAATATAATATTATAAGGAAGAAGGATAGTTTACTTTTAGCCGAAGGTTTTACCCAACATGCTTTTGTAAATAAGGAAATGAAACCGGTTAATTTCCGAAAGAAATTTAAAGAAATCTGGGATATTCTAAAAAAGGCGGAGAATGAAGAGAAGTGTTAAGCATCTATGCATTATATATAGATGAAGGAAGGGAATGAAGGCTATATGAAACCCGAAATTGTAAGAAGAATTCTATATTATTTCCTAAAGAATTACCGTAAAAAAACCATATGTTTATGGGAGATAGAAGACCACTTACGGGGAGATGTGGAATATGATGATTATGCGGTAGTAATTAAGGATATGTTAAAAGAAGGAATACTTTCTCCTATCAAAAGCAACGGCACTACCGATAAGCCTATTTCCATTCCGAATGGTTTTAGGATTAACAAATCATATTTCAATATGGATATTGTCGATAGAATAACTTCTTATCAATTGAAAGCGAATAAAAATATAAATTTGCGAAACTATTACTCTCTCGGAGAAAAATATTGGGAAAGGGATTTGCCTTATATAATGAAGATAAATTCTTATCTGAATTCAAAAGGAATTCCTAACGGTGAATATACGACCTCTGAGCTTTCTTACAGGTTTGTGGGAAACGAAAAGTGGATAGATGAAGAAGGGGGAAAAGTTTTATTAGAAAGGATAGGGCTGTGGAAAAGGCTTAATATAAATTCCGTGCCGGATCCCTTGATGATTGCCGTAAACAGAAATAAGATTCCGGGTAAAAATCATATGCATCTTATAGTAGAGAATAAATCCACATTTTATGCTTTAATGGATGATATTGAAAATACGGAATTTACTTCTCTGGTTTATGGTTCAGGCTGGAAGATAACTTCGGGGATATCTGTATTGGAGGATCAATTGAGGCTTAGAGGCGAGGAAAATAAGGTTTTTTACTTCGGAGACCTGGATTATGAGGGAATATCCATATGGAATGCCGTAAATGAAAAAAGAGAAACTTTTCTTGCTGTGGATTTTTATAAGGAATTTTTTAGGAATCATTTTTCTTATGGAAAACATGGACAAATTCATAACGATAAAGCGATAGAAAATTTTTTAAATAATTTCAATACTGATTATAGATATATGATTATGGATATGCTGAAAAGAGGAGGCTATTATCCTCAAGAAGGATTGGAAAAGGAGAAAATGAGGGAAATTTGGAGGAAAATTTCGTGGACATAAACATAAAGGGAATACTTGATAATTATGGAGAAAGGGTGGGGAGGCTTTTTTTATATGAACCCTTGTTTAAGCTGGAAAATAAAAGAGAAAAAGATAACAGCGGGAATTTAATAGATTATTTCAGCTTGGGGTTACTTTCTCTGTTGTTTTTTTTCGAAAATATGATAATGAGAAACAGAAATACGGGAGTGAAGGAACTTGCACAGTTTTTTGCCGAAGTAAATGGCGGGAGAATAGATTTGAATATTGAAGGATTTGAAAGAGCGGCAAGAAATATTATTGATGCTTTTAGGCCTCCCAGCGGAAAAAGAAACAGCAAGACTTTTTATAATTGGGGAAAAAGAAAATACGAAACCGTATATTATTCAATATTGAAATCCGGGCTGTCCGATACAAAATCGAATATCCAGTATTATACATTGGATGAGCAAGGACTTGAACTTGTATTTTCCACAAGAGAATATTTCAGCGAATTTCAAATATCCATAAATCAGCTTCTATTGAGGAAACAGCTGGAAAAAGGGGAATTTGCCGGGGCTTTGAGGCAGATTGACGAGATGAGGTTAGCTGTCGGCAACCTTAAAGACAGAATAATCAAAATAGGCCATGAAATAAATCGAAATATTGTTTCCGAAGAATCCTATGAAAGATATAAAAACCTTATAGAGGATATAAACTTAAGGCTTGCAAGAGAGAATGAAGAGTTTGATGAACTTCTAAATTTTGTAAACGATACGAAAAACAAAATGGAATACGAAATTAAAGATGAAAAAGACAGAAAGGCTTATGAATTAATAAGGAAAATTCATAATGAATTAGACGAAGTACATAGTGAGCACAGGCAATTGCTTAAGGACAGCATATCTTTAAAGACAAATGCTTTGGAATCAGCTCAGGAATCATTATATTTTATAGGAGTTGAATCTTTTAATTTTGAGGAGGAAATAACAAAAAGGCTTGTATCCATACCTCTGCCCCTTGGGGCGTCAAGGTACATTATAAACCCATTTATGTATTTGTCGATGGCAAAAACCTGGTCTCCTCTGAGAGTTTTTTATGAACAAAAGATAGAATCGGAAAGGGAAAGTGAGGATATTTATGAATTTGCCGAGCCCCAAGAAGGGGAAATTATAGATGAATACCTTAATATTACAAAATTTAATTTTAGAAAAATAATGGAGATCGTTATTAAGATGATGAGAAACAAAAATGAAATTACTTTAGAAGAAGTTGTCGGAAATATGCAATCTGAGGATGAAGATATATTAAATCACAGGAGTTTTTATGATTTTTGGATAATACTTCATCAGAAATCCCCTATTATTTTGAATGACACAGAATATGATAACAATGAATTGTTTAAGGATGCATTTGAAATCTTTAAAGGTAAAAGGATAAAACTAACTGTAGTTGAGAAGGACGGGATAGTTTACGGCAATAAAAGATTTTCAATAAAGAATATGGTTATGAGATTAGAGGAGAATACAGATGGAATATAGGGATGTTGAAGTTTTGAATGCGTTTAAAATATATTCTTACCTTGCAGCCAACGGTTCTTGCGAGAAAGATGAAATGAGGCTTTATATAACCGATGACAAGGTAAGAGACTTAGTAAATCAATTTTCATCAGTTGTGGGGTGTACTGTTATACCTGCGGGAGAATATGTATATTTGGTTCCAACGGAACCTCTTTCACCATTTCATGTATCAAATGAAGAGATTAAAAAAGAGTATCTACCTTCGAGAGCAGTAAACTTGGATATATATCTTATGTATGTGGCTATAATCGTTTTATTCGGGGAATTTTACGACAGCTATCAGAGCACCGAAGCAACAAGGAATTTTTTACCCATGAAGGAATGGCTTTCTTCTCTAAATAATCATATTTCCTCAATTAAGGAAATAGACAAAGATGAGCTGAAAAAGATTGAGAAGGATAGCGAATATAATTGGGTGGGAATAGTGGAAAAGTGGGAAGCAATGGATGATTTGAGGGAAAACGTAAAAGTCCAAGATGCCAGGACCGTCAGCAGGCTCAGCTTTTTAAATACGGTGAAAAGATTTTTGGAAAATCAAGGGCTTATAACTGATATAGGAAATGACGAAATAGAACTTACGGAGAAAGCCAAGACAATTGTTCAAAAATACTATATGGAATATGAATTCAACAGAGGAATTTTAGATTTTATGTATCAAGCGGAAAGAGAAGGAAAGGAGAGAAAAAATGCCGTCCATATCGAAAATAAGGTTCACTAATGTCGTATATGAGGGAGGTTCCAAAAGATACAACGATGACATCTTTGTTTTTGAAGGCAATAACGGAGCAATTCTTTTAGAAAACGGAGGCGGGAAAACAGTTTTTATACAGACCGTTTTGCAGGCAATTCTTCCTCATTCGGATTTAGCGGAAAGAAAAATAAAGGATACATTGTCTTTGGAAGGCAATCCCGCTCATATAGCCGTAGAATGGATATTAAACGAAAGACCCAGGAGATATGCCTTAACTGCGGTAACGCTGTTTTTAGTTAACGGTAAGCTGGATTCTTATAGATATGTTTATGAATACGGAAGTGGTGACAGCAATTCAATCGAAAATATCCCTTTTGTCAGAAATATTTCAAATGGAAATAAACGCCCTGCAGGAAGAGAAGAAATGAATGATTATTATCAATATATGAGCAAGGAGCATGTAAATGCCAAGAGATTTTCTACAATTAGAGAATATCAAAAATATATAGAAGAAAATTTTAAGATAATTCCTATGGAATGGAGAAGAATATCATTGATAAACGGAGAAGAGGGAGGGGTGGAGAAATTTTTTGACGGCTGCAAAACTACCGAAAGTTTAGTCGACAGGCTCCTGATTCCCGTTGCCGAAGAAGCCCTGGCGGGAAACGGGATGAAGGATTTTGCCGATACTTTTGAAAATCAGAGGGAACATTTCAAGCAACATAATTATCTGAAAAAGAATATAGATGAAAGTAAACTTATTCAGGATAGAATAAGAAAATACGTTGAAGTATATAAGGAGTATTATTATTCCCTTGAAAAATTCGGTAAGGAAAAAGGAGAGGGAAAAGCCCTTTATGAATTTTTCCTTGATGAGTATAAAAAGACGGATAAGGAATTAAAAGATGTAGAAAAAGCACAGAATGATTGGAATAGTACAAATGAAAAATTAGTTCAGAAGGAATATTCCTATTATTTGGCATGCATAAAGCAAGAATTGGAAAAAGATGAGAACGAATATAACAACTGTCTCAGAGATTACGAGGTGCAAAAAGACGAATTTTCGGCTAAGGAAAGAAGGCTGGAAAACTTAGAGATTGCTCAATTGAAAAAAAAGATCAAGGATGATGAAGACGAGATTTTGATCTATAAAAAACAGCTTGATATGTTGGAAAAAGATGAAAAGACCGATGAAGCAGAAAAACAATTGAGAATCAACTCATCCGCTGTTAGTGGATATTTTGACAGAGAATTTAATAAATTGAATGGGAAGAGAGATGAAGCGAATAGAAAAAGAGAGGAATGTAATGATAATCTCCGTATACTTAGAGAAAAAAAAGACCTTTTAGACAAGGAGTATGAGGAACTTGTTGAAAAAAAAGGGAATCTAAAGGGAGAGCTGAACTTTTCCTGCAGACAAATGAAAGATATTGAAAGCGAGATACTTTCCAATTCCGAAAATGAAACAATAGAAGAACAGTATCCTAAATGGACGGATAAAATTAATTTTCTGGAAAAGGATTTAGTAGAACGCCGTGAGAGGCTGAAAGAGATGTATGAGGAGAAAAACCGTATCAATGCCGAATTAAGTTCTTACAGGGAAAAACAGGAGCAGCTTTCAGATAACAGAGGAGTTTTAGGAGAGAAAATAGAAAGGATAGAAAATGAAGAAAAGGAATTGTTAATCAAGATAAAGGAGCTGATTTCAGGTTATGAGCATATAAACAGTTTGTATATAAAAAAAGAACAGATAATAGCGGCTTTAGAAGATAAATGTGAGAGAATCAGGCGGGAAAGGGAAGAACTTCTGATAAATGAAAGGATATCTCACAGGTTTTCCGATGATTATAAGGATAATGAGTATTTTACTGCCGAACCCATGCTGGATTCATGGATAAATCAGTGGAGGAATAACTTTGTTTTTTTGGAATCCGGTGCTCAGTATATCGGAAGGGCGGCTTCCGTTTTGAATAAGGATGAAACAGAATATTATCAGAACTATCCTTATTGGGCATCATCCGTAATTGTTGCGGATAACGGTGAAAATAAATTACATGAAAAACTCAAAAGAAATATAGATAAAATCAGCTGTCCCATTGGAATTTTGACTCAATCCAAAGCACAGCTCCTTTTGGAAGGAGGAAAAATAGAAAATGATATTTTTCTATATCCCTCGGTATGGAAGGATAATATAAAGAGAGAAGATTTTCAGGCTAAAAAAACCGAAGGACAAAAAAAAGCCGAAAGTGCTACCCGGGCAAGGAAAGAAAAAGAAACAGAGTTGGAAAGGTATACTAAAGTTTTAAACAAAATAAAAGAATTTTTAGACCAATATCCTTATGAGGATTTTACTATGTTAAAAGAGGATTACAAACATACTGATGAGGAAATAAATACGATAAAATGCAATATAGAAGAGGGAGAAAAAAGAGTATTGCAGATAGATAACGATATAAAAAATGCGGGAAATAAAATCAACAATTTGCAAGAAGAACAAAATGTATTAAATAAAAATATTGTGGAAGCCGCAAAGTATTTAAATTTCAAAAACTCCGTGAAAGGTATAAAAAAAGATTTGTTCCGATTGGATTTTAAAATTGAGGAAAACAATAAAAAAAAGGAAGAGAATAAAAAGGAAACGGAAAGGTACAGGAGAATATATGAAGAATTACTTTTAGAACTCAATAAGATTAAAGGTTATATTGATTCTTTAGGCAAAGACGAATTGTATATGGAAGTCAGAGATTTTGTTCCCGAATATTCTCCGATTTCCATAGAAGTTTTAAAGAGAGAAAGAAAGGAATTGAAAGATGTATTAAATAAGAAGCAGAAGGACAGAGAAAATATATCGTATAATATAATGAAAATTTCTGATGCAAAAGAAGAGCATCGGAAGGATTTAAAGAATTTGATTTTACGTGCCAAATATCAGTCAGAAAAGGATATGGAATTTCCCATATACGGAGAAGCCGAAATCGAGGATTTGATTAAGAGTATAAAAGTTCTTTCTCCCCTGCTGGATAAAAAAGAAAAAGAATTAAATAGATTTAAAGAAAAATATCAGAATATTAAAAGTAAATATGAAGTCAAAGAAGAAGATTATTTTAAGGTTTATGATAAGATAGTGGAATTTACCGATTCCTTGGGAAATGTGAAGAAAGAGATAGATGATGAGAAGATCGAATTGGGTAAGAGAATTGATTATTTGAATTCCATGGAAGAAAAATGGGATAAAGAACTAAAATCAATAGAAGAAGTTTTGAATAATTTGAGGCTGAAAAATGAAAAATACGAATATCTGTCTGATAATGTTATATCCTTAGGTTTATCCGATGATATGATTCAAGGGCTTCCTTATGATAGAATGAAATATGTTAGTCTCGTTTTGAACTCCCTTGAAAATATAAAAAAGGAAACAGAGGAAAATATAATTAAAGTAGATAAAGAAAAACGGGACTTTGAGATGTTTTGCAGTGAACACATAAGCGAACCCAGATTGAAAAACATGGCGTTATGGGGGATTAAATATAAAGATAAATATGATGATATTATTGAATGGCAGAAAAACATAGATAAAAGAATTGACAAAACCGTAAATATATTAGAAATGGATATGATGGAGCATGATAAGGAGATAAATCAGTTTGTGAAATATCTTAATTCTTATTTAAAGTCCCTTGCTCAGGAAATAGGGTCTATTTCTAAGAAGACAAGGATAAAGGTAGACGACAAATCAAAAAATATATATATAATTGACGTTCCGGAATGGAAAGAAGAATTTGGGAAGGAAGAAATAAGAAATTATATAAATATTATGATTAAAGATATTGAAAGCAATGAATTTAAGGATGAAGAGGGAAAAGAAGATAAATCTTCCGTAAGAAAATATATAGAAGATAAATTTCAAGCCAAGCAGCTTATGAAAGCCCTTATGGCAGGGGACGGAATAAAAGTAAAATGCAGAAAAGTTACGAATGACGGTAAGGTAAATAGTATTCCCGTGTCTTGGGAAAAAACGAATTCTTGGTCCGGCGGGGAAAAATGGAGTAAAAATATGACTTTATTTTTGGGGATATTGAATTATCTTGCTGAAAAAAAGCAGAGTATAAATTTCGAACAAAAGAGGAACCGTACGGTTATATTGGATAATCCGTTCGGAGAAGCTTCAAGTAACCATGTTTTGGATCCCGTATTCTTTATTGCCGAGCAGTTGGGGTTTCAAATAATAGCTTTGACTGCTCACAGCGAAGGAAAATATATAAGAGATTATTTCCCAATAGTGTACAGTTGCAGACTTCGTCCTTCTTTAGACAAAAATACTCAGATATTCACTAAAGAAAGAGAGATAAAGTATGCTTTTTTTAAAGATAATGATCCCCAGGTTTTATCGAGACTCGGAGAAAAAGAACAGCTTACCATGTTTTAGAAGATTTTTTACTTGTAAATTATTTTCGAATTGTATATAATAGATATAATTTAGTAGTACAAAAATATATATGAGCGATGATAAAAACTTCGGCTTACAAATCTATTCAGAGAGCTGGTGCTTGCTGTGAACCGGTTAGAATTTAAGCCTTTCCACTTTTAGAGCTGTCGATGAAAAATCGAAGGAATGTGTCCTTTATTGCACGTTTTAGAGGTGGTCAGCCTTATGTGCTGACAATTTGGGTGGCATCGCGGATCCTTCCGTCCCATATTTATTATATGAGATTGGAAGGTTTTTTTTATTTAAAATACTGTATATGAGGAGGAGAAAAATGTTAGATATTAAATTTTTGCGGGCAAATCCTGAAATAGTAAAAGAAAATATCAGAAAAAAATTTCAAGATGAAAAACTTGTATTGGTAGATGAAGTAATAAAATTAGATGAACAATTTAGGGCATCAAAAACAAAAAGTGATTTTCTCAGGAGTCAGAGGAATTCTATTAGCAAAGAGATTGGAGCTTTAATGTCCAAAGGACAAAAAGAAGAAGCTAAAAAAAAGAAAAAACAAGTTGAAGATATTGCACAGGAACTTGCTGATTTGAAAATGTCAGAAGATAATATTGAGAGTCAAATTCGGGAAAGAATGTTGGTTATTCCAAATATAATAGATCCGTCCGTACCCATCGGAAAGGACGACAGTGAAAATGTTGAACGTGAAAGGTTTGGAGAACCCATTGTTCCTGATTTTGAAGTACCATACCATGTTGATATTATGGAAAGACTTAATGGAATAGACCTTGATAGTGCAAGAAAAACCAGTGGAAACGGTTTTTATTATCTTTGCGGTGATATTGCCCGTCTTCATTCCGCTATTCTTTCATATGCACGGGATTTTATGATTGATAGAGGTTTTACCTATTATATTCCGCCTTTCATGATACGCGGCAATGTGGTAAACGGAGTTATGAGTTTTTCAGAAATGGAAAATATGATGTATAAAATTGAAGGAGAAGACTTATATCTAATCGGAACAAGCGAACATTCCATGATTGGAAAATTTATTGACACAATTTTAGATGAGGAACAGCTTCCTCAAGCATTAACCAGTTATTCTCCCTGTTTTCGAAAAGAAGTAGGTGCTCATGGTATTGAGGAACGAGGGGTATACCGTATTCACCAATTCGAGAAAGAAGAAATGATTGTAGTTTGTAAACCGGAAGAAAGTCCTCAGTGGTTTGAAAAATTATATCATATTACAGTAGACTTCTTCCGTTCTTTGGACATTCCCGTACGTACTTTAGAATGCTGCTCAGGTGATTTAGCAGATTTAAAAGTAAAAAGTATTGATGTGGAAGCCTGGTCGCCCCGTCAGAAAAAATATTTTGAGGTCGGAAGCTGTTCAAATTTAGGAGATGCACAAGCGCGTCGTCTTGGTATTCGTATTAGAAGTAAAGAAAAGGGAAACTATCTTGCACATACTCTTAATAATACAGTAGTCGCACCGCCCCGTATGCTGATAGCATTTTTGGAAAACAACCTTAATGCAGATGGCTCCGTTACAATTCCTAAGCCTCTTCAAATGTATATGGGCGGGAAAGAAGTTATAAAAAAATAAAAGTAGGCAGTTTGACTTACTGCCTGCTTTTTATTTGACTTTCATTTATAGCGGATTTAACTGCATATTTTATTACAAAATATAAAATGGCCAGTTTTATTAAATCCCAACCTATGTTTAGCCCTAAGCCTAATGAACCTAATATAGTTGAATTTCCCATATTTTTCTCCTCCGCTTTTATAATATGGATTAATTACATATTATCTCAAAATATAGTAAAATTCAATGATTAAAATACTTTATTCCATATTCTGTTCATTTTATGAAGCTATTCAATTTCAAACATATCATTTATCAGAGGAATAATATTGATTACAGGTTCCTCATAAGGATGAATTTTTTTAATTGTAGCTACTGCATCCTTAACTTTCGTAATTGGACAGCGGACTTCCAGTTTACATTCGGAACCGAAATTTATGGTACCAACTTCTCCGTTAAAAGGACTGCTTCCAAGCAAGGGGTGCCAATAACCTTGTACATTAGAAAAGGAAATAACGTGATCATATTTTCCGATTTGGCAAGCTCCGATTTTCGTCAGCTCATCCCTTAAACTTTCAATATATTCTTGCGGGACATATATTTCTATTTTAACTTTTGAAAAATCCATTTTTATCACCCTCAATATAAATATGATTAGAACTGTATAACTCAACTGCTAAATCTCATTTTTTTATTCCATACCAGTATAAATAATAAATAGAAAGAAAGCAATGTAAAAACCATAGATATTCCGAAAATACTGACAAACTGCAACTATGATGGGAATCTTAATATTGTGATATTTGGACTGCCAAATAAAATCAATATGGCTGTCAGAAAAAAGATTAATAGGTGTCAGAAAATGGTGATAAATGCATTAAATATAATATACAATCAAGACCATTCATCTCATTTGTTTTATAAAGCAAATGAGATGAATATTTTAAAACATGGTTTTTTACATCGTTATACTTGTTTTATAAGGTTTATGAAAGATTTTTTATATAATAGACAATTATATAACATTGGCATTAAATGAAATAGTCTGTTATATTGAATAATAAAAAAATTTTTATAAATCCGGTTTGGACAAACGTTTGCCAATATAATGCTGT
>ENA-UOOE01002857-UOOE01002857.1-fermentation-metagenome-genome-assembly--contig:-NODE-2857-length-11749-cov-6.517017_pt1 | contig 11749 bp, 9 predicted proteins | sample MGYA00245776_ERZ724021 | MGnify/ENA primary metagenome ERZ724021 (study PRJEB28704, sample SAMN03018321) | fermentation metagenome | biome: anthropogenic terrestrial biome; feature: soil; material...
GAACAGTAAACAAATAAACTCACTTATAGATCAATATGAAAATACGTCTATTATTACATCTCCTGTTTCAGGAATTGTAATAAATGCTGCGAATACAGGAGACAACGTTTCAACTGATAAGCCTGTTGCAAAAATTATAAAACAGGAGAAGTATGCAAACGATAAACAGGTTATTTGCTATGTACCAGCTTCTACGGCAAAGAAGCTTTCGGTGGGTATGGAGGTTCAGGTATCACCTGATTTTGCATCACGGGAAGAATACGGATATATGTATGGACTTATTACAAGCATAGGGCAATATCCGGTAACGTCTGATGAAGTTGATTCAGCTATGGGTGGTTTGGAGAATAAAAGTAATTTTTTATCCGGAGGAAGTGATATAGAGGTAAAGATAAATCTAACTGTGGATCCTAATTCTGCGGATTTGATAAAATGGTCTAACAAAAAAGGTGAAAATACTCAGATAGGGATAGGTACAAACTGTAACATATTAATTGTAGTAAAGAAGCAGCATCCTATCGAACTTATTTTCTCGGGAAGTCAGGGGGATTGAATCAATGGGCAGAATTGTTAAGGTACCTGTTATAATGCAAATGGAAGCTCTTGAATGTGGTGCAGCATGTCTTGCAATGGTACTTGCGTATTTTGGAAAATGGGTACCGCTTGAAAAAGTACGTTTGGATTGTGGAGTGTCCCGTGATGGAAGTTCAGCAAAGAATATTCTACTAGCTGCAAGAAATTATGGACTCAAAGCTAAAGGGTACAGAATGGAGCTAAAGGCACTTAGGGACATTGAACTGCCGGCAATTATACATTGGAATTTCAACCATTTTGTAGTATTTGATGGTTTTAAAAAGGATAAAGCAATGTTAAATGATCCAGCAAGGGGAACTGTAGCAGTTTCCATAGATGAATTTGATAAGTCTTTTACTGGCATTGTACTTCGATTTAAGAAGACGGAGAATTTTATTCCAGATGGCAGACCCAAGAGTATATTGGACTTTACCAAAAGAAGGCTTCATGGTACTATGGATTCTTTTATTATAGTAGGCGTTACTGGCTTTTTAATTGCAGCGGTCAACATGGTTACTCCTGTTTTTTCCCGTGTTTTTGTTGATAATATTTTATCTGGAAAAAGTCCGGAGTGGTTTAGTTCCTTTATTATTGTAGTGGGATTTTCCATTTTACTTGAGTTTTTTATAGAATTTATGGAATCCATTTATTTACTGAAAATAAGGGGGAAATTGGCTATTACATCAAATGCAGCGTTTATGTGGCATGTGCTTAGACTTCCAGTAGAATTTTTTTCTCAGCGTTTTGCAGGTGATATTGCTTCAAGACAGAAAAGCAATGAAGAAATTGCGGAAACCTTAATACAGAAACTAGCACCTATTTTCCTAAACGTTACAATGATTATATTCTATCTTGCAGTAATGCTAAGTTACAGTGTTGTACTTTCATGTATTGGAATAGCGGCAATTTTTCTAAATATGATAGCAGTGCGTATGGTTTCAAAAAAACGAATAAATTTAAGTCGTACTCTTGAGCGAGACAGTGGTAAGCTTGTAGGCTTTACTATAGCCGGTATTGAAATGATTGAATCTATTAAGGCAAGTGGTGCTGAAACAGGATTTTTTGAACGGTGGGCAGGTTATAATGCTAAACAGAATAACTCACAGGTAGATTTTTTACGTATAGAACAGTATATGGAAGCTATTCCGGAGTTTTTAAAGCAAGTATCCGATACAGCTGTTTTAATGATAGGTGTTTATTTAATACTTGATGGGAAATTTACAATAGGTATGCTTATTGCATTTCAAGGCTTTTTAAATGCTTTTTTAAGTCCTGTAAACCAGCTTGTTAATGTGGCTCAGTCCTTTCAAGAAATGCACAGCCAGATGGAGCGGGTAGATGATGTTATAAGTTATAAACCGGATGTAGAATTTGATACGAATAACAAAAAATACATTCAAACGCAGGATTACCAAAAGCTTACCGGAAATATTGAGATTAAAGAGTTAACTTTTGGGTATAGTAGATTGGCTCCGCCGCTTATCGAAAATTTTACTATAAGTATGAAGCGTGGTTCCAGAGTTGCTCTTGTTGGTGGATCCGGAAGTGGGAAATCTACTATTTCGAAGCTTATTTCAGGATTATATCCGCAGTGGTCAGGCGAAATTTTATTTGATGGTGAACCAAAGAATCAAATAAATAGGGAAATATTTACAACCTCACTGGCGGTTGTAGATCAGGATATTGTACTATTTGAGGATACTATTTTTGCAAATATAACTATGTGGGACAGTTCAATTACACAAGCATCAGTGATAAAAGCTGCAAAAGATGCACAAATTCATGAGGATATCATGCAGCGTGAAGGAGGCTACAGCCACATAATAAGAGAAGGTGGAAGTAATTTTTCAGGTGGCCAGCGCCAGCGATTTGAAATAGCTAGAGCACTGGTTCAAAATCCTTCCATAATTATTCTTGATGAAGCTACCTCTGCACTTGACCCTAAAACGGAGTTTTCTATAATGGAAGCTATAAAAGCTAGAGGTATTACCTGTATAATTATTGCCCATAGGCTTTCTACCATAAGGGACTGTGACGAGATTGTTGTACTTGAAAAGGGCAAGGTTGTAGAGAGGGGTACACATAATGAAATGATGAGTAATGGGGGTAAATATGCACAATTGATTTCAATAGAATAAAGGAGAAATGCTATGAAATTGAGTTTTAGTGAACAAATAAAAAAAAGAATTGAAAATGATAAAAATTCATTTTGGACATCCTTTTATGACCTTTCTTCTATTGTTAGCAATGGTATAAAAAGAGCAAAAGGAACAGATAACTCAAAAATGGTTTCAAAAGAAGCTGTTGAACAGATTTTGAATTACTATGGGGCTAAAATAGTTAAACTTCCTGAAAATATAACTGATGAAAACGAACAGCTTGAATATTTACTTAAGCCAACTGGCATCATGCGGCGTAGAATTGAACTTAAAGATGAATGGTGGAAACAGACCACAGGACCTCTTTTGGGGTGTACAGTAAATGGAAGTGTTGTGGCACTTATGCCCAGGCTTTTGTCAGGTTATAGTTATTTTGATCCGGATACAAGTAAAACCATCATAATTAATAACAAAACAGCAAAATTTATACAAACAGAGGGATTTTGCTTTTATAATCCTCTGCCGGCAAAAAAATTGAATATACTTGATTTATTATTATACATGAAAAAGAGCATATTAAAATCTGATGTCATATATATTTTGGGTTCAAGTTTGTTGGTTACTCTTCTTGGTATGCTGCTTCCTTTTATTAATAAACAGATATTCAATAATATTATACCATCTGGTACAAAGAGTGATATATTTCCTATGGCGGAATTGCTTTTGGGAATAGCTGTTGCAACTACTCTTTTTAATGTAACGAAACGTATTATTGTTATACGTTTTGGTAATAAAATAAATTTATCTGTGCAGAGTGCTGCTATGAATAGAATACTTTCTTTGAAGGCAAGTTTTTTTAAAGACTATTCCTCAGGCGAGTTGACAACTAGAATCTCGGGAATTGAACAGCTTTGTAGTATACTTTCGGGTACTGTTATAACATCAGGACTTTCGGTAATGTTTTCACTGGCATATATTTTCCAGATGAATAACTATGCACCTGCCCTTGTTGCTCCAGGTATGGTGACAATTTTGGTTATGTTGGGTTTTACAATACTTTCAGGATTTTTACAAAATACTGTAACAAAAAAGGTGATGAAGGTTTCTGCAAAAAATTCTGGACTTGTATACCAATTATTTTCCGGTGTACAGAAAATAAAGCTTGCAGGAGCAGAAAAGCGTGCTTTTAGTAAATGGGCTTTAAGCTACAAGGATCAGGCAAAGCTTACTTATGCACCGCCGGTATTTTTAAGGATAGAGAGTGCTGTTATAACAGCTATTTCTATGGGGGGGAGTCTTTTGCTCTATTATTTTGCAGATAAGACAAAAGTTTCAGTTTCCAATTATATTGCATTCAATAGCGCATATAGTGGGGTAAGCAGTGCAATTCTTGGACTTGCTAGTGTTGTTACAACACTAGCAAATATAAAACCTCTCATGGAAATGGTGGAACCTATTTTAAAGTCTGTGCCTGAACTTGATGAGAATAAAATAATTCCGTGGAATATGTCTGGCCGTATAGAGATAAGTAATGTTACGTTCAGTTATACAAAAGGAGGGCCAACTATTTTAAATAATATAAACTTAAAAGTTGAACCTGGAGAATATGTTGGCATTGTTGGCAAAACTGGTTGTGGGAAATCCACTCTTATAAGGCTGATTCTTGGTTTTGAAAGTCCTGAAGAGGGATCGGTGTATTTTGATGGTATGGATCTGGAAAGTCTTGATGTGCGCTCTGTGCGTCAAAATATTGGAGTTGTAATGCAAAATGGCAAACTTTTTTCAGGAGATATCTATTCAAATATAATTATTTCATCACCGTGGCTTACTATAGAAGAAGCATGGGATGCAGCGTGCCTTGCAGGTCTCGAAGAAGATATAAAAGCTATGCCAATGGGCATGCAGACAATGATTGGTGAAGGGTGCGGTGGTATATCAGGAGGACAACGTCAAAGAATTATGATTGCTAGGGCAATAGCACCAAAACCCAAAATTATACTTTTTGATGAAGCTACATCTGCTCTTGATAACATTACTCAAAAGATAGTATCAGATTCGCTTGAAAGGCTTAAATCTACTAGAATTGTTGTAGCACATAGACTTTCAACTATCAAAAACTGTGACAGAATTATTGTTATTGATAAAGGTGAAATAAAGGAGAATGGCACCTTTGATGAACTCATTAATAGGGGTGGATTGTTTTATGAACTGGCATCAAGACAAATAGTCTAGGGGGGAAAACAAGAATGAGAAAGTTTATTGCAGTATTAATTATTTTTGCTTTTACATTAGGCATGACTGGATGCCGGGGTGTTATGGAAGATAATAAAAAAACTATTTATATACCAGTACTTGGGGATGCTTCATGGCTTCGTAATGATGGATCATTTTATAATGGTGTTCAGCTGGCAGTACAGGATTGTGTTAAGGAATATTCATCCCTTGGATATGATGTAAAAACATCAATTATTGATGATAAGGCTTCCTATGATAATGGTGTGGCTGATGCTATAAGGCTTGGTAATGATTCAAAGGTAACTGCCGTTTTAAATGTACAGAATTTTGATGTTTCAAAAACTACAATAGATATTCTTAGCAGCAAGAATAAGATAGTTCTTCTACCCTATGGATGTTATGATGAATTATGTACCAAAGGTTATAAAAATGTTTTTTGTAATGTACCCAGTTCTGCAGATCTTGGTAAGGCTATGGCTCTATATGCAGCTCGAATGGGTTACAGTCGTATAGCCGTATATCATAATGGTACATCTGCACAGGAGAATATTGCAACGGCCTTTGAGCTTAACCTTAAGAGTACAAAATCAAAAATAATAGATTATGTTCCAAATATTGCATCACAAAATGATTTTGATAGCATATATGATAGATGGAATGCACTTTCTTGTGACGCTGTAGTAATAACACAATATGGATTAGAAAGGGCATATCAGGTTTTGGAAATGATTAGACAAAAAAACAGTAAAATCCCAATTATTGGGGAGCCTATTTTTGATAGGGCAAATTATTTGAGTACGTATAAAAAAGATGCAGAAAATATTGTTATACCGTCAACTTTAATTATTCAACCTGGTAATAAGTTAAACGAGTTTTTAGATCATTATAGGCAGAAATATGGTAAAGAAGCAGATATCTGGTCTATACAAGGGTATGATTCAATAAGGCTAATTGTTGATACAGCTGTTAAAAATAAAATTGTGAACAATGAAGAAATTGCCAAGATTATGCATGATGAAAAGGGATATGTTGGAGTTCAGGGAACAATTAAGTTTGACGCTGGAGGAGCACTAAAAACCGATATAAAAAAATTGAATATGTTAATATGTAAAAATGGCAATTTTGTAAATATAAAAAAATGATAATTAGTGAAAGGGGTGCAAGCTTACTTTGACTAATATAATAGTAAGTAAAAAAGTTTAATATTATAATAGTAATTATGTTTTTTTGTATTATACTGTCGATCTGCAGCATGGTAGGGAATAAAGACTTATTAGGAAGTCAATCAAAAGCAACAAAATATACCCTACATATTGGACTTAACGATAAGAATACTTACAAACAGCAAACAGGTAACTACAGCAGAAAATATCTGCTGATTGATACAAATAAAAAAATTTGGGAGGGAAAAACAATGTCAAAGGAAAATGTACAGAAATTTTATGCTTCAATTGAGGATGACGAGAAAACAAATCAAGAGGTATTAGAGGCAGCAGCTGCAGGTAATATTGTGGAATATGCCAAGAAAAAAGGTTTTGAATTTACCAAAGAGGAGTACGATGAATTTATTTCTCAAATTTCAACTGATACAAGTGAAATTCCAGATGACCAACTAGATAAAGTTGCTGGTGGTGTTCATTGGCCTCCTGTTCATATTATACCTCAAATTAAAGTAATATGTAAACAATGTGGATGGGACAGCGGATGGAAAGACATTAATGGCTATTACAACTATAGTATGTTGACAGGGCTACATTTGGCAAAGACAGGTCATACAAAATACAAGGCAAAATACAGAGGATAATATGGCGGTTGTTATTTAAGCTATTAAGTTACAATATTTATAAATTCATAATTTTAAAAACACAGCAATTACAATTTATAGTTGCTGTGTTTTTTATATTGATGAAATGAAAAATTGCTATCCACCAATGTTATCCCAATGTTCATATGCTTCATTAAGTTCCATAAATGCATTTGTTTTATTTTTTGTGGCAATTGCACCCCTCAATCGTGCTACATTCATGGTAAGTGAATCTATCTCATCTTTTTCTGCACTAAACTGAACTCTAGCAACTATTTTCTTCCATGCATTTGACAATTGATCAGTTTTTTTATAAGCATCATCCCATTTGCTGTTTTTGACGTCTTCCATAACCAGTTGGATGCACTTAGGTATGTCGTCGTTTTTCGTCAAAGGTTTTTTAAAAAAATTATCGCTGATCATTACTAATATAAATAAAGTCAATGTTACTATAGGAATGGTTTTAACTAAAAAATTTCTCATATAATAGCCCTCCTTAATAGGGTCCTTTATAATCCCCAATATCAGTTACCTTGGTCATATGGTCCTCATATTTATCTACATAAAGAGATCCAGCAGGATTTAAAGTTGCCAGGAAAACTTCGGAAATATCATTGATTTTTTGCAATTTTAATTGGTGCATAAGCCATTGTTTAGTTTTATTGAGTTGTTTAAGATTTTCTTCAATAAGTATTCCATCATAAATGAGTTCTGTACTTATACCTGATGCTTTTTTAGAAATGTTCATGTCTTTGGCTGTTACAGGTTGACACTCAGGCTTTTTAAGTACAGAAAGTTGTCCGTTAGGTTCAATAATGGCAAAGTCTACTTCTGACAAATCAAATATATCTTTATTTCTCAAAAGCTCCATGATATCAGATACTCTGTACTTCATCTGCCTTAAAGTATCTTCCATTATCTTGCCATTCATTATAACTATAGTGGGTTCACCTTCTATGTATTTTGCCGCATATCGCCATTTCATTGTTAAATATTCCATTAAATAACCTAGAGATGCCCAGCAAAATAAACCTACCCAATGAGGCCAGGCTCTGCTTGATAAATCTGTAGTTAGGCTTGCAGCAATCGACCCTATTGTAATACCTAATACATAATCAAAAAATGTTAACTGACTTATTTGCTGTTTACCTAATATTTTGGCAAAAATAAGTAAAGTAAAAAAACCAATAATAGAACGTACTAAAACAACCAATCCTTCATTCAATGCTATTTTCCTCCTGTGTTACTATTCTTTATCCGATGGCTACCTACTTGTAACACTCCCGCGCACTCTGTGAAAGCGAATATTACTAAATCATAGATTTGCGATACCTGCTTTTCCATAAAAGTGGGAGTGTTACAGTAGCTACGCCCCTGGATAATTCATTTAAACTTAGTGGCAGAAACAAAATTTTAAAGAGAAAGTATTCAACGGGTTTTGCTGACGCAGTATGACGCAAAATAGGCTAAGCATACTGACTAGTTATTTTTTTGAATATTCCTTATGTAGTAGTTAGTATCTGAAATAAGGTAAATTTTATTCTGTTTTTGTTGAAAAAAGTCTATTTTAATTATAGTTATTGGATTAACTGCCTATTAATTAACTTTTTTAAATATTTATCATATTATATATTTGATAGTTTTAGTGATTAATACTTAAACTTACTTTTGACGTAAACGAGATGGTTTTATGTATATGGAAAATATGATATATATAGTAGGTAATGCAAAAACTAATGCCGATAATGCTATTACTATTAAATTTAATTCCTTTTATATAGGGTTTGTAGTAGATTTTACAATGCATTAAAAATATGTTCATTAGCAGAAATATATGGAATTGAGTGCATGATAGGGCGCATGCTGGAGGCAAAAGTAAGTGTAACGGCTGCTGAATATCTAGCTTGTGCAAAGAGCGTCACAACTAAAATCGATTTGGATGGCCCTGTTTTATGCAAGGAAGATCCAATAAATAGAGGGGCAATGTTTAATGAAAGCAAAATAATACTTATAGATAAACCTGGACTTGGAATAGAATCCATAAATTATAACAATTAATGGTTATATGAATATTAAAAAGGATCTGTATTTTAAAGCGTATACAGGTCCTTTTTAAAAGCAATTTGACAGTCAAATCACAGAGGTTTTTCCCACCAGCCAAAGGCAACATCAGTTTTGATATGCTGGCTGCCAGGAGAATGTAGACATACGATAAGAGAGCCTCCTGGAGGGATGACGATTTTACCATAATAATTTCCGACTACTGTGGAATTTGCTTCTGCAATTCTGTTAAACAAACTTATGCCACTTGAAGGTGAGTGTTTTATATGTTGCGCAAAACTCAATAGAATATCAGAAGTTGGTAAAGGATATATGGTAGTATTTGCAGGGGATACATAGGGAGATATAGACATTCTACCAAGTGGTTTGGAATTTAACCACAACTCTGATCTAAAAGGTGTATTGGACGTATTTGATACTGTAAAGGTATTTATATATAACTTAACCTCTGAATCATCTGGGTTTATCAAGCCTGCCCAGGCATTTAAATTACGTTCTAGAGTTAAAAATGGGGTATGACCCATAAAATATTTTCCTTTAAAAGATTGATATACACGATAGGGTAGATTTATTACTTCCATTGGTGTATTACCGTGAGCTATAGGATTAGAACTTAAAATATTTTCATTTTCCATAAAATATGACCTCCTAACATTTAGTATTATTTTATGTAAATACAGATGTAGGAGTGTAACATTTGTACAAGATTTCTATAAATCATGTAATGTATTTATTACTTTTAGTATAAAAGTTCAAAACATATGAACAAAATTAGGCTTGCCATGTATTAAATTGTAAAAATTACACTAAAATATAAAATTAGAATTAAAAAGTGCAAAAAAATAATTGACAAGCTGTAAATAATTTTGCATAATTATATCGTAAGAACAATTAATTAAGGATAATTTCATATATATGTTGCATTTATATGAACAAAATAAGACATTTTAGAACCATATCTGTTTAGTAATAATATAATTTCATTTATAAGAAAATGATTTACTTAAAATAAATTTAAGTAATGTTTTTGAGTAGTTTTCGGGAAATTTTGGAGCATACTATACCAGATATGCTAAAATAGCTTGAATAGGCAATCAATACTATTGATACATAGAGAATTCCACCTCTTTGCAATGTATTTAATGCTAGAATCTCATTTACTAAGCTAGTGTAAAAATATGCAAAGAATGTGAAAAAATTCTATGATATAAATTTAACAGTCATAGCAAATTAATATTTATAGGTTTAGAAGAACAATAGTTAATACTCATCACTACCAAAAATCAGGAGAGAGGTGTCATTAATTAATGAAAGTTACAAATGTTGAAGAATTAATGAAAAGATTAGAAGAAATAAAATTTGCTCAAAAAAAATTTGCTACGTACACTCAAGAACAAGTGGATGAAATTTTTAGACAAGCAGCTATAGCAGCCAATAGTGCCAGAATAGAACTAGCTAAGATGGCAGTAGAAGAAAGCGGAATGGGAATTGTAGAAGACAAGGTTATTAAAAATCATTTTGCTTCAGAATATATATATAACAAATATAAGAACGAAAAGACCTGTGGAGTTTTAGAAAGAGATGCAGGCTTTGGTATAGTTAGAATTGCAGAACCCGTAGGAGTTATTGCAGCAGTAGTTCCAACAACTAATCCTACATCTACAGCAATATTTAAATCTTTAATAGCTTTAAAAACTAGAAATGGTATAGTTTTTTCACCACATCCAAGGGCAAAGAAATCAACTATTGCAGCAGCTAAGATAGTACTTGATGCTGCAGTTAAAGCTGGTGCTCCTGAAGGAATTATAGGATGGATAGATGAACCTTCCATTGAACTTTCACAGTTGGTAATGAAAGAGGTGGATTTGATTCTTGCAACTGGTGGTCCTGGCATGGTTAAGGCTGCATATTCTTCAGGAAAACCTGCTGTAGGAGTTGGCCCAGGAAATACACCTGCTATAATTGATGAAAGTGCTGATATTAAAATGGCAGTAAATTCAATACTACTCTCAAAAACTTTTGACAATGGTATGATTTGTGCTTCAGAGCAATCAGTAATAGTTTCAGATTCAATATATGAGGAAGTTAAAAAAGAATTTGCTTATAGAGGAGCTTATATATTAAGTAAGGATGAAACAGATAAGGTTGGAAAGGTAATTTTAATTAATGGAGCCTTAAATGCTGGTATTGTAGGACAACCTGCTTTTAAAATAGCACAAATGGCAGGAGTGAATGTGCCAGAAAAAGCTAAAATACTTATAGGAGAGGTAGAATCAGTAGAGCTCGAAGAACCATTTGCACATGAAAAGCTATCTCCAGTTTTGGCTATGTACAGGGCAAGAAATTTTGAGGATGCCGTTGCAAAAGCTGATAAATTGGTTAGATCAGGTGGATTTGGACATACGTCTTCATTATATGTAAATACAATGACAGAAAAAGAAAAAGTAGAAAAATTTAGTGCTGTGATGAAGACAGCAAGAACTATAATTAATACACCTTCATCTCAAGGTGGTATAGGTGATATATATAACTTTAAACTAGCTCCTTCGTTGACACTAGGTTGCGGATCTTGGGGAGGAAACTCTGTATCCGAAAATGTTGGCCCTAAACATTTATTAAACATAAAAAGTGTTGCTGAGAGGAGAGAGAATATGCTTTGGTTTAGAGTACCTGAAAAGGTTTATTTCAAATATGGTAGTCTTGGAGTTGCATTAAAAGAATTAAAAGTTATGAATAAGAAGAAAGTATTTATAGTAACAGATAAAGTCCTTTATCAATTAGGTTATGTGGACAAAGTTACAAAAGTTCTTGATGAACTAAAAATTTCCTATAAGGTATTTACAGACGTAGAACCAGATCCAACCCTTGCTGCAGCTAAAAAGGGTGCAGCAGAATTATTATCCTATCAGCCGGATACAATTGTATCAGTTGGTGGTGGTTCAGCAATGGATGCAGCAAAGATCATGTGGGTAATGTA